>SXGU01419663.1_pt1 | contig 11683 bp, 9 predicted proteins | sample 3174531 | NCBI WGS metagenome assembly SXGU01 (sample SAMN11356863, study PRJNA531348) | freshwater metagenome | isolation source: freshwater sample F1-140 | place: China: Fuxian Lake, Yuxi | collected 2017-12-25
CCATCTCCATCCAACAGCCAACCTGCAGATCCATCTTCAAACGCCAGAAACCATTCATTCCAACGGGCGCCGTCCATCCCCTTGCGCACCAGCCCACCCAGCCGAAAGGGGCGTCCATGCCACTTTCCAGACGCGCCCAGCTCCAGTCCGGCGATCCCCTGCGGCGGCCCCGTGAATTGGCCGCCAACAAAAACGTGCGTTCCCTCGCGAATCAGCGCCGCCCCGCAAGAACACAACACCGTCACCGCCAGCGGATGTACCCATTGTGCGGCTTCTTGGCAGGTGGGACAGCGCGCTAGAAACACGGACGGACTCGCGAAGTTGGAACGTCAGCCTACAAGAGTTCCCACGAAAGCGCACTCCAACCCTACTAAACCACCGGCCAACTTCCGTTCTGAAAAACCACCCGGTAACCCTCCGCGTCCTCATAGGTCCGCCCGCGCCGATCCCAATAGGGGTTCAACGCGGAAACCGCTCGATATCCCTGCTGTTCCATCCGATCGACAGCGCGCGCCCAATCGGCTGGATCCGGCAGGTAAAAGACAAGCAGGTTGTCTAATCCGGGCGCGCGGCCCGCGGGATGATCGGGATGGTGGGTGAACTCCAAATGGTAGCCCGCACCCGGATGTCCGAGCATCACCCCATCAAAACCATCGTGGCCCGAGAATCCGCCGATCTCCTCAAAGCCCAGCCCATCTCGGTAAAAACGGACGATCTCCGCCATGCGATCGGTCGGCCGGGCGATGCGGAGATGGGTCGTCAAGGGGTTGACCATCTCAGTAGTTGAACTTCAATCCCGCCCGCACCGAGCGAGGAGCCTGGCGGTACAAGGCCAATCCGAAGTTCTCATCGTCATTTTCGTAGTTCGTGACCACCTGCTCCAGGTCCAGCAGGTTGAACACGTCGAGCGACAGCTCCAGTCCGCGATCTTTCGGCATCTTGAACCGATGCGACAACCGCAGGTCGACGTAATGGACCGCGGGCATGAACCGCGAGCCGCGGCCTTCCGCAAAGCCATTGTAGTCGCCATACAGGTCGACATAGGTACGTTTTTGCCAAGCGTGGCCCGAGTCGAACTCGTATACGAGGCCCACCGTGGAACCCCATGGCGCCGTGTAGCTGCCATTGATTTTCACTTGGTGGAAACTGTGGTAAGGAAGGTAGCCGTACCACCCGGCCGGATTGTCCGGGGTGCCGAGGCCGTTCAGGCCGTCCAGGTATCCGCCGTCCCCAACGTCAAAATATTCAGCACGAACGTCCTGATCGGCCACGTCGTCCAGGTACACGCCGACCTGATTTCCGTCGGACCCAAACGACCCGCCCGACGGCGTTTCGAACTGACCTGGCGTATGACCTTTGGATTCGGAGAGGGTGTAGCTGCCGAGCAGCTGCCATACCCCGTCGTACTTCTTCTCCGCGACCAGCTCAATCGCGCGATAATCCCGCTGCTTCACTGCAGAATTCATGATGTACCAATCGTAGTCGTTGGTGTTCACGTCTTCCGGGATGTTGCGGGTGGTGGAGAGAATTCCACGCAGACCCAGCGAAAACAGCGGCACGATCTCGCGTTCTACGCCGACGGTCAGCTTGTCGAGATGGGCCGGCTTCAATTTGGAATCGAACAACAGAGGCGAAGCGCTTTGCTCCCAAATCAAGTCGTATTCACCGGTTTCGGGGTTGTTTTCGTAGAGGGAGTAGCCATAGGCCGAGCGGTTGTCCGCCCAGTCCGCCATGGAGTTTCCAGAGATATCGTAGTAACGACCGGCATTGACGGTCGCTACCGTCTTATTGTCGCCGGTGATGTCCCAGGCCACGCCGAGGCGAGGCGCGATCATGTTCATCGCAAACGGAATCTGGTCGACCTCTGGGCCTTCTGGAGTTTCGCGATCGTCCAAATAAACGACGTTTTTGTCGTTCTGGAACAGCGTTTCGCGGTCGTACCGAACGCCCACATTCAACGTCAGATTCTTGTGCGGCTGCCAATCGTCTTGGAGGAAGGCCGACATCAACAGGCCGCGGTGGCCGAGGGGGCCAACATCCGCGTACTCATAATATTCATAGCAGTCGGAGTAGTCTCCCGTTTCACAGGGGAAACCGCCACTCTCTGTTGCATAATATTTACGGCCGCCTTCGGCGCCGGTGTATTTCAACTCGCGGGTGTCGCCCACGGCCCAGGTCTCAAATCCAGCTTTGAATTTGTGTTTACCCAAGGCGCGATTGACCAATCGGGTGGCATACAAACCGCCGCCGATGCGGGTGCGATCGTTGAAGTCGAAATCGGTCCAATTCTGCAGGTATTTCCCTGAATCGAGGTCGATGATCGTCGGCGTGTCTTCATCGCCGGACATCGGCACTACATTCAGCGAAAACTGCCAATACCCTGCTTTGAGCTCTATCTGCGTCAGAGCGTCGGGGCGCCATTCACCGGTGAGCAGGTGCGACATCGTGCCGGCGAGTCGCTTGGATTGCGATTCCGGCAAAAATTGGGAGGAGGTCTGCTCGTTGATGGTGCGGGACAACTCGCCATTGAACATGTAGCGAAGCGTCAAATCCGGCGTAATGAACCAGCTGACCTTGGCCAACAGCGACCCATTGCGCGTGCGGTATGGGGTGTCGGGATTCATCCCTTCGAACACCTGCTCTCCCATCCCCAAATCGACCGCGCCGAAGTACCAGAGCTTCTCCTTGAGGATCGGCCCGCCGGCCGTCAACGAAAGTGTCGGAGTTTGGAAGCGCCGTTTAGCGGTGGGCACTTCCTCGTGCGTCTCTAAGTCGACGATGTCGTACTTACCAAAAGAGGCGTCGGTGCTCAAGTACAGGCCGGCGCTGCCGTGGTGCTCGTCGCCGCCGTCCTTGATCGCCACATTGACCAACATGCCGGCGAACTGGCCAAATTCGGCGGGGGCCCCGTCTGTATAAACCTGTATATCTTGGATCGCGTCGAAATTGACGTTGGATCCGAAGGTCTTGGTGGCCGGATCGCGGGTGGACACGCCGTCCACCGAGTAGTTGTTTCCATACTGGCCTTCGCCGCGAACCGACGGATTACCGTCGCTGGGACCGCCTTTGGAGGAGTCGGTACGCCCGGAAACGCCAGGGAGCATCGCGACCGCGTCCTGATAAGAGCGACCCACCGGAAGATTTTGGAGGAGATCCTCGGAAAGGGAGTTCGAAAACGACGACCGCGTGCCGTCGATCACCGGGCGAGCGCTTTCGACGACCATCACTTCCGTGTCGTCCGCCGCGCGGAAGGCCACCGGAATGTAGGAGGTGCGATCGAGGGAAACCTCCACAGTCAACGAAACTGGAGGGACATTATCTGCGATCACCAGCACATCGTGAGTGCCGGCCGGAACCGCCAAAAATCGGAAGCTGCCGTCCTTGCCCGACACGGTCTGCAGCTCGCCGGCGATTCCGCTACCGGAAACGATGATTTCCGCGCCTTCGACCGGCGTTCCGTTGACATCGACGACAGTGCCGCGGATCGAGCCAATCTCCGCAGCTTCGGCGATCATCGGGGCCAACAACGCGAGGGGTACCCACAAATTCCGGATCATTCGGCACCCCCGTACGTCAAGGTGGGATATTCGCAAGGAATGTCAGTATCTACAGGGATATCCGTATCGGCGTCCGTATCCAGACCATCGGTATCCACATCGGTATCGGCCGCATCGGTATCGCCCGCATCGGTATCGCCGCCGGCATCCGAACAACCCGGATAAAGGTCATTTCCGTCGGCATCCACCACCTTGAAGCTGACCACCGTATCCGGAGGAAGATCCGGCGCCTCAAAGGTCGCCGTCGCCGTGCCACAACCCGCCGTCAACGGAAGGGACGGTCCATCCTCCACTTGAACGAACATGTTCGTCGCATCGAACCCGCATCCCGAAAGCGTCACAGCATCCCCGGCAACAACCCCCTCGGACACCGATTCAACGTAGGGAGCCCCCGGGCATTCCACGAAGTAGTACCCATTCGCCAAGGTGGAAGCGTCGCCATCGGGCTGGGTGACCACCACATCGGCGTAGCCATGCTCGCCCGCCGGCATCGTGCCAAACAGCTGATAACCCTTGTCGGTCGCAAGCTCTGGCGCGGTGAGGTCGGACAGCTCTGCGCCGCCCACTCTTACAGAGGCGCCCTCTTCAAAGCCATGACCGCTAACTTTCACCGCATTGCAGCCATCGACCCAACCGTAGATCGGCCGAATCGACACGACTTCGAAGCCGATGCTGTTTGCATTGAAGCTCAACAGAGCGAAGACCGCCAACAACCTTGCCACCTTCATGTTCACCCCGACCGCCGCCCTCTAAGTCACCCGTGCTCCGTCTGCAACGGCGCGAACTGCGATAGCGGGTGCAGCGGCGCCGAAGGCGGTCGGCGAAGCCAACGGAACCCGCGAAACACGCGGTGCCCGCAGGGCAATCGCCCAGAAACCGATCCGACATCACCAGCCAAAATCACGCCTTGGCTTCGGGCACATCTTCTTGCTCAAGTCGGATGTCGCTCTTGAGCGCGGGGTGAACCCCCGTTTTATCCGCATAGAACGCCCGAATGACGTCCATATCCGCCTTGATGTTGCCGGACGGCATCAGCGCCGGTCCGATCCCCGCTTGCTTCTTGCCGAAATCGAGAAAGCCCAAAAGGATGGGAACACCGGCCTCTTGGGCCATAAAGTAAAAACCGCTCTTCCAATACTTTCGGTAGCTGCGGGTGCCTTCAGCGGGAACCATCAACAACAGAGCTTCCGACTTGCGAATGCGCTCGGCGGCGGCCTGCACTAGGCCTTGGGCTGCGCTACGCTCGACCGGTTGACCGCCCATCGCCCGGAACAACCAACCAAAGGGGGGACGAAACAGTTCTTTTTTGCCCAACCACGAAAAACTGATTCCCATCGCCCAACCGGCCCACAGCGCGTAAAACCAGTCCCAATTACTGGTATGCGGCGCCGCGATGACGATCGCCTTCGACAACCCCTCGGGAAAATCCTGATGGACCGTCCAGCCCAAAAGACGTAGGATCGTCCGACCAAACCAGGTGCTGATGCCCCAACAGCGCGGGAACCCATGTGCAGGCAAGCTCGCCTCCCTCGGTCTTCATGACCCGGGAAGCGCGAAACGTCGAGAACCCTTGACGCGTCAAGAGTTTATTCGCAGCAGGCCACCGGCCGGGCGGTGCTGCAGCTCGTGTTGGTCGGCCCATCAAAATACGAGGTCAACCCCGTTGAAGTTGCCGTGCTGTCCGTCCAGTTCCCGCAGTTGCTGTAGGTCGCTTTGCCTACATACCGGCCTACATCCGGCGCAGCACAACCCGAAATGACGTTGTAGCTCGAACCATCGGTCTGAATCGCGGCGCTGTAGTCAATCCACGCTCCGTTCACAGGCACATCCGTTGTCGATGCCGAGCGTTCATACTCGGAAACATGGCACATATGCGAACCAGGGTATTCGGTCGCACACTTGGCCTGAGCCCCCGCCCGCCCGGACATGTTGCCCGTAGTGGTGGCGGTCGTATACCCCGCAAAATACTCCTTGTAAGGCGAGTTACAGCACGCCAACTTGAGCATCGAGCTGCACGAGAGCGAAGTGGCCGTGTCCATCTGCAAGGTGAGGCCAGTGGATGTCACGGTTGCATCGGTCCAATTGCCGCAATTGCTGTAAGTCGCCTTTCCGGAATACCGACCGACTTCCGGGGCCGTTGCTCCAGAGATCACTTGGTAACTGCTTCCGCTGGTGAAACACGAGTAATCCAGCCACGCACCGCCTGCGGGAACCGCCGTCGCCGAAAGGGTCGCATGGTACTCCCCCACATGGCAGAGGTGGCTCCCCGCAAATTCGGCATCGCAGGCCGCATGCATTCCCGCACGCCCGCCAGCGTTGCCGTTGTAGGTTCCGCTGGTGAATCCCGCGAAACTGGCCGCTTCTTCACCCCATTCGTCGCCGCTCGGTCCCGGTGCACCGGTCGGTCCTTGCGCCCCCGTGCCCGGTGGGCCTTGAACGCCCTGAATGCCTTGAGGTCCCTGGTCCCCGTCATCGCCTTTCGGACCTTGCGGCCCGATTTCGCCTTGTGGACCTTGCGGGCCGACTTCCCCTTGCGGGCCTTCCGGGCCCTCGGGACCCTGCGGACCTTCCGGACCCTCGGGACCCTGCGGACCTTCCGGGCCCTGAGGACCTTGTGCTCCTCCGGGCGTTCCGTCCTTCGCGAGTGTTTGCCAGTTCGAACCGTCAAAAATGAAAGACTCTCCTTGAACGGTGTCATAATAAGCATCGTTCAAGTCGGGGTTCAACGGCGCGGAAGCAAGGCTCCCAAGCCAGTGAATCGTCACTCCATCCTCGCCCGCAGGGCCGGGTGCACCGTCATCACCCGCGGGGCCCTGTTCGCCCGCTGGACCCTGCTCTCCCGGCGGTCCCTGCGGGCCCGTGTCCCCCGCCGGGCCTTGAATGCCTTGTTCGCACGCCGCAAGCAGCACCCGGGCCCAGATTCCGCGCATGTGTCCTCCCGTTCCCAACCGCGCGCCATCTAATCTGATGAACCGCAGGATCCGCCACTTGAGACTTCTTGATACAGTCTGCACCACAAAATGGTAAATCCATTGACCATGTGGAGGACGCCATGAGGGTTTGGATCGCCGGTGGAACGGGCGTGATCGGCCGGCCGCTCGTCAAAGCGCTGATGGAGCTCGGCCACGAGGTCACGGCCATGGTGCGCGATCCGGACGCGGCGAAGCGGGTGCTTCCCGAAGCCGTCGCTCGCGTTCGCATCGATCTGAACGCACCGGAAACGGTCGCCGAAGCGATGGCGCAAGGGCGACCCGAGGCCGTAATCCACCAGTTGACGGCGATTCCTCCCCATTTGGACGCGCGCAAGGTGGCCAAACAGATGGCACCGACCAACTGGTTAAGGTCGGTGGGTACGAGGGTTTTGGTAGATGCCGCCAAGGCCGCCGGGGTGCGCCGATTCATCGCCCAGAGCATCGCCTTTGTGCACCGACCTGGACCGCCGGGGTTGAGAACAGAGGAGGATCCCCTCTATCTCGACGCTCCCGCGCCCTTTCAGGCGATGGTAAAGGCGGTTGACGATCTCGAACGCACCACCCTGGAAATGCCCGAGGGAATGGTACTTCGGTACGGGTATTTCACCGGGGCACATTCAATCTTTGTGCCCGGCGGCAACATGTACGAGAGCGTCCGCAAAGGAATGGTGCCGTTGGTGGGCGACGGAAACGGCGTTTTCTCGTTCATTCACATCGACGACGCGGTCGCTGGCACCCTGGCCGCGCTGGAAAAGGGCATTCCCGGCATCTACCAGATCGTGGAGGATGAACCGGCAGCCGCTCGCGATTGGCTCCCGGTGTTTGCGCGACACTGCGGCGGTTGGCAGCCCTGGAAAGTCCCTGTTTGGATGGGGCGATTGGGGGGCGGCCCCTACGGCGTGTTCTTGATGTGCGAGATGCAGGGCGCCACCAACACCAAGGCCGCGGAAGTGCTCGGGTGGCGGCCGCAGCGCTCCTGGCGCGAATACTGGAAATCGTAAAGGGGTTGACGATCTGAGCGGTGACGCCTTTCGACCGAAACGTCACCCGTCGCCACTTCCAGCGCCGCCGACCTTCCGGTATGGTGAGCGCGGAGATCCCCTATGGAACCGGAAAAAGACTACGCCTACGGCGAGCGAAAGGCGCCGGAGATGCCCGACCGTGCCTTGGAGCCCGGTGAAGGCCGAATCACAGGCTACCTGTCGGCGGCGCTCGGGATCATGAGTTTGCTCGGGGTGATCTGCTTTTACTATCCGAGCTGGCTCACCACGCCAGAGCTGCGGGAGCTGTATTCGGTGTCCACCCTCCGGCTTATTCTCCGGATTTCGCTAATTACTTCCTTCACTCTGGGGCTGGTGACCTTCATTCGCAACAAACGAAAGCGGATGGGCGCCGTCGGCGTGATCTGCACGTTGGTGGCATACCTTCTTGGGGGTGCGGACGTCCCCGTAGGCGAGCTGCATGAAACTCCGATCGCGGTAGGCATGGACTGGTTGCTGCTCGATCTGCTGCGTTCGGCGATCATGTTCATTTTCATCGAGAAGCTGTTTCCAAAGTATAAGGAACAGGCGATTCTTCGCCCGGGTTGGCGCACGGACTTGAGCTATTTCACCATCAACCACCTGTTGATCGGGTTTTTGTTGTTGGGCGCCAACCGGGTGGTTCCTGGGCTGATGAATTGGGCGGTGAACGCAGATCTCCAAGGGTGGGTGCGCAGTGCGCCCGTGCCCCTGCAGGTGGTGTTGCTGATCTTCGCGGCCGATTTCTTCCAGTACTGGGTGCACCGGGCGTACCACGAAATTCCGCGTTTGTGGAAGTTGCATGCCGTGCATCATTCGACCGAATACATGGACTGGCTCGCGGGCTCCCGCAACCACATCGTGGAGATCTTCTTCGATCGTACGTTGTCGTTCCTTCCGTTGTATCTGCTCGGTCCCGATAAGGGTGCGCTTGACGCCTACGTGCTGTTTGCATCGATTCAAGCGGTGTTTGTCCACGCCAACGTCAACATCCCGTTCGGGCCTTTGCGCTATCTGATCGTCACCCCGCAATACCACCATTGGCATCACAGCAGCGATAAACCGGCGATCGACACCAACTATGCGGTGCATCTGCCGCTGTTGGACTGGGTTTTTGGAACCCTGCATATGCCGAAAGAGCACTGGCCACTGGCGTATGGAACGGTAACGCCGATTCCAAAAACCCTCTGGGAGCAGTTTGTGTACCCGTTTACGCCCGATGAGAAGAAATCGTCAACCGATTGACGATTTCACGGCGTGCTGCACATCGTAAAGAAATTGCCGATCTTGGCCCATACCGTGCGCCCTCCCTCGGATCGGTTACCAGATCCGCGCTTTACGCAGGAGGTCCCTATGCGCGCTGTAACGGTTGTTGCGATGTCGGTGGTTGCTGGTTTTTCGTTGGCCTGTGGCGGCGGAGGCGCTACCGTGGCGGCTCCCTACTCGGACATGAAGCTGCCCATCGGGGATGGAAGTGTGCTTTACTCGGACGGCACCTCCACCACGGTGACGTACTCCAGCGGCACCGCGACCAGCGGCCTCGCCACCGGCTATTCCGACGCGGTGAAAGCCTGGGGTTGCACCGAGAAATATCCAATGGTGGAGTCCGCCGGCACCTACGCTTGGTCCTGTGACAAGGATGGCAAGACCTACTCTCTCGCCGTTGCTGAAGGCGGCGGGATGGTCGCGGTGACCCTGTCTTCTTATTGACCTCTCCGAGCGGGGTAGCTTTCTGCACCCCGCTTGCACTACACTGCCCCTGTGCCACCGTGCCCAGGGGTTTTTTCATGTATCGTTGGTCGATCGTTGTGTTTTTGGCGGCTCTGGCATGCAATGGTGCCGACGATGACACCTCAATGGACACCGAAGACACCGAGGAGACGGGCGAGACGGACGACACCGATCTCCCGGATTCCGACGGCGACGGCGTCACCGATGATATCGATTGCAACGACAACAACGACGACGTCTACCCTGGCGCTGACGAACTCTGCAACGGCCTCGACGACGACTGCAACGACATCGCCGACGACGATCCCGTCGATGCCCTCACCTTTTACGAGGATGCTGACGGCGACGGTTTTGGAGATCCCGACTCCCCCGTGCAGGCGTGCGCGATCGACGATGGGCTCTCAGAAAATGACGATGACTGCGATCCTGCCAACGCCGACATCCATCCCGACGCGGAAGATGCGCCTTGCGACGGCATCGACAACGACTGCGACACCGTCATTGATCCAAACAACACGCTCATTACCGACGATGAATCGCTACAGACGGCGATCGACAATGCGCCCGACGGGGAAGCGCTGTGTTTGGCGGAGGGAATCTACTCCAATGGCGCGTATGTCGACCACGATCTGACGATCATCGGCGAAGGAGGAGTCATCATCCGCGGAAATGGTGACTACGCGCTGTCGGTATCCGGCGCCGATGTGCACATCGAAGGGGTAACTCTCACCTGGTTTGGACGTGCGATCGACGTCCAAGGTGGTTCGGTGACCGCCGACAATATCGAAATTACGGGCCTGCAAATCAACGGCTCTCCGGAGGTGATCTCCGGCGCCGCTGTCCGACTCTTGGACGGGGCCCTGAACGCGCAGGACTTCCACGTAACGGATCTGAGCTTTGATGAAGATGCACCTTTTGAAGGGCTCTTCTATGTCGACGGCACCTCCGAGCTCACCCTCACCGATTTCGAAATCGCGGACAACACCATCGCCACCGACGGCGCAGCCACGGGGATCTTTTTCACCCAGGGCTTCCCGATTTTCGACCTCTCAGACGGCAAAATCGCCAACAACACGCTTTCGTCCGCAACCTCCTCCTCAAACCTCACCGACGTCACCGGCGATTGGCAGGGCGTAAATGTCGTCGCCAACAGCGTTGCCAGCGGAACCGCAAGCGGCACGCTCGCGTTGGTCGTCGGCGAATGGAACGCTTCACACCTGAAAATCGCCGACAATTCCACCGTGGCCGCGACCCACGCCGGGGTGTACGTGTACACCGCCACAGCGACGATCACCAACTCGATCTTCTCCGGCAACTCCCAAACGGGCGGCAACTACACGTACGGCTGGTTTATGGTCCGAGGTTCCTCGTTGAACCTCACGAATGTCAGCATCGTGGCCAACCTTCAGACGTCCTACATCTACAGCGGGGCGCTGTTCTATGCGAATGACTGGAGCGGAAACACCAGTATCAGCATTACCAATACCGCAATCACCGAAAACGAATTCGGCGAAACCATCCCCGACGAGGGCGAGGCCGACATCCTGTTGTTGAGCTACGGCGCGGTTTCTTTGGATTCGAACTTCTACCATGGCAACAGCGACGACTCGATGTTCTACGCCAGCAACAACTCTCAGGTCACCGAATCCGAGGAAGGTGCGGACTATGTCGACGTCACCGCAGAACAAACCGCCGATTGGGATCTTCACCTCGACGATGGGTCCCCGTTGATCGATGCCGGAAACGCCGACATTCTCGATGCGGACGGCACCCAAAGCGACATCGGCGCGTTTGGCGGCCCGCTGGGCGTCTGGTTGGAGTAGCGCCGACCATCCGCGTTCTAAGCGCGGTTGGCGCGTTCCATCAACCGGCCGGTGAGATCCAAGATCAGGCCGCGGTGCAGAATGCCCACGAAGAACGCCACCACCTTGTTGATCACCCCGGGCACCACCGCCCGGCGACGACGAAACATCGCCGCGACCCCCACCTTCGACACCTGCTGTGGCCACGGTTCGTTAACAAATGTTAACGAAGGGCGCTGACGCGAACGGCCGTTCCGCGCGAGATCACCTGGGTCCCACCGGGTCGGGCGATGCGAACGAAACCCCTCCCCGAACTCCCTTCCTCCCCCGACGATTGGCAGGCCTCCGGGAAAGCGGTAGCGTGTCGCCGGAGGGCGGCATGGCTCGTTGGTCGGTTCTGTTCTTTTCGGCGACGATCGCTTGCAATGGGCCGGAGGATTCCGATCCAGCGGACACGGACCTTCCCGTTGACACCGATGCCGACACCGACTTGGTGGATGCCGACGGCGACGGCTTTCTCGAAGGCACCGATTGCAACGACGATAACGAGGACATCTTTCCAGGCGCGCCCGAGCTGTGCAATGAGGTCGACGACAACTGCA
>SXGU01082111.1_pt1 | contig 11681 bp, 11 predicted proteins | sample 3174531 | NCBI WGS metagenome assembly SXGU01 (sample SAMN11356863, study PRJNA531348) | freshwater metagenome | isolation source: freshwater sample F1-140 | place: China: Fuxian Lake, Yuxi | collected 2017-12-25
CGCCCGACACCTGCTTGCAGGTCAGCAGGTAGTACTTCGCCTTGTCCATGCCGCACAGCAGCGGCCAGACGATCGCCGCATGGTCGCCCGCGGCGACGCCGAGCCGCGTGTGGCCATCGATGATGCGCGCGTTCTTCGCCGCGATCGAGATGTCCGCGAGCAGCCCCGCCACCAGCCCCGCGCCGACCGCCGGCCCGTGCATCGCCGAGACGATGATCTTCGAGCAGTTGATGACGTTGTAGACCAGGTCCCGCGCCTCGCGCCAGACGCGCACGCGCGCGTCGAAGTCCCGCGTGATCTCCTCCACCATCGACAGGTCGCCGCCGGCCGAGAAGCCCTTGCCCGCGCCACGCAGGATGGCGACGCGGACCTCCTGATCGCGGTCCACGTCCAGCCAGATGTCGGCGAGCTCGCGATGCATGCGCGCCGTGGCGGTCGACAGCTTCGCGCCCTCGTCGCCCATGGTGATCTCGAGGATGCCCGGCTCGACCATCCGCGTCTTCAGATCCTGGTATTTGGAGTAGTCCATGTGTGCCTGTCCCATGTGATGCTTCCGATTCTACAATCCCGCCGCATCGACGCACCCTGCTGGAGGAGGCCCGCTTGAATCCCGCCGAAGGACCCCTGCTCGTTTCCTACGACGACGTCGCCCGCGCGCACGAACGCGTCTCGCCCCACGCGCGGCGCACGCCGGTGATGACCTCGTCCACCTTCGACGCGCGGGTCGGCGCGCGGGTGTTCTTCAAGCCCGAGAATCTGCAGCGCATGGGCGCGTTCAAGTTCCGCGGCGCGGTCAACGCCATGCTGCAGCTCGACGACGACGCCAGGCGGCGCGGCGTGCTCGCGTACTCCTCGGGCAACCACGCGCAGGCGGTGGCGCTGGCCGGCCGCATGCTCGGCGTGACGGCGACGATCGTGATGCCCGCCAATGCCCCCCGCGTGAAACTCGAGGCGACGCGCGGCTACGGCGCCGAGGTGATCACCTACGATCCGGAGACCGAGTCTCGCGAGGAACTGTCCGCGCGCATCGCCGCGGAACGTGGCCTCGCGGTGATCCCGCCATACGACCACCCGCACGTGGTCGCGGGCCAGGGCACGGCCGCCAAGGAACTGCTCGAGGACGCGGGCCCGCTCGACCTGCTGCTCACGCCCTGCGGCGGCGGCGGCCTGCTGTCCGGCTGCGCGGTGGCGGCCTCGGGCCTCGCGCCGAAGTGCCGCGTCATCGGCGTGGAACCCGAGGCGGGCGACGACGCGACCCGCTCGTTCCGCACGCGCACGCTGCACACCGTGCGCAACCCCGACACCATCGCCGACGGCGTGCGCACGCCATCGCTCGGCAAGGTCACCTTCCCGCTGGTGCTGCGCTACGTCGCCGACATGGCCACGGTGGACGACGCCGCGCTGCTGCAGGCCATGTTCTTCCTCTGGGAGCGCATGAAGATCGTCGTCGAGCCCACGGGCGCGCTCGGTGCCGCCGCGCTGCTGGAGAAGAAGGTCGACGCGCGCGGGCTGCGCGTCGGCGTCGTGCTCTCGGGCGGCAACGTCGACCTCGACTGGGCCGCGCGGGCGCGGATCGCGATGTAGGCGCCGGTGCGCGCCTGCCTGGTCAGGCGCTCGTAAAGAACGCGTAGCGCGCGCCGGTCCCATTGCCGGCTTTCGCGCGGTACATCGCCTTGTCGGCATGCAGCAGGAGCGCGAGCGCCTCGCCCGCGTCGTCCGGAAACACGCTGATGCCGATCGAGCAGCCGCCGCGCCACGGCCCGCCCTCCAGCGGCACCGGCAGGCCCACCATGTCGGCGATCTTCTCCGCGATGGTCGATGCATCCTCGCCGCGGTCGAGGTCGGCGGCGATGACCACGAATTCGTCGCCGCCGTAGCGCGCCACGGTGTCCGAGCCGCGCACGCTGGTGCGCAGCCGCTCGGCCACCGTCACCAGGGCCTGGTCGCCCGCCGCGTGCCCGCGGCTGTCGTTCAGCTGCTTGAAGCGGTCCAGGTCGACGAGCATCACCGCGACCTTCTTGCGGTTGCGCCGCGCCAGCTCGATCGCCAGCGCGAGGCGCTGCTGCATCGAGTGCCGGTTCGGCAGCCCCGTCAGCGCGTCGTGCTGCGCCATGAAGCGCAGCGTCTGCTCCTGCTCCTGCAGCCGCGCCACCAGGCCCTCGCGCTCGGCCGCCTCGGCGAGCAGGCGGTCGTTGACGCGGTTAAGCTCCGCCGTGCGCTCGGCGATGCCGCGCTCCAGCTCGCGCTCGTTGGCGCGCGTCGCCTCGAGCAACGCCTGCTGGGAGGCGAGCGCCGCGGTCTGCGCCTCCTTGCGCTCGCGCTCGACCGACGTGATGCGGTCGGCGAGCGCGAACGACAGGAGCAGCACGTCGAGCGCCAGCCCGACGTGCAGGCCGTTCACGGTGAGGAAGTGCGTCGGCACGATGGCGTAGTTGCGCAGCGCGCCCAGGCCGATGAACAGCAGCAGCGCCGACCACGCCAGCAGGAAGTACCTCGCCGGCCGGTAGCCGCGCAGCAGCTCGCGCACCGCGACATAGAGCGTGAGGCCCGCGCTGGCGAAGCCGACCGCTGACAGCATGCGCATGATGGTGCCGTACGAGACCAGCCAGCCGCTGCCGGCGAGGACGGCACCGATCGCCGACAACACGCCGACGGCGAGGAACAGGCGGTCCGCCACCGGCGCGTTTCGCGGGATGTCGAGGAAGCGACGCGCGAACATCACGCCGAAACCGAGCGTGAGGCAGAACGCGACCCCGAGCGCGTGGTTCGCCCACCAGACGCTCGCCGGCCACAGGTACTGGAAGGCGAAGCCGTCGAAGATGAACAGCGACATCCAGAACGCGCCGACGTAGGCGACATACCAGAGGTATGCCGGGTCGCGCAGCGTCGCCAGCAGCATCAGGTTGTACAGCAGCAGCGCAAATACGAAGCCGTAGAAGAGGCCATAGGCGATCTGCGAGTCGCGCTCGGACTGCAGGAAGCCCTGCTGCGTCCATGCCCGCAGCGGCACCGTGACCACGCTGCGCGACTGCGCGCGCAGGTAGATCCACTCCCCGGCCTCGCGGTCCGCGGGCAGGCGGAACACGTGGTTGCGATGCTTCACCACGCGGTCGTTCCACGGCCGCGTGTCGCCGGCCGCCAGCGACCGGTACCCTGCCGCGCCGCCCGGCTCGCGCACCGGCACGTACAACTGCAGGTCGTCCAGGCTGGGGAACGCCACTTCGAGCAGCAGCGGCGCGCCGGCCGCGGGCAGGCGGAAGCGCATCCAGTGCGCCGAGTACGAATAGCCGAAGTTGGCTATCTCGCCGTCGCGCCGCTGGAATGCGCCCGCGGCGGACCGGCTGCGCACGTCGTCGAACGACAGCGCGCGGCCGGGATCCTCCAGGTGCTCGAGGAACGGACCCATCGTCACCGGGCCGTCGTCGCCCGGCAGCGGCGCGACCGCGCTCGTCGCGATAGCCGCACCCGCGGCCGCGAGCAGCGCCGCCGCGAGCCATGCCCGCCATTGCGTTGCGAATCCGAGCACCACGCCCTGCTTCTCCCTGTGTGCCGCAGGCGCTATCATGCGGTCCCCTTGCGGCGCCCGTACGGTCGCAGGCAACTTACACCAAGACCACCTCTCACACCAGACAGGCAACCATGGCCACCCTCCCCGATAAGATGCGCGCCGTCGAGATCCGCCAGCCCGGCGGCCCCGAAGTCCTCGTTCCCGCGCAGCGCCCCGTGCCCGCGCCGCGCGCCGGCGAGATCCTGGTTCGGGTGGCCGCCGCCGGCGTGAACCGTCCCGACGTGCTGCAGCGGCAGGGCCTGTACCCGGTGCCGCCCGGCGCCTCCGACCTGCCGGGCCTGGAGATCGCCGGCGAGGTGGTGGCCTGCGGCGCCGGCGCGACGCTGTGGAAGCCGGGCGACAAGGTCTGCGCGCTGACGCATGGCGGCGGCTACGCCGAGTACTGCACGGTCCCTGAAGTACAGGCGCTGCCCGTGCCGAAGGGCCTGTCGATGACCGAGGCGGCGACGCTGCCGGAGACCTGCTTCACTGTCTGGAACAACGTCTACGACCGCGCCGGGCTCGCGCCCGGCGAAGTGCTGCTGGTGCAGGGCGGCTCCTCGGGCATCGGCGTCACCGCGATCCAGATGGCGGTCGCCACCGGCAACCGCGTCATCGCCACCGCCGGCTCGGACGAGAAATGCGCCGCCTGCGTGAAGCTCGGCGCGGAGAAGGCGATCAACTACCGCACGCAGGACTTCGCCGCCGAGGTGATGGCGGCCACCGGCGGCAAGGGCGTCAACGTGATCCTCGACATGGTCGGCGGGGACTACGTGCCGAAGGAACTGAAGTGCCTCGCCGACGAGGGGCGCCTGGTGTTCATCGCGTTCCTGCGCGGGCCGAAGACCGAGATGGACATCAACGAGGTGATGCGCCGGCGGCTGACCATCAGCGGCTCGACGCTGCGGCCGCGCACCGTGGAGTACAAGGGGTACGTCGCGCGCAACCTGCGCGAGAAGATCTGGCCGCTGGTCGAGGCCGGGAAGATCAAGCCGGTGATCTACCAGTCGTTCGCGCTGGAGCAGGCAGCCGACGCGCACCGCCTGATGGAGACCAGCCAGCACATCGGCAAGATCGTCCTCACCGTCTAGTCAGTCGCCAGCCGCCGCCTCGCCGGCAACCCAGTCGACGAAGGCCTGCACCTCTGGCCGCGCCGCTGCACCCGGCGCGGTAACCGCGTAGTACGCGCGCTCGGTCGACATCTCGCCCTTGAACGGCGCCACCAGCTTGCGGCTGGCGAGCGCCTTGCCGAGCAGCACGCTGCGGCCGAGCGCGACGCCGACGCCGGACAGCGCCGCGTTCACCACCTGGTCGTACTCCGAGAAGCGCAGCACGCCCTGCGGCTTCAGGCCGGCGAGCCCCGCGGTCTCCAGCCACTGCCGCCACGACAGCCAAGGGAATGCGCCGTCCGGCTGGTCGAACTCGAGCAGCACCATGCGGTCGAGGTCCGCCGGCGCGCGCAGCAGCCGCGCGATCGCCAGGACCGCCACCGGGAACACCGCCTCGCCGAACAGGCGCACCGCGCCCCTGCCCGCCTGGTCGGTGCGGCACAGCCGCAGGCCGACGTCGAAGCCCTGCCGCTCGAGGTCGACGAAGCGCGAGTCCGCGGAGATGCGCACGTCGACGTCGGGAGCGATGCGCCGGTAGCCGATCAGCCGCGGCACCAGCCACAGCGCGGCGAACGAATGCGAGGTGGTCACCGACAGCACGCGCTGGCCGCCCATCGTGCGCAGGCGCTGCGTCGCCGCGCGCATCGTCGACAGCACGTGCTCGGCAGCCGGGTACAGCACGCGCCCGGCCTCGGTAAGCGCTAGCGAGCGGTGGCGGCGCTGGAACAGGGACACGCCGAGCTGCTCCTCTAGCTCGAGGATCTGCCGGCTCACCGCCGACTGCGTCAGGTGCAGCTCCTCGCCGGCGCGCGTGAACGACAGCAGCCGCGCCGCCGCCTCGAAGCCCTTCAGCAGGTCCAGCGACGGCAGGCGCTGGCTCGGCTTCGCATTCTCTTTTCGCATGTCAGATGTGCGCCGATTCCGTTTGAACGGCATCAATGATACGCGCAGACTGGCCTCCGTCACGCATGCACAACCAGCATGCAACCATAACCGGAGACCGCCATGCGCATCGAAGCCAGCACCGCCACCCTGCAACTTGCCCGCGGGCAGATCCTGCGCGTCGCCGACGCCATCGGGCGCACCGTCTGCAGCACCGAAGGCGCGCTCTGGATCACCGAGGACGGCAACGTGCAGGACATCGTCCTGCAGAAGGGCGCCTGCCACCGCCTGCGCGCCAGCGCGCTGGTGCACGCGCTCAGCCCCGCCACCTTCTCGCTGTCGTGAAAGGAACCGCCATGCAAGCGCTCACCATCGACGCGATCCGGCGCGACCCGGAACTCCTGCAGGCGCTGCACGCCGAAGCGCGGCGCGCGCGCGCCGAGGTCGTCCACCAGTCGCTGAAGGGGCTGCTGGGGGCGCTGGGCCCCGGGCAGCACAACGCGCATCGCGACCGCCAGCTCGGGGAGCTGCGAACCGCCTGCTGCGCCTGACCGCGCGCCGCTAAAATGGGGCTCCCCCGAACCGGGAGCACCCATGTTCCAGGCAAGCCCGTAGATGACCGGCGACCCCAAGCTGACGCCGCGCCCCGCCGCGACCATCGTCCTGCTGCGCGACAGCGGCGCGGGGCCGGAGGTCTTCATGTTGCGCCGCGCGCTGGAGGCGAAGTTCGTCGCCGGCGCGTACGTGTTCCCCGGCGGCAAGGTCGACGCGCACGACGCCGACCCGCGCATCGCGCGCCGCGTGCTCGGCTTCACCGACGCCGAGGCGAGCGCGCGCATGGGCCTCTCCAGCGGCGGGCTTGCCTACTGGATCGCCGCCGCGCGCGAATGCTTCGAGGAAGCGGGCATCCTGCTCGCGGCCGATGCCTCGGGCACGCTGGTCGACCCGGCGCGCGCCGCGGGCCTGGGCGAGTTCCGCGCGCCGCTCAACTCGGGCGAACTCGCGTTCGCCGACTTCCTCGAGCGCGAGGACCTCTACCTGCCGGCGCGCGAGATCGCGTGGTACGCGCACTGGATCACGCCGCGCGGCCGGCCGCGCCGCTTCGACACGCGCTTCTTCGTCGCCGTCGCGCCGCACGGCCAGGACGGCTCGCACGACGAAGGCGAGACCATCGACAACGTGTGGATCCGCCCGCGCGACGCGGTCGAGCGCGGGCAGCGCGGCGAGATCGAGCTGGTGTTCGTCACCCGCAACACGCTGTCGGACCTGTCGCGCTTCGCCTCCGCGAACGACGCGCTGGCGCACGCGCACTCGGTGGAAGTGGAGCTGAACGCCGCCGTGTGGGCGGTCGCCGAGGACGGCGCGAAGGCGCTGTACCGCAGGTCGGACGCGCCGTACCATGAGATCCACTGGAGCGACCCGCAGGAGACCGGCGAGACCACCAGCGCACTGGTGCCGGGCGAGCCAAAGCGGCTCGACGACTACGTCACGCGCGTGATCGCGCCGAACCCCGGCATGATGACCGGCCCGGGCACCAACGCGTACCTCGTCGGCAAGGACGCGCTCGCGGTAATCGACCCCGGTCCGGACATCCCGTCGCACACGGCGGCGATCCTTGCCGCGGCCGGCGGCAGGCCGATCCGCTGGATCCTCTGCACGCACACGCACGTCGACCATTCGCCGGGCGTGCCGGCGCTGCAGCGCGCCACCGGGGCACAGGTGCTCGGCCGGCCCGCGCCGGAGCACGGGCGGCAGGACCGCGACTTCAAGCCCGACCGCGTGCTCGCCGACGGCGATCGCGTCGACCTCGGCGGGCTGACACTGCGCGCGGTGCACACGCCGGGCCACGCGTCCAACCACCTCTGCTACCTGCTCGAGGAAACCCGCATGCTGTTCACGGGGGACCACGTGATGCAGGGTTCCACCGTGGTGATCGGCCCGCCGGACGGCAACATGCAGGCGTACTTCAAGTCACTCGAGGAGGTGGTCGCGCTCGACGCGGCGATCTTCGCGCCGGGCCACGGCTACCTGCTCGGCGACACGACGAAGGCAATCCGCCGCCTCATCGCGCACCGCCTCGCGCGCGAAGCGAAGGTGGTCGCCGCCATCGAGGCGGTCCGCGAGGGATCGCTCGACGAGCTGCTGCCGCGGGTCTATGACGACGTGTCGCCGCGGCTTCACCCGGTGGCCGCGAAGTCGCTCTCCGCGCACCTCGAGAAACTGGTCGCCGAGGGCCGCGTCAGCGACGCCGGCGGGCGCTTCCGTATGGCAAGCGGGGCCCGCCCGGGCTAGAATCCCCAAGGGATTCCCCCGCAGCACTTCAGGAGCGCGCAATGAGCCACGACAGCACCATGAAGCTCGTTACCAACCTCGACCGCGCGGCGATCGAGGGAATGCTCGGCAAGGTCCGCCTGCTGGCGCAGGCCAAGGGACTCAACGACCTCGCCGGCATGTTCACCGGCATCGAGGGCATGCCGCGCGCGCAGATCGAGGCCGCGGTGAAGAACGCGCTGAAGTGGGCCGCCGGCAAGGAAGGCATCGCCGACCTCAAGGGCCCGCTCGAGCTGGTCGAGCTGAACCTGCCGAACCTGAAATAGATCGCGGAAGCACCCCGGTCGTGGCGCAGCACGACTACGACCTGTTCACCATCGGCGGCGGCTCGGGCGGCGTGCGCGCCAGCCGCGTCGCCGCGTCCTACGGCGCGCGCGTGGCGATCGCCGAGGAGCGCTGGTTCGGCGGCACCTGCGTCAACGTCGGCTGCATCCCGAAGAAGCTCTTCTCCTACGCCGCGCATTTCGCGGAAGCCTTCCACGACGCCGCCGGTTACGGCTGGTCGGTCGGCGAGCCGACCTTCGACTGGGCGACGCTGCGTGCCAACAAGGACCGCGAGATCGCGAGGCTGAACGGCATCTACGAGAACCTGCTCGCGAAGGCGGGCGTGGCCATCCTGCGCGGCCGCGCCAGGGTGCTCGACCCGAACACCGTCGAGATCGGCGGCAGGCGCCACACGGCGCGCCACATCCTGGTCGCCACCGGCTCGCATACCGTGGTGCCGCAGGTCCCGGGCCATGAACTCGGCATCACCTCCGACAATGCGTTCTTCCTCGACCGGCTGCCGGCATCGGTGCTGGTGGTCGGCGGCGGCTACATCGCGGTGGAGTTCGCGTCGATCTTCCACGGCCTCGGCGTGAAGACCGCGCTGGCCTACCGCGGCGAGCGGCTGCTGCGGGGGTTCGATGCCGAACTCGGCGGGAAGCTCGCCGAGGAACTGGCGAAGAAGGGCCTCGAAGTCCTGCTTGAGACCGACCCCGCGAAGCTCGCGCGCGGCGCGGCGGGCATCGACGTCACGTTCCGCGACGGCACGACCCGCGCGGTCGAAACAGTGATGTTCGCCACCGGGCGCAAGCCGAACAGCGCCGGCCTCGGGCTGGAAGCGGCCGGCGTCGGCATCGCCGCGGACGGCGCGGTGCGCGTCGACCGGTACTCGCGGAGCACGACCGCGTCGATCCACGCGATCGGGGATGTCACCAACCGCATCAACCTGACGCCGGTGGCCACCGCCGAGGGCATGGCACTGGCGAAGACGCTGTTCCGCGACGAGCCGACCGCGGTGGACTACGACAACGTGCCGACGGCGATCTTCGCGCACCCGAACGTGGCCACCGTGGGCCTGTCGGAGGAACAGGCGCGCGGGCGCTTCGGCAAGGTCGACATCTACCGGACATCGTTCCGGTCGCTGCTGCACACGCTGACGCCGAACCAGGAGCGCATCTTCATGAAGCTGGTGGTGGATGCCGCCACGCAGCGCGTGGTCGGCGCGCACATGATCGGTCCCGATGCCGGCGAGGTGATCCAGGGCATCGCCATCGCGGTGAAGCTCGGCGCCACCAAGGCGCAGTTCGACGCCACCATCGGCATCCATCCCACGGCTGCCGAGGAGTTCGTGACGCTGCGGGAAAAAAGCGCCTAAGGGAGCAGCAGCGCGCGCACGGCGAGGGATGTCCCGGTCGCCAGCAACCCCAGGGCGACGATGCGCATCAGCAGTTCGCGGGACATGCGGTGGAACATCCGCGTCGCCAGCGTGATGCCCAGCCACGACCCCGGGAACACGAACAGCGCCGTCAGCCACACCCGCCAGTCGAGCAGCAGCCCGGAGGCGATGAACGCGACCACGCGCATCGAGATGCTGAGGATGGTGCAACGCCCCAGCGTGGCGCGGTACTGCTCCTTGGTGAGGCCCCGGCGCGAAAGATAGATTGCGTAAGGCGGGCCGCCCGCGCCGAACAGCGTGCTGGTGAGGCCGCCACCGAGGCCGGCGAGGTAGGCCCAGCCCCGGCCGATGGTGCGCGCCGCGCCGCCGCGCGCGAAGGTCGACACGCCCATGGCGATGATGAACGCGGCGAGCGCGAGCATCGCCGCCTTGCGCGGCAGGTTCACCAGCAGCGTGACGCCGAGCACGGTGCCGGCGAGGATCGTCGGCAGCATGCGCATCCATTCGCTGCGCACCGCGTTCTTCGGGTCCTCGAGCCCGACGCGCAGCGCGTTGGTGAGGTCGAGCAGCGAGAACATCGCCAGCGCGAACGGCAGCGGCACGAGGAACGTCGACAGCGGGATGGTGACCAGCGCCGAGCCGAAGCCGGTGATGCCGAACACCAGCGCGCCGAGGAACGCGACGGCGGCGAGCCCGAGGATCTCGAGCGGGACGACGTCCATTCAGGCCCTGGCCAGGCGCGCGTCGCCGGGCGCCACCGCGTCGGGCGACACCACCAGTTCGCGCGACGTGACCGCGTTCAGCTTGCGCAGCGCGTTGACGTAGCGCAGGAAGGGCAGCCCGAGGCGCGCCTGGAGAACCGCCGCGCGCTCGCGCAGTTCGTTCCACGCGAAGCGCGGATGCATGCCCTTCAGGCAGAAGGCGACGATGTTGGGGTCGTAGACCGCCTGCAGGCAGACCACCGCGCCGCGGAACGCGGCCTCCATCGCCTGCAGCCGCGCATCGAGCTCGGGATCGTCGCTCATCAGGTTGGCGACCATCACGCCGCGGTCCTCGAGGGCGTCCCACGAGCGCTCGTAGAAGGATCTCGCGGCGGTGCGCCGCGACGGCGCCTCGTCCTCGAAGGCGTCCACCAGAAGCAGGTCGCAGCAGCCGGGCGACAGCGCCGCGGCGCCGTCGCCGATCTCCACCCGCAACCGCGCGTCGTCGGGCGGCAGCGCGAACTGGGCGCGCGCCACGTCGACCACCCGCGGATCGATCTCCACCGCCCGCATCCGGGCCGCCTTCAGGTGGCGGTGGACGAACTTGGGGATCGAGCCGCCGCCAAGGCCGATGAGCAGGACCTCGCGCGGCTCCGGATGGAACAGCAGGCAGGCCATCATGCAGCGCGTGTAGTCGAGCTGCAGGCGCGTCGGGTCGTCGATGCGCATCGCGCTCTGGATGGCTTCACCGCCGATATGGAGCGAGCGCACCCCCCGCGCGTCGCTCACCGCGATCGGCGGCTGGCGCCTCGTTCCGTTCCGCAATCCCATGATTCGTCGAGTATATCCGCCCACGGGTCCGAACCATGGAATTGGCGCCGGTTCCCGGGCCTGTTCGGGCATTCGGCGCCGCGTGCGCGGCGAATAATTCCCCGAGGCCATCAAAGGCCGACGAGGACATCGCGATGAGCGCCCAGACCGAACGATCGACCCCGCAGCAGGAAGAGCGCAACGCCGGCAGCGAAGGCGAGCGCCTCGCCACCATCAAGCTCGCGTTCTCGCGGGCACAGTCCGAGACCCGGGCGACGATGGCCGTGGAAGCGCGCGAGCAGGCAGAACTGCGGCTGCGCGACGCCTCCGAGCGGCGCATGGCCGCCGAGCAGGCCGCGCGGCAGGCGCTAGAGCAGCGCATCGAGGTGGAGCGCGCCGCCGAAGCGGAGTCCGCCTCGCGGCGCGAAAGCGAAGACCGCGAGCGCGCCGCGCAGGAAGCGCGCCGGCAGTCGGAAGCCACCCTCGCCATGACCGCCCGCGAGCGCGCCGCGCTCGAGGAACAGGCGCTGCAACTCACCGAGCAGCGCATCGCCGCGGAAACCGAAGCGCGCCGCCGCGCCGCCGATCGCGTCGCCGCCGCGCAGGACGCCGTGCTGCGCGCGCAGGAAGCCCTGCGCGTC
>SXGU01185687.1_pt1 | contig 11681 bp, 10 predicted proteins | sample 3174531 | NCBI WGS metagenome assembly SXGU01 (sample SAMN11356863, study PRJNA531348) | freshwater metagenome | isolation source: freshwater sample F1-140 | place: China: Fuxian Lake, Yuxi | collected 2017-12-25
CCCGCCGCGATCAACTCCATCACCGCGGCTTCCCGCGCGGTCAGCTGGCTGAAACTTGTCCGCGCCACCTCCCTGGTCAGTCGGGCCTGAGTGGCCTTCTGGTCTTCTTCCAGACAGAGCTGGATGCGATCCAGCAACTGTTGCTCATTGAAGGGTTTCTCGATGAAATCGGCGGCGCCGGCTTTCAGGGCGCGCACCGCCATGGGCACATCGCCGTGGCCGGTGATGAAAATGACCGGCAACAACACACCCCGCTCCTGGAGCTTGGCTTGCAGTTCCATGCCGCCCATGCCCGGCATGCGGACATCCAGCAGCAGACATCCTCGCATCTGCGCGTCGGCAACATTCAGGAAAGCTTCGGCGGATTCGAAAGCCCTGGCCGGCAGGCCCACGGAGCCGAGCAGCGCTTCCAGCGCACTTCGCACAGCCGCATCGTCGTCGATGACATAAACGATGGGGGCTTCATTATTCATGCCTGTTCTCTCTTGGCAGACAGCAACGGAACGTGGCGCCACCTTGGGGATTGTTGACATATCCCAGGGTTCCCCCATGGGCCTCGACGATGGAACGGCTGATGGCCAAGCCCATGCCCAGACCATTCTGCTTATCGGTCATGAACGATTCAAAAATTGAATTTCCGAGCGATTCACTCACGCCCAGGCCATTGTCTTCAACCTCAATACAAGCGTAGGCCTGATCGAAACGCGTGCGGATGAGAACCCGTTTTTTCTCCGCCTCGCTTGCCTTCGCCTCAAAGGCATTGCGAACCAGGTTAAACAAGACCTGTTCCACCAAAATGAGTTCCGCCGACAAGTTGGGCATGCCTTCGGCCAGATCCAGTTCGATGGCGATGTTTTGCCGGTCGGCGTCGAAGCGCATCAGGGCCACCACCTCCCGCGCCACCTGGTTCAGGTCCACCGGACCGGGCTGTATCTCCCCCTTCCTGACGAAACGCCGCAGGCGCCGCACCACCTCACCGGCCCGCTTGGCCTGGGCATTGATGGCCTCCAGCCAGGCATTCACCTGCCCGCCTTCGTCACGCCCGGCGGTACGCAGGCAGGCCGCGCTGTACATGGCGATGGCGGCCAGGGGCTGGTTGATTTCATGGGCGATCTCGCTGGCCATCTCACCCAGGCTGGCCAGGCGGGAAACATGGGCCAGTTCCAGCATGCGCTGGCGCTCTCGCCGCTCCGAATCCTTGATCGGCGTAACATCGTTGACCAAGACATAGAAGCCCTGCACACGGCCGTCGGAACGAATATCCGGGATGTAGGAGATCACCACGTCGCGCATTCCGGCGCGGGCATAAGGCAGGCGCTGTTCCAGATTCACCATCTGCCCGGACAGCACTTGCTCGACAAAGGGCAACAGTTCCAGATAGGAAGCTTCGCCGAGCACTTCCCGCATGGTCTTGCCGTACAACTGTTTGGGGCTCTGGCCGAAAAACCGCTCATAGGCCATGTTGTTGAAGCGGTAGCGGCGTTCCTCATCCACATAGGCGATCAGCACCGGCAGGTTGTCAATCACGCTCTCCATGGCATGGGCCAGGCTGGCATTACGGTTGCCGAGGAAAGACAGCCCACCGGCCACGAGAAAACCAAACAGTGCCCAGACGGCATAGGCGATGCCGAGCTTTTCCGCCAAATCGCCAAAACCCGCCCGCAAGGACTCGTCGGGGAGGACTGTCGCGACAGTCCAGTGGTAATGCTCGCCGGACACCGGTATGGCGTAATGGTTTTCTCGGAACGGCACCCTGGCGACGAACGGGTGGATACGCTTGAACTGGACCCAATCACCCGATGAGGAATAAGCCCCCGTGTCGTGCTGGGAAAGGTAGTGCCACAGGGAAGGATAAAGTTCGGGCAGGCTGCGCTTTTCCCGGCCCGGCACGGCGAACCCCCAGGTATCGTCCCGGTTTGGCCCCAGCAACCAATATCCGCGGGAATCCAGCAACCAGAGCGTATTCGCCTGCCCGCCCTCCGCCCCGCCCAGCACTTCCAGCCGTTCCAGCAAACGTTGGCCCAGATAGTTGAGAACCAGAATCCCGCGCACGCGGCCGCTCCGATCGGCGACGGGAATGGCGAAGCGGATTGCGGGTTTGTAGGGCTGTTCCAGCGCCCCCTTCTCGATATTCAGGTCGAAGGGGGAAACATGGATCTGCATGACACCCAGCCGGATGGCCTCCTTGAAGTACGACTGGTTTCCCTTGTATTGCAAGTCCCGCTCCGGAACGATGTAGGGCAGCCCCGCAGCGTAATTGACCCGCACCATTTCCATGCCATCCAGACCGATGAAACGGATCTGATCGTAAAGACCCTTCTGGCGCGCGAACCCCATGAATTCCACGGCCAGCATGCGACGGCTGGCGGAGGTATTCCCCTCCATGTAGGCCCGCATCTCGTTGTTCTGGGAGAGGAAACGCAAGTCCGACAGGGCATTCTCCATTTCCTGATGGATGAACTCGGAGGCAAGATGGATGACCCGTTCCTTTTCGCCCTGGCGTATGTCCTTGTAAGCCCGTGCTTCGGATTTGTAATAAAGGACAAAGGGAATAGTCAGCACCAGGGCGAGGGTCAGCCCCCACAGGAGGGTGCGGGCCAGGACCTGCCGGACATCGATCTGCACCACCCGGTGGATGGTGTGGGCCTGGGCCAGCCAGGGCAGCATGGGCGCTTCCAGGCTCGCCGGGGAGGAGAGCGGTGGTGGCAAGTTCGGCCCCTGTCCCGGCAGAGACTCAGGTGCCGGCGCCGAACAGGCGTCTCACCTTTTCCAGATCCTCGGGGGTATCCACCCCCGGCGGGATCGCTTGATCGGTCTCGACCACGACGATGCGGTGGCCATGCCAGAGCGCGCGCAATTGCTCCAGGGATTCGAAGATTTCCACAGCCGGGCGTTCCAGGCCGGGATAGGCCTTGAGGAAGCCAACCCGGTAGGCATAAAGGCCAATGTGGCGGGAGACGGGTAGCGTGTCGGGGAGGACAGGATACGGGGTTCCCTCTCCCCCCGCCCCTCCCCCGGGGGCGGAGGGGGAATTCATCCAGGCATCCCGGGCCCAGGGACTGGGCGCGCGGGAGAAATACAGGGCGTAGCCGTCCTTGTCCGTCACCACCTTCACCACATTGGGATTGAACACCTCGGCGGCATCGTGGATGGGGTGGCTGACCGTGGCCATGCTGGCAGCCGGATGGTCGAACAGGGCCTGGGCCGTGGCCCGGATCAGCGCCGGATCGATCAGGGGTTCATCGCCCTGAACGTTCACCACCACCACATCATCGGCCCAGCCCAGCCGGGTCGCCACTTCGGCCAGCCGATCGGTGCCGGAGGCGCAATCGGGAGAGGTCATCACCGCCTGGAAGCCACCCGCCTCGGCCGCCGCGAGCACATCGGGATGGTCTGTCGCCGCCCACACACCCGCCGCGCCACTGGCCATGGCCTGTTCCATCACCCGAAGCACCATGGGCTTGCCGGCGATATCGGCCAGGGGTTTGCCGGGCAGGCGCGTGGAGGCGAAACGGGCGGGGACGACGGCATAGAAGGCGGACATGGCGAATTTCCCAAGGTGTTATGAAGCGATTTTCCCGATGATGACCACGCAAAGCAAAAGCCCCGTCTCCAGCCACTCCACGCCAGCACCTAGTGCATCGCCGGTCATGCCGCCAAGACGGCGCAGGAGAAAGCCGCGCCAGGCGGCCACCAGTAACAAGGCGGAAAACAAGACCGGGACGGTGAGGCTGACCCCGGCGAGAACAGTTCCCCAGGCCAGGATCGGCCCCATGTCCACATGCCAGGCGAAACGTTCCCCCAGGCCGGACTTGATGGCAGGCAGGCGGGACCAGATCAGCACACCCCAGCGTGCCCAGGCGGGGATCAGGACCAGGGCGAGCCAGGCGCCCGCCTTCACCGCCAGCATCAACAGGACCAGCTTGGCGATCAACTGCATGGCCAGAGCCGCGCCGCCGAAAACACCCAGGTGGGGATCGGCCAGCACCGCCAGCAAACGCTCCTTCCGCGCCTGGGCATCCGCCGGCCGATGGGCCGCGCCGAGGGCATCGGCCAGATCGGCCAGGCCGTCCAGATGCAGGGCGCCGGTAACGCCGACCCAGACCGCCAGGGCCAGCAGGGCGCCGAGCCAGGGATCGACCTGGCCGCCGAGCCAGGCCGCTGCGGCGACAAAGCCGCCCAGCAGCGCACCGACCAGGGGAAACCAGAGCACGCTGCCGACGAGCTCCTCGGACCGGAAGTTGGCCAGCCGGGGCGTAGGCAGACGGGTCAGGAACTGAATGGCGAGGATCAGCCCGCGCATGGGTTCAGGTTGAGCAGGACGGGGGCCTCACCGGGCAGGACCGACACCTGGAAATGGGCGGCCTCCGGCAGGGCGACGCGGTAGGCGTGGGCCGGGTCCAGGCCGATCAACTCCATGAGCAGGGCGCGCATCACCCCGGCGTGGGTCACCAACAGGCGATGGCCGCCCTTCGCATCGGCCAGCCAGTCCTCCCAGCCCTGGCTCACGCGCTTGCGCAGGTCCGTGACGGATTCCCCCTCGGGAGCACCCACCTTGCCGGCCATGCCGCGAAACAGCTCGTGGTGGGTCGGATCCAGCCGGGCGGCCTCCTCGGGAGTCAACCCTTCCCAGGCGCCGAAATGCATTTCCCGCATGGACTCCAGCACCGCCAGCGGCAGGTTGCGTTCTATCCCGTAGGCCTCGGCAAAATTCAGGCAACGGGCCAGGGGGGAACTGGCGATCCGGTCGAAGGCCGGGACCGCCAGGCGCCCGGCGATCTCCCGCACCTGGGCGGCGCCCTGATCGGTCATGGGATCGTCCAGGGTGCCGCGATAGACGAAGGGTCGCCCGTTCACCTGGCCATGGCGCAGGACGGTGACCAGGGTGGGGGCGATACCGTTCATTGGGTGCCTTCGCTGACCCCGGCCTCGGCGAAAGTTGCCATGCCCCCATGCAGGGCGCAAGCCAAGCGCAAGAGGGGCAAGGCCACCACCGCGCCGCTGCCCTCACCCAGGCGCATGTCCAGCTGCAACAGGGGACGGGCATCCAGGGCATCCAACAAACGGGTATGGCCCGGCTCGGCGGAGCGGTGGGAAAACAGCAGCCACTCCCGGGCACCCGGATTCAGGCGACAGGCGACCAGGGCCGCCGCCGTGGTGATGAAGCCATCCACCACGGCCGGCAGTCCGGCTTGGGCGCAGGCGATGTAAGCACCCGCCAACGCGGCGATCTCGAAACCGCCGAGGGCACACAATGCGGCCAATGCCACCTCGGGCTGAGTCCCCCCTTTTTCAAAGTGGGGAGCAAACTCGTGTAATACCAGCGCCCGGTCAATCACCACCGCCTTTCTCGATACACCCGCCTCGTCCAGCCCGGTCCCCGGCCCGGCCAATGTCGTCCCCGGCAAGGCCAACAAGGCACAGCCCAGGGCAGCCGCCGGCGTGGGGTTGCCTATGCCAATCTCGCCGCCGATGAAGATGTCCGCCCCGTAGGTGAGTGCCCGCTCCGCCGCGCGACGGCCTGCGGCCAGGGCGTGGCCGAGCTGATCCGGGGTCATGGCGGGACCCCGTGCCAGATTGGCCGTGCCCGCCGCCGCCTGGTCCCAAACCACGCCGGGGATCGGCGCGGGGGCCAGGCTGCCGGCGTCCACCACTTCCAGGCGGGCGCCGGTTTCCCGAGCCGCCACCGCCACCGCCGCGCCGCCGGCGATGAAATTCAGCAGCATCTGTTGGGTCACCGTCTGGGGATAGGCCGCCACGCCCTCCTCCACCACGCCGTGGTCGCCGGCGAACACGCTGATCCAGGGACGGGCCAGCACCGGTTTTTCCCGCCCTTGCATGGCGGCCAGGTGAATGGCGATTTCCTCCAGGCGCCCCAGGCTTCCGGGCGGCTTGGTGAGTTGGCCCTGGCGCGCGGCGGCTGCGTCGCGGGCGGGGCTATCGAGAAGTTTGGCGGGTTCGCGCCACCAATCGTTCATAACCGGCCTTTCAGAGTAATGGGCAGGCTCGCCGCCACGAACACCACTTCGTCGGCAAGGGAGGCCAGGGCCTGGTTGAGCCAACCGGCCTCGTCGACGAAGCGGCGGGACAGCTCGCCCATGGGAATGATGCCCAGGCCCACTTCATTGGCCACCAGGACCACCGGACAGGGGAGTTGGAGCAAGGCTTCGAGCAGGGCGGTGCGCTCACGCTGGAACACCGCCTCCCCCGCTTCCAGCAGGTTAATCAGCCAGAGCGTGAGGCAATCCACCACCAGGAAGCGTCCGGGCTGGGCCGATCCGCGCAGGGCCTCAGCCAGGGCCAGGGGTTCTTCCACGGTGCGCCAGTGGTCCGGCCGCTCGTCCCGATGCCGGGCGATGCGCGCCGCCATTTCCGCGTCGCCGGCCCGGGCCGTGGCGATCACGGTCACGGCCAAACCGGAAGCCTCGGCCAGATGTTGGGCATGGCCGCTCTTGCCGGAGCGGGCACCGCCCAGGATCAGGGTCAACATGGCGTTGGTGTGATTCGCGCCCCGAACGGGGCGCGAGGAAACAGGAGACCGCGACTCAGCGGATGCCGGAAACGCCGGCGCGCCTGACGCGGACCAGATTCGCGGCGAGAGCGTGGGCCAGGGCGGCGACGCCCAGGTACATCAGCGTGCTGGCCAGGAAGCGGGGCGCGTAATCGACGAAGGTCTGGGCGAACTGGGCCAGGCTGGTTTCCGCCACGCGGCCGCCGAACCAGTAGAAGGCGCCGTTGGAGATGGCGAAGGCCAGGGTCGTGACCCCCACGGCAACGACGGCCAGATGGATCAGGCCCAGGCTATCCATCGTATGCGGGTGGCGGCTGGACCAGCGGCCGCCGGCCCACAGGGCAAGATGGGCGATTTGCAGCCCGGCGTAGGCCGGCGTCAGGCAGTAGCCGGAGACGCCCATCCAGCCGACGGCGGCGACGTCGATGGCCACGGCTTCCAGCATCAGGCCGATCAGCCAGGCGGGAGAAAGATAGAAGCCCGCCAGGAAGAACAGGGCCCAGGAAGCATCCGGCAGATGGGTGATATCGCCGAAGTGATGGAAGCGGGTGGCGGCCATGACAGCGGCCAGGGACAGGCCGATGAGGGTCTGGGTGCGGCGGGAGCAGGCGTACATGTGATTCGTCTCCTAGGGTATGGCCCGCCCGGAGGCGGGTGCGGCAATTTTATCGAGGTTGCGGGTTGGCGGGGCCGCGGATCAGCGAGGCTGATAGCGCAGTGTCAGAAAAAGACTTCGTCCGAACGTGTTGTAATCGCCGGAAAAGCTGGATGCAAGCACGTAATCCTTATCGAACAGATTCTCCACCCGGATTTGCAGATCGATGTCCTTGCCCAGGGCTTGGCGATAGGCCAGGTTGACGATGCCGTAGCCGCCCAGGCGCGTGGTGTTGTTGAGGTCGTTGCGCGTCGAGGCGGCGATCCATTCGACCTGGACATCGCCGGCCCCCACCGCCCGGCCGAGGGTCAGCCCCAGTTTCCGCCTCGGCCGCCGGTCGAGCTGGGCGCCGGTGGCCTCGTTTTTCGCGTCGAGGAAGGTCAATCCCGCATTCACGCGCCAGCCGGCCAGGTTGCCTGCGGCCGTAAGTTCCAGCCCGTCGATGGCAGCGCTGCTGACATTCGCCGGCTGGTAGGTGTACTCGGCGGGACCGGTCTGGGTGGCCTGCCACTCGATCAGATCCTTGATCCGCGTGCGATAAGCGTTGGCCCCGAGTGAGATGCCGGTTCCGAGCTTGTGGCGCAGGCCCAGCTCCAGACTGCGCGAGCTTTCCGGACGCAGGTTGGGATTGCCCTGGGTGATGTATGTGGTGCCGAAGAACACGTCGCTGCTGTATGGCCAGTACAAACCGTTCACGGTCGGCGCCTTGAAGGCGGTGCCCCAGGAGGCGGTCAGGCGCGTGCCCGGCAGCAGATCCCTGCCCCAGGCGAGACTGCCGGTGGTCTTTTCGCCGAAACACTCATGCTGGTCGCCGCGCAGCCCCAGCACCCAGTCGCCCCCCAGGCCGCGCCATTGCTGCTGGGCGAACACGGCGACCGTATCCAGGGATTGGTGGATGGTGCCGCTGTTGTCCTTGTCGGCCCGGTCGCGCCAAAGGTCCAGGCCCAGGCTGGTGAGTCCGGCCGGAATCAAGGCCAGGTCGTGCTGCCAGGCCAGGCTGGTGCGCCGGGTGGTGATGTTAGCCGGGGAAGTCGGGCTATGGGTGGTGTAGTCGTCCAGGGTGTGGCCCAGCAGCAGACGTTGGCTCCAGGACTCGGAAACCTTGTGGGCCAGGCGGGCGCTGAACACCCGGTTGCGGAAATCCTCGTTGCCGGTGCCCGAGTCCAGCTCGCTATGGCCCTGGGCGTGGGTGAAATCCAGATTCAGCTTCAAAGCGGGAGTCATTTCCCCTTCCAGGCCGGCGGCGAGGTGGGTGTTCTCATAGCCGTGGTTGCGATTGAAGACCACGTTGGTCGGGATGCCATCGCTGCGGAAATGTCCGGCTTCCAGGCTGTAGCGCCAGTTTTCCCCACCGCCCAGGCCGGCGCTGGTCTCGTGGGTGCCGTGGGAGCCTGTGCCCGCCTGGACGAAGGGACCGCGCGCCTTGCGGGTAAATATCTGGATGACGCCGCCGACCGCGTCGGAGCCATACAGGGCGGCGCGCGGACCGCGCACGATCTCGATGCGCTCCACCTGTTCCGGACGCAGGTTTTCCCAGGCGAAGGTGCCCAGGGTGGCCGAAGCGGCGCGCACCCCATCCACCAGGATCAGCACGTGGTCGGCGTTGGTACCGCGCAGAAACAGACTGGTGCTCTTGCCGTAGCCGCCGTTGCGGGAGATTTCCAGATCGGGCACGGCGCGCAGCACTTCGTCCAGGCTGTTGGCCTGGCTCCGCTCAATGTCGCGCCGGTTGATGACGGTGACCGCCGCCAGCGCCTCATCGGTCGTCAGCGCGGTGCGGGTGGCGGTCACCACGATGGCATCGAGGGTGGGGATTTCTTGCGCCTGGGCGGGCGCGACGAAGAGGCCGCTAAAGGCTGTGAAAAGCCCGGCGGCCGAGAGGTGATTTTGCATGGATGATGGCCTTTTTCGTTCCCGGCGTCCCCGCAGGGAAAACACGACAAGCGGTCCGAAAAAGGCAGGCGCCATGGAAACCGTTGCAAGCAACAACCGCTGTTCCCTCGCCCCTGCCCTCTCCCGGTGGGAGAGGGAGAAAAGCACTGCCCTCCGCAGCCCGCATACTTGCTTCCGGCCGGTCTCCGGGCTCGCGCCTAGGGTTTTCCAACCCGGATCGTCCGCCTTCCCGTCCGGGGACAGTGGCATGGTGAACGACCGTTGAGCGCTTACCGTTGCGGGGGCAGCACAGGCATTGGGTTCGAAGAGCCTTCGATTCCGCACCTGTTTCCCGTTTCACCCGTCCAAGGACGGGCACCTGAAGCAGGATGGATTTTAGGACACGGACATCCGTATGGCCATGGCGATTTGGAGGTATTGCGGCTTGATCTTCAACGGTTGTACAGGCCGCCGGTCTTGAGCAGATGTTGGATGTACTTCAGGTTGCCGGCGCCTTCCACGGTGCAGAAGTAGTGGTAGAACAACTCCCGCTGGTAGCTGGTCTGCTGGCGTTCCTTGAGGTAATCCCACCTGGCGTGGCGGTTGCGCGACCACTCGCCGCCGCCCTTGCCGTCGGAACGGCCGAAGGCGTAGAGCTTGCGCTCGCCGTTCTCGCAGCGCATGCCCTCGAAGCTCACCGTCTCGGCGCCGGCGGGGCTCTTCACCACCACCGTGTAGCGCACCACGCCGTCGGCGCCGGCGGAAACCGAGGGGAGATCCACGAAGAACTTGTTGCTGGTGGCGGAGCTGACCTCGAAGCCGATCAGGTTTTCCGCCTTGGGATAGGGCGGCAGCTGGGCCTGGATTTCCTTCCAGGATTTGGCGTTTTCGTCGAAGTCGGATTCGAAACCCCGGTAGCTGTCGCCCCAGATCCAGGACTCGGGACTGGCGGCGCCGTGGGCGCTGGTGACGACAAGGGAGGCAACGAGGACAAGAATACGGCGCATGACGGTCTCCGGAATGAGGTCGGCATGATACCGCCTCCCGACCGGGATTCAGGCCAGGTCGGCCGCCAGAGAATCCCGAATGACCTTGGGCAGGGGCGACAGTATGGCCTGGTAGGCGGGATGGGAGACACCGGCCGAGATTTCGGCGCCGCGCCTCACGGCGGCAACCATGTCCGGTGTCAGCTCGAAGCGCACGAAATGCACCGAGGCGGTCTTGTCGGCGGTAGAGCGATCCAGATCCTCGTTGGCGATGGGCGCGACCGGATCGAAGCCTTCCACCCGCATCCACACGGCCTTCTCGACATCCACCAGATCGGCCAGGGCACGGCGCCGTTCATTCTCGACCGGGTATTCCACCATGAAGGTGGCCTTCCAGTTGCCGCCATCGGGGATGAGGGCGTTGTAGACGTCCAGTTCGTCCTGGATGCCCGCCGCTTCGAAAATGCGCTCGATGCGCAGCATCTCCTGGACTTGGTACTGCATGGTGAGGGCATCCTCGAAATACAAGGCGGCGTGGGCGCCCAGGGGCACACGGCGGTGCTTCTTGTGGGCGATGACGCGGGCACGGAAATCGGCGCGGATCTCGGCGTACTTCTCCAGACTGTGGAGGTCTTGTCGGGTCAGTTTGGCCATGCTTTTTTCTCCCGCTTCTTCAGATGCCATAGGCCTTGCGCAGCAAGGTCATGGGATGTTCCGGCGCGCGGCCGTCCTTCAGGGCATTTTCGATGTGGTGCCCGGCCATGGCGCAATCGCTGCCGTAGTGGTCGGCCTGGCCCTGCCGCACCCGGGTCGCCACCGGCCTGACGATCTTCATGGCCGAGGCGTGGCATTCCTTCTTCACCGCATAGGTGCCGTCGTGGCCGGAGCAGCGCTCGATGATCTCCACTTCGGTATCCGGCACCAGCGCCAGGGCCTCCCGGGTCTTCTGGCCGATGTTCTGCACGCGCTGGTGACAGGCGGCGTGGTACACCACCTTGCCCAGGCCTTGCTTGAAATCGATCTTCAAGCGGCCTTCCTTGTGGCGCAGCATCAGGTATTCGAAGGGGTCGAAGAAGGCGTTCTTGACCTTCAGCACCTCGGGATCATCCGGGAACATGAGGGGCAGTTCCTGTTTGAACATGAGCACGCAGGAGGGAATCAGGGCGGTCAGATCCCAGCCTTCGTCCACCAGCCTGGCCAATTGCGGGATGTTGAACTCCTTGCTGACGATCACCGCATCCAGGTCGCCCAGTTCCAGCTTGGGCATGCCGCAGCAGCGCTCCTTTTGCGCCAGGGTGACGGGAATGCCGTTGTGGGCGTAGACGGCGGCGAAGTCCTCGCCGATGCCGGGTTCGTTGCGGTTCATGTAGCAGGTGGCGAACAGGGCCACCTTGCCCTGGGTGCGGCCCGCCGGCACGGCATCGGTGCCGGATTGGCGCACGATCCGCCTGCGCAGCGGTTTGCTGTGGAATTCCGGCAGCCAGGCTTCGGCGTGGATGCCGGCCACAGATTCCATAAGCTTGCGGGCGGCCCCCACCTTGTTGACCGTGTTCACCGTCTGGGCCACCACCGGGATGCCGACCAGACGGGTGACCGCGTCGGTACTGGTGAGTACCCGATCGCGCAGCGGGATATCGCCCTGTTTGAACCTGTAGAC
>SXGU01183164.1_pt1 | contig 11679 bp, 10 predicted proteins | sample 3174531 | NCBI WGS metagenome assembly SXGU01 (sample SAMN11356863, study PRJNA531348) | freshwater metagenome | isolation source: freshwater sample F1-140 | place: China: Fuxian Lake, Yuxi | collected 2017-12-25
AAGCCAACCGCACGGTGTTTGCCCAGCGCCGCATTCGCCCGGATGAAGTGCTGCCCGAATGGCAAAAGCAGCAAGAAGCACTTGGCACCCAGGCCGACGTGCAACGTTTTGTGCAAAGTGCCTGCGCACGCCTCAATGCGCCGCTGGAGCCTACCCGCAAGCAAAATTTCCGCTTCCTGCCGCAGCACCTGCCGGAAGCGCTGCGCCAGCGTTTGGCTGACGAGGGCATCGCCAAACCCGTACAGCTGAATTTCAACGAACTGCACCGCAGTCACCCGCTGGTCAGCGTACTGGCCGAGCACTTGCTCGAAACCGGCTTGTCCGGCGAGCAGGCGGTTGCCTCACGCTGCGCCGCCACGCTCACCGATGCGGTCGAGGTGGTGACCACCGTGTATTTACTGCGCCTGCGCCATCAATTGGGTTATGTGCGCCGCCGCCAGCCTTTCCAGATGATGGCCGAAGAAACCGTAGCGCTGGGCGTTGCGGGGCGTAGTAATCCTCAGTGGTTGGAGGGCGATGCCGTGGCGAAACTGCTGGAATGCACGCCTAGCGGCAACTTGCCGCCAGAAGCCATGCACCGCGAAATCCGTACCGCGCTGGATTTTCTGCAAAGCCACCCACAGCAATTGCAATCCTTGGCCACTAAGCGTGCCGAAGCTCTACTGGCCGACCACCAGCGTGTGCGCGAGGCCGCCCGTGACGTGGGGCAATACAGCGTGAGCGCCTGCCTGCCAGTGGATGTGATGGGTGTGTATGTGTTGCTGCCCGATTCACTCTAACGGGCAGCCACCAGGGATAACAACATGAAGAAACTACGCAAAACCCAAGTCGCGCTGAACCTGCCGACGCTGACGTTGGAAGGCGGCTTGTTCCTTCCCGATCAGTTGGAAAAAGCCGCTCTCGGCAGCGCGCAATGGCAAACCGAAACCGACTACGGAACGCCCAAGGGCCTCAAGCTCAAGGACGACTACAGCCGCGCCTTTCAGATCGCCTGCGCGCAGTGGAAGCATTTTGCTGCGCAGCTTGAACGAACGGATGTGGACGCTGCAGCACTTACCCACACCTTCGTGCAGGAGTTGCTGCGTGATGTGTTTGGATACACCAATTTGCAAACCTGCCCCGGCATACAGCTGGGCGAGCGCCGATATCCGGTGAACCTGCTGGCGGGTAATGTGCCCGTGGTGGTGGCACCGCATACCGTGGCGCTATTTGAGACCGATACCCGGTTTGCCATCGCGGGCTCCGGCACACGCAAAAAATCGGCCTTCATGCTGATGCAAGAGCTGCTGAATGCCAACCCGGGTTACCTCTGGGGCATCGCCTGCAACGGCAAAACGCTGCGCCTGTTGCGCGATACCGCCACGCTGACTCGCCCGAGCTTTCTGGAAATTGATCTGGCCGACCTGCTCGGTGGCCAGCGTTACGCCGAGTTCGCCAACGTCTGGCGCTTGCTGCACGCCAGCCGCTCAGTTGCGAGTTCTGCTGGAAACCCCACGGAATGCATTTGGGAAAAATGGCGTGCCGCCGGGCAGGAAGAAGGCACCCGCGTGCGCGACGGCCTGCGTCTGGGCGTCACCGACGCATTGCTGATTTTGGGTGAAGGCTTTGTCCAGCACCCGGCCAACGAGGCCTTGCGTAGCGCGTTGCACAACGGTGAACTGAGCAAGGACGCCTACTTTCAGCAATTGCTGCGGCTCATCTACCGCCTGATCTTTGTGTTCAGCGTCGAAGAACGCGGCCTGTTGCACCCCAAAAACGACAGTAAAGAAGCGCTTACCGCACGCCGCGCCTACGCCGAAGGCTATGCCGTGGCCCGCCTACGTGATCTGTGCCTGAAGCGCCGCGCCCGCAACCGCTTTGACGACCACTGGCAAGCGCTGCGTATTGTTTTCAAAGGCTTGAGCGAGGGTGAGCCGCGCTTGGCATTGCCCGCCCTCGGTGGACTGTTTGCCACCAGCCAGTGCCCGGCGTTGGATGCCGCCAGCCTCGATAACGCCCACCTGCTGGCCGCCATGCAAAACCTGCGTTGGGCCAGCCACAAGGGCGTTTTGGCTCCTGTGGACTACCGCAATATGGGCCCGGAAGAACTGGGCAGCGTGTACGAAAGCCTGCTGGAGCTGGTACCGGAGATCGATCTCCCTGCCCGCAAGTTCGGCTTTGTTGGCCTCACTAGCGAAGGCAGCACGGCGGGTAACGCCCGCAAGCTCAGTGGCAGTTACTACACGCCCGATTCGCTGGTGCAGGAGCTGATCAAGTCCGCGCTCGACCCAGTCATCGAGCAACGCATTGCCGCCCAGCCTGAATCTCCCGTCGAGGCGCTGCTTGCCATTCGTGTCATCGACCCCGCTTGTGGCAGCGGCCACTTCCTGCTGGCCGCCGCACGCCGCTTGGCTGAAAAGCTCGCGCAACTGCGCGCAACGGATGGCGAGCAAACCGAACAGGACTTCCGCCACGCCCTGCGCGAAGTGGTCAGTCGCTGCATTTTTGGGGTGGACCGCAACCCCATGGCCATCGAGCTGGCCCGCACCGCTCTATGGCTGGAAGGTTTTGAAGAAGGCCGCCCCTTGGGCTTTCTCGACCACCACCTGCAAGTGGGCGACGCACTGCTGGGGCTGACCGACCTCAAGGCGTTGGAATTGGGCATAGCCAAAGATGCCTTCAAGCCGCTTTCGGGCGACGACAAGGAAGTCTGCAAACAACTGGCCAAAGCCAACGCCGCTGCCCTCAAAGACCTTGAGAAAAAACGCAAAGCCCGTGCCTTCGGTCAACTGGATGTGGCCAGCAGCCAAGACTCTGGCCTGAAGCCTTTGCAAGCGCTGGAAGCACTGCCAGAAAACAGCACCCAAGAGATTGCCGCCAAGGAAGCCGCCTACCGCACGTTTTTGGAACAAGCCAAAACCAGCCGACTGGCACACGCCGCCGATCTGCTGGTGGGGGCCTACCTGCTGCCTAAGCGTGAAGGGGAGGATACAAGTATTCCCACCAGCGCCACGCTCTACCTCACGTTATTGGGCGACACCTTACCCGCCGAGCAACAGGGCGCGTTGGCCGTCGCACAAACCGCCTGCGCCGTGGCCCGGGTGCTGCACTGGCCGCTGGCCTTTCCGCAAGTGTTCGCGGGCGGTGGTTTTGATTGCGTGCTGGGTAACCCGCCATGGGAGCGCATCAAGCTGCAAGAAGAAGAGTTCTTCGCCACCCGTCACCGTGATGTGGCAGAGGCCAAGAACAAGGCTGAGCGCAGCCAGCGCATCCAGTGGCTGGCTGAAGGCATGCTGGCCAAACATCTGTTTCCAGAATTGGAACACGCGCTACACGAATGCGAAGCCGAACAGCGCTTGTATGCCGAGTTCATTAGTGCCCGCCGAACGGCGGAAGCAGCCAGCGTGTTTGCGCATGTCAAAGGCGAAGATGGCGGGCGGTATCCGCTGACTGGCGTGGGGGATGTAAATACCTACGCACTGTTTGCAGAGACCATTAGTCGCATTGTTGGACCCAAGGGGCGGGCGGGCTTCATCGTCCCTTCAGGCTTGGCCACCGATAACACTACAAAAGATTTCTTTGGCGCACTTGTTTCCAATGAGTCTTTGGAAAGCTTCTACGAGTTTGAAAATGAGGGCTTCTTCCCAGGTGCTGGACAAGGGCACATGCTGCGATTTGCTCTGACAACACTCGTCGGAAGTGATCAAAAAATTCCAATGACAAAATTCCTTTTCCAGGGAAAGAAGATTCAGGATCTGGCAGATGAGAGACGAACTTTTTCTCTCACTCCAGATGATATTTTCCGAGTTAATCCAAATACAAAGACATGCCCGATTTTCAAGTCGCAATGGGATGCGAAAATTACAAAATCAATTTATTCGCGCACGCCAATTTTGATGCGGGAAGGCACTGAAATCGAGTCAGGAAATAATCCATGGGGAATTCGATTCTTGGCCATGTTTCACATGTCGAATGACTCTCATCTATTCAAAACTAAAGATCAATTTGATGGTTTCTCATTGATTGGAAATCGCTTCTTGAGGGGTGGCGAAGAATACATGCCACTATATGAGGCAAAAATGGTTCAGATATACAACCATAGGCACGGAGACTTTAATGACTCTCAAAATGGTGAGCGAGCACATATTCTCCCGACCATACCAACTGAGAGGTTGAGGGATTCGTCATATCTGACGATGCCCTATTACTGGGTTCCAAGCAATGAAGTCGATAAGCTGCTTGACGAGAAAAGTTGGCGTGCAGACTGGCTCATTGGCTGGCGTGAAGTTACTGATGCAAGGGCGAGTGCAAGGACTCTTGTCGCAAGCGTACTGCCTCGTGCTGGCGTCAATAATAAGTTTCTCTTGATGTTGCCAAGCGTCACAGCAAGAAAAGCTGCCGCCCTACTTGGAAATATGTGCTCTCTCGTGTGTGATTACATTGCGCGTCAAAAAGTAGGGGGGCTTGCTCTTAACTATTTCACCATCAAACAGTTTCCAATTATCGCGCCGGATAATTATTCGGACGACGACCTCGCCTTTATTGTTCCCAGGGTATTAGAGCTTACATATACGGCCACAGACCTCGAGCCTTGGGCTAATGACCTTGGCTACGCGGGGCAGCCATTCTGCTTTGACCAAGAGCGGCGCGCGATTCTCCGCGCTGAATTGGATGCTTATTATGCAAATCTCTATGGTCTCGACCGGTATGCACTGTGCTTCATTCTTGATCCTCAAGCATTAATGCCAGGATACCCATCTGAAACTTTCTCAGTTCTACAGCGAAGCGAGGAGCGCGAATTCGGCGAATACCGCACCCAACGGTTGGTTCTGGAGGCATGGGACAAGCTCGAGCGCGGGGAGCTGCGCTGATGCTGACACACCTGAAGCTGGAAAATTTCAAGATCTGGCGCAGCACTGGCCCCACCCGGCTGGCACCGATAACGCTGCTGCTGGGCACCAACTCTTCCGGTAAATCCAGCCTGATCCAGAGCCTGTTGCTGATCCGGCAAACGGTGAAAGGCGATGATCCCAACCTGGACTTGAACCTCGGCAACCCCGATGCGGACGATTCCGTCACGCTGGGTCAGTTCAAGGATCTGTTGTGCCGCCATGGCGCAGCTAGTGAAAGCACCTCGGCAACGCAGGTCGGCATCGAGTTCCGCTGGAGTGAAGATGGCCTGCCTGAAAACTCGACGCTGTTTTCTGCGCGCTACAACAAAGGCCCCGCAGGGAGCGCCGAGCTGGCGTTTTTGCGACTGGGAAAAGACGGGCAAGGCTTCAGTGTGCAACGACGCAGGCCGGGCATTTACCGCCTGAACTTGGCTACCCAAGCCAAAACACTAGGCCAAAGTGCGGACTTTCGGCCGCAGCGTTCGTTTGCCTTCTCGGCATCGACGCTGAACAAGCTCGGTACGCAGGGTGAGCTGATCAAGCCGATCGGTCCGGCCTTGCTGGATGAACTGGGCCGCATCATTTACCTGGGCCCCGTGCGCCGCTTGGCTCAGCGCGACTATGTTTGGGCTGGCCGCATGCCTGCCCATATTGGCGACGACGGTGCCAAGGCGGTCGATGCCCTGATCGCCAGCGGTGTGGCGCGTCAGGCAGCCAAGAAACGCAATCAACCAGTGCCTGCGGAGGCAGAGCTCTTCGAGCAGACGATTCGCTGGTTGAAGGACATGAATCTGGCGGATGGTCTTGCCATCCGCGCCTTGGGTGGCTCGGCGCGCTATGAATTGCTGATCGAGAACGGCGACCAGGCCAGCAACCTCAAGGATGTTGGCGTAGGCGTGTCGCAGGTCATCCCCGTCATCGTCGCCGCCTTGTTTGCCCAGCCCGGGCACATCGTCATCGTCGAAGAGCCGGAAAGTCATCTGCATCCCCTGGCGCAAAGGAAACTGGCCGAGTTGCTGGCGCAGGTGAGCAAGGAGCGAAACGTCCAGTTCATCGTCGAAACTCACTCCGAGCACCTGTTCCGGCGCATGCAAACATTGATCGCCAAGCAGCAGATCAAGCCCAAAGAAACAGCCATGTATTTCGTGGAGCGTGAGGGAAGAAACGCAAAACTGAGGGAGTTAGTTCCGAATGAGTTCGGGGCAATTGATTGGCCAGATAAATTTTTTGGCGATGCAATTGGTGAAGCGCGTGAGCAAGCAAAAGCACGGCTTTTAACTCGGGATGGATCTCGCACGGGTGATCACGAATGACTTTTAGCAAGCACGTGATCGATACGAATGTATTGCTTGTCGCCAGTGCTGCGCACGAGATTTCACCATTCTCAGAAGACGCGACACCAGTTGAGGACCGAGTGCTCCGAGAAAAAGTGCTCGACTGGCTGATTTCGTTTGAAGCCAGCGAACGACATATCGTTCTTGATTGGGACTGGGTAATTTTCGACGAATACAAAGGAGTTAATAGGCGAGAAAAATTAACGGAACAAGACTACGGCCTACTAGTAGTTTTGCAGAAGTTTTCTAGCGGCCAACACTTTGGCTTTCAGCTGGAGTGGGATCAACCCGATAGCGCAAGTATTTCAGATGCCGAATTAAGCAAAGTAGTTACCGATCATGCAGATCGAAAAATGATTTCTGCGGTATTGGCAGCGGGCGGCCTCAACGATGGATGCAACCTTGTAAATTCATGTGATACCGACTGGTATGACTGGCAGAAGGAAATGGAAAATGCAGGCATCTTTGTGCAGCAGCTGATTGGCGCTGAGTGGTGTCACCCCAAATGGTTAGCAAAGAAAGCTCGCTGAGTAAGGGGTGGAGACTTGACCGAACTTTTCCGCTTCCCGCACACACCACACCTCGTCTGGCTGGGTGAAGGCTCGCCGCGTGACGACAAGGTGCTGTCACTCAAGGAGGTGACGGCACTGCTGGCTGGTGAGGTGGTGGTGGAGGAAAAGCTGGATGGCGCAAATCTGGGCCTGTCTCTCGCCCCAGATGGCAGCCTGCGTGCGCAGAACCGGGGGCAGTATCTCGCGGAGCCCCACGCCGGGCAGTTCGCCCGCTTGCCTGCATGGCTGGGGCAACACATTGAAGACTTGCGTAGCGTGCTCAAACCCAACCTGATTCTTTTTGGAGAGTGGTGTGCCGCACGCCATTCGCTGGACTACGCAGCACTGCCGGACTGGTTTCTGCTCTTTGATGTCTACGACCGCACGGCAGACCGCTTCTGGAGCTCCTCTCGTCGTAATGCCCTGGCAAGTGGAGTAGGTTTGTTGACAGTGCCGCAATTGCTGCATGGCAAGGCAACGGTTCAAACATTGAAAAAATTGGTCACCGACACCGCGAGCCGTTATCGCGCTGGTGCGCTGGAAGGGGTGGTCATCCGCCGCGAATCCGCCAACTGGTGCGAAGCCCGCGCCAAGCTGGTTCGCCCCGATTTCACGCAAGCCATCGACACCCACTGGCGTAAGCGGGCGCTGGAGTGGAACCGCACGGCCAATTCATTAGGGATTCCAGAATGAACCCTCTGCAACGCACCCTTATCGAGAAAACCGGCAACGACAATGGCTTTGAGCATGTTGTGGCCTCGGATGTGAATGGTGTCACCTTGGCCTCGGCGCGTCATGCCAATCGCGCATTGGTCAGCTTGGAAGGTGGCGCTTATCAGGTGCGCCTCAGAGCGTCATCACCATCCTTGGTCCCGGAGTTGCAGCGCAGCTTTCCAGCGTGGCTCGCGGCGGATGCGTTTCAGGTTGCCACCGAGGCAGATCTGGCGGCCTTGCTGCGCCGTGCTGCAAGTCTCTCTCGTGCACTGCCCAGTCAGGCCGCGAATGATTACCAGCAGGCGGTGGCCGCAGAATTGGCGGAGCTTCCTACAGGCATTGTTGGAACAGAGGTCGAACGCATGGTTCGCCAGCGCGTTGGGCAAAACAAGTTCCGTGACGCAATGCTGGACTATTGGGGCGGCGCGTGTGCCGTGACGGGTGTGGCTCTGCCGGAGGTGCTGCGTGCAAGCCACGCCAAACCATGGGCCGAATGCGGGACGGACGCCGAGCGGTTGGATGTGTTCAATGGCTTTCTGCTCAGCGCTAATCTCGACGCGCTTTTTGACCGATTTCTGATCAGCTTTGACGAGAAAGGGGTACTGATTACCGCGCCAGCTCTGGCAGGGATCGACTTACAGTTCCTAGGCATTTCGACCGGAATGAAATTGCGTTGGGTTAATGCGCTGCATCAGCCGTATCTCGCACTGCATCGTTCACGCCTGGTAAATACTCACTTGGCAAACGGCTGATCGAACGCCAAAAGCAAAAGGGAATCAGATGAGCACTTTCGATAGCACCAAGCGGCTATTGCCAGAGATCCTTGCCGAAATCGTCAAGGCAAAGATTCAGCTACCTGACTTTCAGCGTGGATGGGTGTGGGATGACCAGCACATTCGCAGTCTGCTGGTGAGCATTGCCAGGTCATTCCCGGTCGGGGCAGTCATGCTGCTGGAGACCGGCGGCGAAGCCAAGTTTCAGGTACGGCCCGTGGAGGGGGTTTCGCCCCCATCGGGCGCATCGGATGCGGAACTGCTGATCCTCGACGGGCAACAACGCCTCACCACCCTGACGCAAGTCTTGGCCACGAAAGATGCAGTGAAGACCCGTACAGAGAAAGGCAAGCCCATTCGACGCCACTACTACTGGAACATCGAAGTGGCGCTGGAGGGCGGGGATCGCTTGGAAGACGCCATCGAGGCCATCGAAGAGGACAAAATCAAACGCTCCAACTTTGGCCGACAGATCGATCTTGATTTGACGACGACTCAGAAAGAGTGCGAGCAGCTGTACTTTCCTTGCGATCAGATCCTGAACTCGGATGCATGGGAAGAAGCCCTGCAGGAGTACGCTCCCGAAAAATTCGGCCTGTACATGCAATTCCGTCGACAGGTATTGAATGCCTTCCGCAACTACCAGCTACCTGTGATCCAGCTGGGCAAAGCCACGACTAAGGAAGCGGTTTGCCTGGTCTTCGAGAAGGTGAACACCGGCGGCGTCCCCCTCAACGTTTTTGAATTGGTCACAGCGACCTACGCGGCTGACGGCTTCAACCTGCGCGATGACTGGCATGGCAACGCCGCCAGAAATGTTTCGGGCCGGTATCAGCGCCTGTGCAAAGAGGCGCTGCTGTCACAGGTGGAGTCCACAGACTTCCTACAGGCCGTATCCATGTTACACACGCTGGAGATGCGCCGTGCCGATGTGGCTTCGGGGAAAACCGGTAAGTCCGTACAGCCCGTGAGTGCAAAGCGTGTCTCGATACTTGCTATGCCCTTGAACGCGTATGCCAAATGGGCAGACGAAGTCGAAGCCGGGTTCCTTCTCGCGGCCAAGTTTTTGCGCAAGGAATGTGTGAAAACTCCGCGCGAGCTGCCCTATCGAACACAACTGGCTCCGCTCGCATCGGTACTTGCGCACCTGCGCGAGCGCTGGCTTGAGCCGCGCATTTACCAGAAACTCTCTCACTGGTACTGGAGTGGCGTTCTCGGCGAACTCTACGGCAGCGCCATCGAGACCAGGATCGCGAACGATGTCGAGGATCTTCTGCAGTGGATCGACAGTGACGCCGCAATTCCTCGAACGATTACGGATGCGGCGTTTAGCCCCGACCGCCTGGACACCATGACATCGCGCCTGTCAGCCGCGTACAAAGGCCTGAATGTGCTGGTACTTCGTGAAGGCGCACAAGACTTCTTCTGGAAGGCAAAGATCCAGGAGCTCGACGACGAGGAGCTTGCTCTGGATATTCATCACATCTTTCCGCAGGACTGGTGCGAGAAGAACGGTATTAAGCGCGCTGTCTACAACACGGTCGTCAACAAAACCCCGATTTCCTACAAGGCAAACCGGATGATCGGCGGGCATGCGCCATCGATCTATTTGTCAAAATTGCAGGCTCATACGCAGGTTCAGCTTGCAGACGCCCAGATGAACGCCATTGTCGGGTCGCACCTCATCGATACGACCGCGCTCCGAGCGGACGACTTCGACAGCTTCTATAAGAGCAGAAAGGCCGCCCTGGTCAAACTGGTCGAACGGGCTATGGGTAAAGCGGCGGCGGTTGTTGCGGACGGAGCTGATCCTGGCGATGCTGAAGAGGATGAGAGCGATCAGCAGCAAGTCATTTCGCCAGTCGGGTGAACTGCGCTTGAGCGTTGGCGATCAGGTCTAGGCGAAGGTTTGGTGCAATGCCAGTCGCCAAGTAATTCAGTGTCCAGTTGAGCGCCTCAGCCTTCCTGGCGGGGCTATCGGCTGCGTCGAACTTCTCGATATATGAATCGAGTTCATGAAGGGCACGGATCAACGTGGCACGCGCGTTTGCAAGCGCGTCCGCGGCGTTTTGCTCTGCAATCTGGGGCTGCCATTCGGTTTCATTTTTCATGATGTGCTTCTTCGAGTGGTTGGTGGTGTGGATGACATGAACGCGCTGTTCAGCAGTAAAGCCAAGCTCTTTCGCGTGCATCTGCAGTCAGACGTTGCGAAGCAGCAAAGCGGCCTCAGCCTCGCGCCGCGTGACGAGTCCCGGCAGCACTTTTCCTCCGCCGTAGACCCAACGGCGCAGCTCCGTTGCGGCGGCGGCCCAATCCCGCTGATTGACGCGCCGACGCAGCGTTGATGTCTGCAACCGCCCTGCGCCAAGGTTGAAAGTGAAGTCAGCGATGGCCGCGAGCCGTCCCTGGGGCTCGGTAGCCAGCACAGGACAGTAGCGCAGCGTCGCGTTCAACGCCGTAATGAGATCGGTGGCCAGGTAGCCCTCGGCTTCCGCCTCCGTGATCGGCGGATGCTTTGCATCGCAGAGGTGACCGTAGCCTATAGTCCAGTAGCCTGCTGGGCAGATGTAGGGAATGGCCGTGATCTCTGTGCCGCGCTTCACCTTGCGCTCGAATCCCTCGAATCGCTTGGCAAGCTCAACGGCCGCTTGTGGGACCGCAATCACGGCCGCACCCGGTCGAACACACGCCCTAGGAACCAGAAGTTCAGCACCCCGGCCCAGAGCGCTTGGTCAGCCTCCGTCCAGGCATGCAGGATGGCAGTTCCCCAGCCAGCGCCAGCGGTCACCGCTGCCGCAAACGCTGCCGTCTTAGCCGCGCAATACAGCGCCATGAACCAGTAGGTGATGACCGGCCGAACGCTGATCGACAGGGCGTCGGCCCAGCGCACACCGGAACGCTGCCCCTGGGCGGAGACAGCCTCCCGCAACGCATCGATGGCCCCGCCGTTCCACGCTGCGTCCGCGCTCGCGCCGATCTCAGCCATGCGCTGAGCGCCACGCAACTTCTCGAATTCCAGTGCTTTGTCCTGCATCGCCAGTTCGTGGCCGCGTTCGCCTTGGCGGTCAAGCCATTTCAGGATCTCGGGCGCCAACCGGAACGCACCACCCAAGAGTCCACCGAGCAGCGTCTCGATCATTGCGAGCCTCCCATTAGTTTGAGCTTGATGGCGGCGCCGACCAGCAATGCGGCCAGAATGCCTGTAGTGATGACTTTGATAGTGGTCTGCCACGCCGTTCGGCGGGCATCGCGCCACGCTTCCAGCAGATCGCGCAGTTCGCGGATGTCTCGGGCAGCGTGGCCGTTTTCCAGGCCGAGATGAGCGAGGCAACGCTCGGCACCGCGCTCAGCGGCGCGGGTGAGCAGGTCGTCCAGGTCTTCGGGGCGCAGCAAGAAAAGAAAAGGGGAACAGAACTAGTCTGTTCCCCGTATATGG
>SXGU01359000.1_pt1 | contig 11674 bp, 10 predicted proteins | sample 3174531 | NCBI WGS metagenome assembly SXGU01 (sample SAMN11356863, study PRJNA531348) | freshwater metagenome | isolation source: freshwater sample F1-140 | place: China: Fuxian Lake, Yuxi | collected 2017-12-25
AGTCCGCTGGCTCCGGGTCAGACCCGCACCGTTGACGTAACCGCCAGCGATGCAGCGTGGGAAACCTACCGTCTGTCTGACATCATCTATGATCCGGACAGCCGTTTCGCCGGTCTGCTGTTCTTCTTCGACGCTTCTGGCAACCGTCAGGTTGTACAGATTGACGCTCCGTTGATCCCGTCTTTCATGTAATTGGATTGAGCTTCTCCGCAAGGCAGAAGCTCATGCTCAGAACGTGAAACGGTAAAACTGAAACCCCTGGTTTCCTTAGGTGGAAACCAGGGGTTTTTTATTGAGTGTGGTTCACTGCTCTATGTGCAGGCCTTCAGCGGAAAGGTGGAGTGAACGGTTCCTCGCCCGAAATGGATTTGGCAATCCGGAATTTAAAAAGTGTAACCGAATAGATCGATATCTATCTCATAGCGTTTTGATATTTCTGCGATCGTATGATCGTTATAGTAATCGCGGTAATTACCACGGGTAGAGATATTCATATGGGGTATCTTTGAGATTATCCCGAGCTTGCTGCAAACAAAATTCATGTCTTGAGTATAACGCTCAAACCGACCGACAAAATTTACGGCTATCCGGTCATCTTTGTCAGTAATGAACCGACTCTGATCGAGAAGGTGGACGTGAAAAAGGTCACGGGTTTGATCAACAAAATCGCTAAAACCCAGTTTGGTCAAATCCAGTCCAAGATTTGCGGCCATGGCAAGCATGTCGGGATCCTTGTTGGAGTAAATGGATACCATTCTATCCCATGGATTGCGTACCCAGCTGAACGAAAAATACTGGTTTAGACAGTAGCTGGATAACAGTTCGGCTATTTCATGAATACTGAGGTGTTGCAGGAAACGGGTGACCCATTGCTTTTTCAGAATATCAGGTGACTGTATCAGGCCAAACAGACAATCCCGATCTTCATTTCGCCAATCCCTGAATACGCCTAATAGGTGCTCAACACTGCTTCCTCCGGTTTTTGGTATATGCACAAAGATGCATTGGTGTTCGTGTGAAACAGGCATGGATAGTTATCACTCAGGTATTGTTGGCAGGCCAGGGTACCCGATGTCCATTCCAGTGGACAATGTTGGCATCAGTTACTATCTGGCGAATCCGTTCAGCGACATCAGGAGACCACTCCAATGGATTGGATAAAAGTGGTGTATGTTTGACGCAAAGATTAAAGGAGTAGTTATTCAGCACCCGGTGTTCCTGTCCCGTTTTTTGTATGGCCCATATTAATGCTCCCTGGTCGTGCCAGGATATGGCCTCACGAATGGCCAGATTATGGCAAGCCTGTATGATGGGGTAACAGTAAGCTTCGAGAATATGTTGGTCGCGTTCCTTATGCCAGCCGGACACACCGGCATTGATGCAGGGGCTGGATGGATCGAATTCACGGCTGATGGGAAGTAATTCGTACAGGGTGGGATTATTAGGCGTACGTGCCGGTGCAAGATTTTCCGGAGTAAAAACGGGGCCGGTTTCAAGCAGTTCAAATAACACATCAAGATGATGTAGCACCACAAGATCACAATCCATCCATATCACTTTAGGATATGGGCAATTGATGATAAGAAACGGACACAACCATAAGGGCCATACTCGTTTACCTGGTTTTGATACGGGATCCATGTTCTGGAACGAATCCATGACGAGGTGAACATCTTCTGTATCAGGTAAATCCACAACTTTTAGTAAAGGATACTGCTGGGCTATGGTTGTTTTTTGATATTCTGTCAGACCAATATCAAAGCAAATTAGCGGTACGGGAAAAAACGTTTGTACCGAGCAATACAGGGACTCCAGTCCGGGATAGTAGTTACTATCGGACATGGTGACTATGCATTTATCATGAGTAGGGGAGGGCGTATTCATTAATCTGTTGTACTGTCAGGATTGATGGTTATTCGTGGATGCTTTCCAGAAAATTTTTGAGGCGGTAATCCAGAATCAAATTGCCACTGGATAATTGCACATCAATTCTTTGAGAGTCGTATTCCTGTTCTTGATAGAAAGCCTCAAACCCGCCGGCTTCCAATAATTCGTGCAACACTCTCCAGGTTTTGCCCATTCCTTTATTGAGGTAAGTATTTCTGGCGTACGCAGCCCCACCCAGGAATATTTTTTGACGAAACTGATCAAGGCTTCTGACGGGAAAGTGAAGTATGGATATTTGTGAGGGTTGTGCTTGAAGTATAGTGTTGTCCAACATGACGGCATGGTTGCCTTGTCTGACTTCAATATCAGGATGACTGCGATGGCAAACTTTAGGTTGCAGGGGGTCTCCCAGGCTATTGAGAGACATCGATTCCCGGTAAACCATGGTTTTATAAAATGGAATTTTTAAGTTACTTGAGGCCAGGGGAACAAAGTTATGGCGTTCGGCTGATAATACTTTTATTTGTTCGGGTTGGGCACTCAGATACTCGGCCAGTGTGCCTGGACACTCCGGCCACCAGAACTCATCTGCATCATTGTTGATAATCCAGTCCGCCTTATACTGTGTCGCTGCCAGGCGAGCCATCCGGGTAACCCACCGGTGTTGTGAGTAATCGTCTCCAATTTCATGAATAAGATGAACAACCCCCAGCTTTTCATATTTATCCAGAATATCTGGGGTGCCATCAGTAGAAAGATTGTCAGTAACGATTATAAAGTCAACACCTTGTTCGAGATGGTAGATTAAATTGCTTTCAAGTATATCTTGTTCATTGCGAACCAATAAAGTCATGACCAGCATGGTTATGGGATATCAACTCTCTTGATGTATGGTAAAACCCAGTGATTCAACGTAGGCTACGTCTTCAACTGAAAAAATTGAAAGGTCTTGTTGGATATACTTACCTGATGAACTGGAGCCATTAATGAGTCGTTGTAATGTATCGATCGTATTTTCACTAGCCTGCATTCCCAGAAACTCAAGAAAAGCATGGAGTATTGGTACGGGATCAGTCAGCAACTTGTCATAGTTGAGCCAGAAGACAGGTCTGTCACTGGCCCATTGACTGGAAAATTCCTGCATTCTTTTGTGTACGGCACACCAGTATCTTAGAAGGTATGGTGGATTTGTGTCATACGGTTCAGTGTCCAGCAGGTATTTACCCCATAACAGTGCCTGGCGTTTGTTATTACTATAAGCCATATCCAGCCCATGGCGAATGACGTGGATGTACTTCAGACTAGGGATGCACTGATATAAACGATCAATAATGATATGGGTATTAGGCTCTTTCCACCCAGTGCAGGAACCAAAGCCACTATTTTCCGGTTTGGTGGTAAAGGATCGGATAAAGTGGGAGGAAACCGATTCAGACCACCCGGCAGGATGAGATTGCGCCGCCTTTTTGATAATTGCCACAAATTCCTTGCAGGGTTGTCGACCATATAAGCTGCCAAGGAATAAGTCTACGCAGGCAGCAAATTCGTTATTGTCCATGTTGAGTATCTCGGGACGCTTGAATAACAAGGTAAAATACAAATTATCCATTTCAGTATTGAGATGCCGACCCATGGTAAAGCCCAGTGTAGACATTAACATGGCAACCAGTCGGGTGCCGCTACCACCAATGCCACCAATCGCATAGACAGGGTTAGACCGGTTAGACCCTACCGGATTGTGTATTGCTAGCATGATGTCGATATAAGATGGGAGGCGGTCATTTCAGAAAATTACAAAGAGTTTTTTGCATTACCTGACATTAGTGCCCATCATTTTTTGCGGGCCAGGATATTCAAGCCAGTGGCTGCAATTCCAGCCGAGTTGCTTTTGAAGCAGGGTAATATCATTGCAAAAGAGGCTGGCAAGATACTGCCAGTCATCCTGACTGATGGGTTCTTTATATGGCAGAGTGTGTTTTTTCTGGTTTGATATTTGTGCAGGTGAGTTTATGTCGAGAAACTCACAAATATCTTGATAGGTTTTTGTGAAGTCGGCCACTAAGTCCTCATGGCGCAGGATCAAAAGATTGTGTCTTGGAAAACGATCCAGGTAACGTGCTATCTGCAGGCTGTAAAAACCCCTGTCGATATACGAGTGAGGTTTGCACTGACCATTTGTCGAGCTTGCCAGTCTACCGGATTCGGCCAGTAGTGCCTGGCGAAAAGGCAGCGACTCATTGCCTTTTATGACAGACATGTTCCAGTGGGAATAGGCCCTTTCTATTGGGTTCCTGAGAATGGCTATAATCTTGATGTCAGCATTATACGCATGAATACGTGCGGGTGCTGTTTTCCAGTATAAATAGGATGGCGTTGCCTCACCATACAACAGGTTTGATGCATGGAACTGGAAGTGCTTATGATATTGGGTGTAGTCCGGAAAGGCGTCCTTGAATAATTCATCGTTATCAAAAAAGTGAACTTCCTTTGGACTCGAGGGGCAAATGTCAGGATGGGATGACAATGCGCTAAAAACTGCGGTGGTGCCACATTTTTGCGCACCTGCAATGAGGAAACCGATTCTCATGATGCTGCCAACATACCGTATCAGTAGCGAACGTAAACGTTCACCCCCTGCACCTCTGAAGGTCTGGATTGGAAGGAGAAGTGAGCCATTCAGTCACTATTCGTTCCGAATTCAGGAGGGGGGAACGGTTACTAGCGAACCAGGTTCGAACGGTGTCCCGACTCGTGCTGGTAGTCGGCATCATTTTGGAGCTGAGGGATGACCCGTTCCGTCCACTATTAGGCGAAGAGGGGAATAGCCAAATCACCGGATAACGCCAGTTTGACTGCATGTTAGCAGTTGAACTGTTCCTTGGCTACCTTCTGGCTACGCTCGGCTGCATCGAGACCAAGTCTGTGAGCGATGCTTTTGCTTTCGGCCTGGAGTGCCGTTTCTAGGCACTGACTTCCTCTTCCAGTGCCTTGAGACTTTCTTCTACGCCGGCTGCATGAGTGAGTTCGGCAACATTTTCCTTGGTAAAGAATCCCTGGAAGTCACCAAACCGTTGTACGTACTCTACAATCAGGGAGGAATATTCAGAAGCACTTGAGAATATCTGCTTGAGGCCTTCCTCGCGTGAGCCAATAACCTCCAGCAGAAACTCCTTGCCACAACCTTTCAGGGTATCGACTACATAATCAATATTAGCCACCTGCCCGGTTTCACCGTCGTTAACTGCGACAGCTAAATGATGTAACCTCGGGCCAAAATTTCGTACGAATTGTTCGGTAGGTGAGGGCAGGTTAACCAGATGATTGACGAAATAGGGTTGGTTTGCAGCAGTGAATACTTTGGCTGGACATTCCAGTTCGTTTGAGTAATGTATGCTTTTCGTTACATTAGTTGATGAGTTCTGGCTGCTGATATCATAGGAGCCCCAATAATAGTAACTGCTCAGGGTAAGCCATTCGAGTATTGCCGCCTCACGGTTCTGACTATAAATGCGGGTCGCCAAATGATCGATGGGAAGCAGTAATTTGTTGATCCCCAGTTTTTCCTGGGTTTCCTTGGCTTCTACATAGGCTTTTTGCACATCATCCCGAATAGTGCTCCAGCCGAGCGCGTAAACCCGGATATCGGATTCTGGCCGCTCCCAGTAACCGACTATATTATGGGTGTAAGGTGAGGGTTTGACGACAGCCATGTTGCCGGGTAATTCAAGTTTTCTGATCTGGTCCTGATTAAAAAAACGGATGTCACGATGCTTCTGTAATTCGACTACATCATGTACATTTTTTACTCTGAATATTTCGCCCATATACCTCGAATTAGGCTTGTGTGCTCCGATTGGATACACTTCGTTCAGGCTTCTGAATATCCCTTGTGTCCGGTTATCCTTTACTTCCCTGACCAGTATATCAGGTGCCGACATGTCGATTCTCAGTATATGTGTGAAATGGCTTTCTGACTCCAGTGTAACCAGGTAGTTATACGGTGTCATGAGGCATAGCTCCCCTACATAGGGAACGGAATGCCCGGGCTCCACCGTTATCATTAGCGTATCGATTTGTCTGATTAAATCGCTCAGGCCTATGCGATCCCGATGCTCCAGCAGTTTATGCAGGTATTCTTCAAAAAAAGGCGAATTTTTTTTATCTCCATAGCGGGCGAAGGTAAGGGAGTTCGTCATGTTGTTTACCTGGTTTTTATCGATGCGGGTAAGGAAAAAAGATTCTGGTATCCTGGCGAGCAGGGCAAATCCCCGCGCTTCCCCCGCTCTGAAGGGGACATGCGGGGAAGGTTGAAGCCACAAACGGTCGGGTTATATCAGGAGGCGTTTTCCATCAAGACCGGGGGATGGAAATACTGGTGGGAGATGGCGTTATGAATATCTCCCAGATCGGTCTGGGTTTGGTCGAGATATTCGTGTAAAACGGCTGGCGTCAAACCTTCCCATCGTAGTCCCGCCATGCGGCGCCAGGCTTTGCGTACGGCTTTGAGCGTTACTGCCTGATTGGGCAGGGTGGCCAGACTTTCATCGATTTTACCCAGGCAATGTCGGACTGAACGGGGAAAGTGAGTGTCCTGCAACAGGAAATTCAGGACATCCTGACCACTGACGTGAACGCACACATGCCGACGATACATCTGATAGGCACTGAGTGCTTTCAGTACCGCCATCCATAACCTTTCCTGCAAGGGTTCCGCAGCCATGTCCGACCGGGAGAACAATACCGCAGAGTTGATATCGACGATACGGGTGGTCATGTCAGCACGTTCAATACTGCGTCCTACCTCGATGAACTGATAAGCGAGATCGTGGCTCATACACCCCATCAGCAAACCCGTCAGCGACTGACAGCGATCAATGACCTGATTGAGGACTTCATAGCGCAGGGCACGACTCTGAAAAGTACGCGGTGCGTTTTCCCTCATATAAAGATACAGGCTGTTAATCCGTTCCCAAAACTCCTTGGGTAGTATTTCCCTGAATGTCCTGCTGTTTTCACGGGCATAGTTAATACTGCTGACCAGCGCACTGGGATTGCGCTCGTCTTCTATCAGGAAATACATGATACTCATTTCATTGGTTTCCTTGCCATATTCATCATAAAGCTGATCAAGACCCGCGACTTTCAGCAGGATATCCCACCCGAATGAGGCCTCTCTGGGTAAGTCAAGCAGAACCTGGGTCGTAGTGTTGATAAGTCTGGCCGTATTCTCGGCCCGTTCAAGATAACGGGCCATCCAGTAAACATTTTGAGCAACGCGGGATAACATTATTCCTCCGTATCGACGATCCAGGTATCCTTACTGCCCCCACCCTGGGATGAGTTGACCACCAGTGAGCCAGGCCGCATGGCTACACGGGTCAGTCCCCCTGTTGTAGCGTACAAGTGGCTGGATTGCAGCACGAACGGGCGTAAGTCCAGATGCCGGGGAACCAGCGAGTCGCCGTCCAGGGTGGGAGCAGTAGAGATGTTCAACGTGGGTTGGGCCATGTAGTTGCGGGGATTGGCCCGGATCAATTCTGCAAATTTGAGACGTTCTTCCTGAGTGGCTCGCGGGCCTATGATCATGCCATATCCGCCCGATTCATTGGCAGGTTTGACGACCAGTTGATCCATATGTGCCAACACATAATCCCGCTCACTTTCATTCATGCAAAGGTAACTCGGCACATTCTGCAGGATGGGATCCTGATCCAGATAATAGCGGATGATTTTAGGGACGAAAGTGTAGACCACCTTGTCATCGGCAACACCGGCTCCGGGTGCGTTAGCTATTCCAACCTTGCCCGCTCGCCACGCCCGCATCAAACCGGGAACCCCCAGGCCTGAGTCCGACCTGAATACTTCAGGATCCAGAAAATCATCATCGATGCGCCGATAAATGACATCGACCCGGCGTATGCGGTATATCGGCAGAAGAAAAAAGTCTTGAAGTTGACCACATACACCCAAGAAGTCTTGGTGGTAAGGATGACCTATCAAATTACCAGGCACTTTGTTATTCATGCAACGCATCAAAAGGTAATAAAGACTCAACTGATTTTCGTGATTTAAATACGCAATATGAACATCGAGTTGAAGATTGTCTTTTCTGCACCACTCAATTAAATACCCGTGAACGTATTGTTGATGAGAACGCGCTTGCCTATGTGATTCGTGATGGATTTCCTGTTACTAAATACCATTCTTTGTTTATACCTAAACGCCATGTTGCGGATTACTTTGGACTCACACAAGCTGAAATTAATGCGATTAATCAACTCATAAAAACGCAGAAGAAATTATTAGACGAAACTGATGTAACAATTGACGGATACAATGTTGGGATTAACTGTGGTGAGTCGGCGGGTCAAACAGTTTTTCATTGTCATGTTCATTTAATACCGAGACGTAAAGGTGATGCAGAAAATCCAAGAGGTGGGGTGCGACATGTCATTGCAGGTAAGGGCAGTTATTAAATTATGCTGTCCATAATAGCCTCAAATTGAACTACAACAAAAGCTAACGCCTTGCCATGTGGCGGTTTGGACCGTTGCGCTTGGCAATCTTATTAAGTTTAATTTAACTTGGATTTATGCTTTTTAAAAAAATCAAATTCTTTGCCCTTTGTTTAAGCGTCAGCTTGTTCTGTGGTGAGGCCTCGGCCACCGATGCAGTGGAAGAATTGCAAGCTAGCTTAGAGGCATGGCGCGAACAGGGGGTAGACCTTGGCTTGACCCACAAGAGCGATGTATTGGCGGTGGCTGACGGTGGGCTTAAGCGTGGCCTAGGCTGGTTGGGGCATAGCGAGGCCCGCTTGGATTTGGATTTAGACAAGTTATTGGATTGGAACAGTACCCATCTGTACCTACACTACCACAGTGACCTAGGCAGTAAATTTAATAGCGAGCATGTCGGGGCGGTAGTCGGTGTGGACAATATTGAAGTGGCGACCAATACCGCTCAATTTTACCAAGCTTGGCTACAAAAAAGTTTCATTGATGACCGCTTGTCCATACTCGCCGGCTTGTATGCGATTGATTCGGAATTTTACCTGACCCAAGCGTCCGCGCTTTTTATCCAACCGCCTTACGGTATGGCTAATGAAGTGGCTGTGTCCGGGCAAGCCGGCCCACCGATTTTTCCTCTAGGCGCCTTGGCCATGCGGGTTAAGTACGCCAGCCATGAACGGCATTTTTATCTCATGGCGGCGGTCAGTGATGGGGTGCCGGGTAACCCGAATAAGCCTCATGGCACACAAATCAAGCTGGGGCAGGGTGATGGGCTGTTGTCTATCATGGAGTTAGGCTATCAACCGCAACATGGCACCCATGACCAAGAAGAAAAGGGCGAACGCCCATGGATTAATAAAACGGCAGTGGGCTGGTGGCGTTACAGCGCGCCACTCGATGTGTTGGACGATGCCACGAGGCGCGCGCATGCCAGTGGTGCTTACCTCTTAAGCGAGCAAACCTTGTGGCGTGAAGCGGCGCAGCCATCTGCTGGGTTGGACGGATTTATGCGATTTGGCATGGCAGACGCTTCTACCAATAGCTTAGACTGGACGGCCAGCATGGGCGTGCGTTACCAAGGTCTAATAGCCGGTCGCCATGATGATGTGGCCGGCGTGGCCGTCACGGTGAACCACGCCAGTTCGCATCAGCAAGCCACGGCATCCAAGGAAACGAATTTTGAGGTAAGTTACCAATACCGGCTGCGTTCCTGGTTGGTTTTGCAGCCGACTATTCAATACATCTTGCAGCCGGGTTTAACCAGCGGCATTGAGAATGCTTGGCTACTTGGGCTACGAACCGAGCTGGCCATTTAATGGCCAGCAAACTAGGCCGTTCGGGCTTAAATGGAATGCGTGCTTGACTGTGTCAGACAGTTAACAGCTGGTAGAATAGGCACTATGGCTAATAGCAAACAATTAAGCACTTCTGTTATTGACGTTGATTTAATCATAGAAGCCCGCTGGATCGCGACCATGGCACACGATTTTGCCGTGTTAGAGCATCACGCCGTGGTGGTGGATGAGGGGCTAATCGTCGCTGTGCTGCCTAGCGTGAACGCCAAGCAATCCTTTCGTGCAGCCGAGTTAATCAGCTTAGGCGAGCAAGTGTTGCTACCCGGTTTGGTGAATGCGCACACCCACGCTGCCATGAGCTTAATGCGCGGCATGGCTGACGACCTGCCTTTGATGGCTTGGTTGGAACAACACATCTGGCCGGCCGAACAAGCATTGCTGTCGCCACAATTTGTGCAAGACGGCAGTTTGCTCGCTTGTGCCGAGATGCTCAGTGGCGGCATCACCTGCTTTAATGACATGTATTTTTTCCCGCAGGCCACGGCCGCCGCTGCTAGCCAAGCTGGCATGCGAGCCAATTTGGGTTTGTTGGTGTTGGATTTTCCATCGGCGTATGCCAGTGATGCCGACGATTATTTGCAAAAGGGCTTTGATGCCCACGATGCTTGGCGGAATAATCCCTTAATCAGTTCTTCGATTGCGCCACACGCGCCTTACACGGTATCCGATCCAAGCCTAGAGAAGGTCATCACCTATGCCGAGCAATTGGGTTTGGGCTTGCATAGCCATATTCATGAAACACAGGATGAAATTAGCCGCAGTGAAAGCCAATATGGCATGCGGCCCTTGCTGAGGTTGGCTAAATTAGGCTTGCTGGGTCCGGATTTGCTGGCCGCACACGGGGTGCATTTGTTGGATTATGAAATCGACATGTTGGCCGCTTACGGCTGCCACATTGCGCATTGCCCCAGTTCAAATTTAAAGCTGGCCAGTGGCATTGCGCCGGTGGTGGATTTGCTAGCCAAAGGCGTTAATGTGGCCTTAGGCACCGATGGGGCGGCCAGCAATAACCGCTTGGATATTTTCAGTGAAATGCGTTTGGCGGCTTTGCTAGCCAAGGGCAGCACTGGGGATGCCCGTGCCTTACCCGCACAGCAAGCCTTGGCCATGGCCACCATTAATGGTGCTAAAGCCTTGGGGATGGACGATAAAATAGGCTCGATAGAAGTCGGTAAGTATGCCGATTTAACCGCAGTGCGTTTGGACGAAGCCTTGCTGGCACCTTGCTACGACCCCATCTCGCATTTGGTCTATTGCTGCGGTAGGGAGCAAGTTAGCCACACCTGGGTGGCCGGCGAGTTGCGTTATTGCAATGGCGTGTATGCCAATATTGAGCCAAATGAATTAAAGGACATAGTTAACACATGGCAAGTAAAAATACGGCAAGTAAAGCAGTCAGCCCAGTAGCCTTGAATGCCGATCAAGCCGAGCTGCAGAAGTTTGCAGAACTCGCGCACAAGTGGTGGGATGCAAACAGCGAATTTAAGCCTTTGCATGAAATCAATCCCTTGCGCTTACATTGGATAGACAGCTTGGTTGGCTTGCAAGGTAAGCGGGTGCTGGATGTGGGATGTGGCGGCGGCATCTTATCCGAATCCATGCATTTCAAAGGCGCCAAGGTGACCGGCATAGATTTGGGTGAGAAAGCCCTTAATGTGGCTAAATTGCACCAGTTGGAAAGCGGCGCCAAAGTGGACTACCAATGCATCTCGGTCGAGCAGTTGGCAGCATTGCAACCCGCCAGTTTTGATGTGGTGACTTGCATGGAAATGTTGGAACACGTGCCCGATCCGGCATCCATCGTGGCGGCGTGTGCCAAGTTGGTGAAACCGAATGGCGCGGTATTTTTCTCTACCATCAACCGCAATCCTAAAGCCTACTTGTTGGCGGTTATCGGTGCCGAATACATCCTCAAGTTATTGG
>SXGU01064979.1_pt1 | contig 11673 bp, 11 predicted proteins | sample 3174531 | NCBI WGS metagenome assembly SXGU01 (sample SAMN11356863, study PRJNA531348) | freshwater metagenome | isolation source: freshwater sample F1-140 | place: China: Fuxian Lake, Yuxi | collected 2017-12-25
AGGCGGTGGAGGACGTGCTGAAAAGCAACCACGGCGTGCCCATCATACAAGAGCAGGTGATGAAGTTGGCGGTCGTCGCCGCGGGCTTCACGCCCGGCGATGCCGACAGCCATCGCCGCTCGATGGCGGCCTGGCGCAGGAAGGGCGGGCTCGAGGGCTTCGAGGCGCGCCTCGTCCGCGGCATGCTCGATCGCGGCTACGCGCGAGAGTTCGCGGACGCCATCTACCGCCAGATCCTCGGTTTCGGCGAGTATGGCTTTCCCGAGTCGCATTCCGCGAGCTTCGCGCTGCTGGTCTACGTTTCCGCCTGGCTGAAGTGCCACCATCCCGCGGCCTTCCTCGCGGCGCTTCTTAACAGCCAGCCGATGGGGTTCTATGCGCCGGCCCAGTTGGTGCAGGATGCGCGCCGCCATGGCGTCGAGGTCCGGCCCGCCGACGCCGGCGCGAGCGCCTGGGATTGCACGCTCGAGGATGGCGCCGTGCGGCTCGGGCTGCGCATGATCGGCGGGCTGGGGGAGGGCGCCGCGCAACGCATCAGTGCCGCGCGGCCGGTCGACACCGTGGAGGCGCTGGCGCGCCGCGCGTCTCTGGACCGGCGGGACCTCGACAACCTCGCGCGTTCCGGCGCGCTCGCGTCCCTCGCGGGGCATCGTCGGCAGGCGCGTTGGGCCGCCGCGGGCGCCGGGGCGATGCCAGGCATGCTCGTCGCCGCTGCGGGAAGCGAAGCCGCGCCCGCGCTCGCGCCACCGGGGGAGGGCGAGGACATCGTGGCGGACTACGCCAGCCTCCGCCTGACGCTCGGCCGCCACCCGCTCGAGCTGCTGCGCCGGCGCCTGGACGGCATGCGGCTGCTCAGCGCCGCACAGCTCGTGGCGTTGCCGCACGGGCGGCAGGCGCGCGCCGCCGGGCTGGTGACCTGCCGGCAGCGGCCGGACACTGCCAGCGGCGTCATCTTCGTCACTCTCGAAGACGAGACCGGGACGGTCAACGTCGTGGTCTGGCGCAGCGTCTTCGAGCGCCAGCGGCGCGTGCTGCTGGGCGCGAGCCTGCTCGCCGTCGAGGGCAGGATCGAGCGCGACGGGGAGGTCGTGCACCTGGTCGCCGGCCGGCTCGCCGACCACAGCGCCCTGCTGGGCCGGCTGGCGACCCATTCCCGGGACTTCCATTGAGCCGCGCCGCCTGCCTCTATAATGGCCGCAAAGAAGAATGTACGAAGTGACCCTTCGACTGATTGCCGAACTGCCGGCACGCCGGCCGGATCCCCTGCTGCCCGCCGCGCTCCACGGCCTCTTCCGCAGGCTGGCGGCCAGCGCGCCGGGCGACGTCGCCGCGGCGACGGAGGACTGCATCTGGAATCTCTGGATGACGCACCCGAACCGCGACGCCGAGCGCGAAATCGACCTCGCCACCAGCGACATCGCCGCGCGGCGCTACGACCTCGCTGAGACCCGCCTCGCGCGCCTCCTGCGCCGGCGCCCGGACTTCGCCGAGGCCTGGCACAAGCAGGCGACGCTCCACTACCTGCTGGGCCGCGACGACGAATGCGTCGACTGCCTGCATCGCGCGCTGCAGCGCGAACCGCGCCATTTCGGCGCGTTGCTCACGTTCGCCGAGGTCCTGCTCGGCAGGGGTGCGGCACAGGATTCGCTGTTCTCGTTCCGCGCGGCATTGCGCATCCATCCGACTCATGCGCGCGCCAGGGAAGCGGCCGGCACGACCGGCACCGGCAGGCACTGAGGCAAGGTGCTCGACTTCATTGAAGCTGTCCCGGGCCGCAACCCGGCACGGGTCCGCGTCGCCGGCGATTGGACCTTCCGGTCGCTGCGCGCCAACGCAGCAGAACTCGAGCGCAACTCCGCGCTGATCGCCGGCCTGCCGGCAGGGGCGGTCGAATGGGACCTCGGCGGGCTGCAGGATCTCGACGACGCCGGCGCCGTCTGGCTGGCGAGGGAGATCCGGGGCAGCGTACCCGCGGGAACGCCGGAGCGTTTCCGCGGCCACCTCGAACTCGCGGCTGCGTCGATCGCCATCCCGCCGCCGGGTGGGCGGGACCTCGATCCGGTGGCGATGGTGGCGGCCATCGGCCGCGGCGGGCTGCGTTTCGTCGACCACCTCGAGGGCGCGCTGGCGCTGCTCGGGCAACTGGCCATCGATGCCTTCCGCCTGATGCGCCGCCCGCGCGAGATCCCGATGTTCGAAGTCTCCGCCAACGTGTTCCGCTCCGGCGTCAGCGCGCTCCCCGTGACGATGCTCGTCGGCTTCCTCGTCGGCGTGGTGCTGACGTACCTGTCGGCGCTGCAGCTGAAGAAGTACGGCGCCGACCTCCTCGTGATCAACATCGTCGCGGTCGGCGTGGTGCGCGAGCTCGGGCCGATGCTTGCCGCGATCATCTCGGCGGGACGGTCCGGGTCGACCATGACGGCGCAGCTCGGCGTCATGCGCGTCACCGAGGAGATCGAGGCGCTCTCCGTGATGGGCATCTCTGTCACCAGCCGGCTGGTGCTGCCAAAGGTGATCGGCCTTTCGCTCGCGTTGCCGCTGGTGACCTTCGCCACCGACGTCGCCGCCCTGGCCGGCGGCATGCTGATCGCCAAGATCACGCTCGGCATCGAGTACGCGGCGTTCGTGCAGGCCATTCCGCGCGTGATGGAGGTGTCGAACTTCTGGATCGGCATCGGCAAGGCGCTGGCGTTCGGTTTCGCCGTGGCGTTCGTCGCCTGCCACTACGGCCTGCGCATCCTGCCGAACACCGAGAGCCTCGGCTCAGGCGTGACGCGCTCGGTCGTGGCGGCGATCACCAGCGTCATCCTGCTCGACGCGGTTTTCGCCATCCTGCTGCGGAACGTCGGTTGATGGCCGACGACGGGTACGTCATCGAGATTGAACGCCTGCTCAACACGGTGGGCGACGTGGTGCTGCACCGCGACCTCGAGTTCAAGGTGCGGCGCGACGAGGTGATGACGCTGGTCGGCGGCTCCGGCAGCGGCAAGACGCAGTTGCTGCGCGTGATCCTCGGCCTGAAGCGTCCCGCCGGCGGCACGGTGCGCGTGCTGGGCGTGCCGTGGGACGGCGGCGACGTCGACCTCATCCGCGGGGCCCGGCAGCGCATGGGCATGCTGTTCCAGAACGGCGCGCTCTACAGCGCGCTGACGGTGTTCGAGAACATCGCGTTTCCGCTGCGCGAGCGGGGCGACCTTCCGGAGGACATCATCCGCCCGATCGTCTACACCAAGCTGCAGCAGGTCGAGCTCGAGCCGAAGCACTCCGACCTGCTGCCGGCGAACCTCTCCGGCGGCATGGTCAAGCGCGTGTCGCTGGCCCGCGCGCTGGCGCTGTCGCCGGACCTGCTGATCCTCGACGAGCCTACGGCCGGCCTCGACCCGGACCGCTCGGAGTCCTTCGTGCGCCTGATCAAGCGGCTGCGCGCAGAGCACCGTTTCGCCGTGCTGATGGTGACGCACGACCTCGACACGCTTTATGACCTTTCGGACCGCGTCGCGGTGCTCGCCGAGCAACATATAATGGTCTGCGCGCCGCTCGACGAAGTGCGGGCGCATCCGCACCGGTTCGTGCAGAACTTCTTCGGGGGAGATCGCGGCCGGCGCGCCTTCGAGGGCTGACGCAGGCGCAGGAATCCATGGAAAACAAGTCACACGCAATCGCCGCGGGCCTGTTCATCATCGGCCTGCTGGTCGCCGCGGCGATCACTGGCCACTGGATCGCCGGGACGCCGCAGGTCCGCGTACCGTACCGGGTGGTCTCGCTGCACCCGGTCTCCGGGCTGAATCCCCAGGCGCAGGTGCGCTTTCGCGGCATCAGCGTCGGCCGCGTGTCCGCCATCGATCTCGACCTGAAGGACACCCGCCGCATCCTGATCGACATCGAGATCGAGGAGCGCATCCCCCTCACCAAGGGCACCTACGCGCAGTTGAAGGAGGAGGGGCTCACCGGCATCGCCTACGTGCAGTTGCTCGACGAAGGCGAGGACAGGAACCCGATCGAGCTGGACAATGACGGCATGCGCAGCATCGTCCTGCGCAAGTCGACGATGGACGAGTTGCTCGACTCCGCGGGCGGCATCGCGAAGGACGCCCGGCAGGTAGTGTCCGGCATGCAGAAGCTGCTCACCGACGACAACCGCGAGAACATCGCCGCGACGCTGGCATCGATCAAGTCGGCCACAGCGAGCCTTGACGCCGCGTCCAAGCGCCTGCCGGGCACCATCGACCGGGCCGACCAGGTGCTGTCCGAGCAGAACCGGCGGCTGCTTTCGGAGTCCCTCGCATCGTTGAACACCGCGGCGAGGGACCTGCCCGAGATCGCACGCGAGACCCGCGCCATGGTGGCGGACGCGCGCAAGCTCGCGGAGAGCGTCGGCAGGCTGTCCGAGGAGGCGCGCGGGACGGCCGGCGACTTCCGCAGCGAGACCCTGCCGAGGACCCATGCCCTCGCGGAATCCGTCGAACGTGGCGCGAACCGGATCGGCAGGCTTGCCTACGAACTCGAGCGGCGCCCGGACAGCGTGCTGTGGGGGCGGCCGGCCGCGAGGCCCGGACCGGGAGAGGCGGGATTCGAATGAAACGGACGATACTGGTGATGGCTGTGGTGCTTGCTGGTTGCGCTGGTCCTGGGGAACGCGACGTGCAAGTGCGTACCTTCGACTTCGGACTCGAGGCGCCTGCCGCCCGGCTTGGCGCGGTCCGCGCCGGCCTGGTACGAGCCTCGGCGCCCTACGACGCGCCGGACATGTACTACCGCCTCGCCTACCGCGATCCGGCGGAACTGCTGGCGTTCTCGCAGAGCCGCTGGGCGGCGCCGCCCGCGACCCTGCTGCAGCGTCGCCTCGCGCGCGCCTCGCCGGGCGGTGGCGCTGCCTGCACGGTAGACGTCGAGTTGTCCGAGCTCTCCCAGGTTTTCGCGTCCAGGGAAGAGAGCGATATCGTGCTGGAGGGCCGCGCGTCGCTCGCCTCGGCGTCCGGGCGGGCCGGCGAGCGGATCTTCCTCGTGCGGGAGCCGGGAGCTGGCGGATCCGCTTCGGGTGGTGCGCGCGCGGTGTCCCGGGCGGCCGACCGCCTGATCGGCGAGATCGCCGCGTGGGCCTCCCAGGCCCCGGCCTGCCGCGCGCCCTGACCCGACGCCCGGGAACATCCGGGCGTTGGCGCGGTCCCCGCTTATAATCAACGACTAAGCCGCGCCTTGCGGCATCTTCGGGAACGGGACTCATTCGATGTCTGACATGCATACGGTGAAGGTGGCCAAGGATCTCGAGGACCTGATCCCGGTGTTCATGAAGAACCGCGTCAAGGAGGTCGACGCGCTGCGCGCAGCGATCGCCGCCGGCGACTTCGAGCAGCTGCGCCAGCTTGGCCACCGCATGAAGGGCGTGGGCAATTCCTACGGCTTCGCGCACGTGTCGGTGATCGGCAAGCACGTCGAGGATGCCGCGAAGGCGGCCGACAAGGGTGCGCTGACGGCGCTGGTCGACAACTACGCGGACTACCTGTCGAAAGTCAGCATCGTCTATGAATGACGCGGGTTCCGCGCGCGATCCACAGCAGGGCGCGGGGGAGTTCCGCGTGCTGGTGGTGGACGACGACCCGGACATGGTGGCGTACCTCGAACTGCTGCTGCGCAAGCAGGGGATGCAGGTCGAGACCGCCTCGGGCGGGCAGGCGGCGATCGAGAGCGTGCACGCCCGGCCCCCGGACCTCGTGCTGTGTGACGTGATGATGCCGGGCGTGGATGGCTTCGAGGTCTGCCAGCGGCTGAAGGGCGACGAGGCTACGGCGCTGATCCCGCTGGTGCTGATCACCGGGCTCGACGACCAGGACAGCCGCGTGCGCGGCATTGAGGCGGGCGCCGACGACTTCCTCTCCAAGCCGGTGAAGCGCGAGGAACTGCTCGCCCGCGTGAAGACGCTGCGACGGCTGCACGAGACGCGCAAGGAGCTCGAGAGCCGGCGGCTGGCAGCCGAGGTCCAGCGCAAGGAGACGATCCGCAAGACGTTCTCACGCTACATCTCGCCGCGCCTCGCGGACCGCATCATCGAGGACGCGGGCGCGGGAAACCAGCTCTTCGGCACCGCGCAGCGCACGCACGTCGTCGCGCTGTTCGCGGACCTGCGCGGCTTCACCCGGCTGACCGAGGGCAACGAGGTCGGCGACGTGGTCGGCATGCTGAACGAGTACTTCTCCGCATTGAGCGACGCCGCCTACCAGTTCGACGCGACGATCTTCAACATGGCGGGCGACAGCCTGCTGGTCGGCTTCAACGTCCCGTTTCCGCAGGACGACGCGGCGCTGCGCGCGTGGCGCTGCGCGCAGGAGATGATGCGGCGCTTCACGCCGCTCGCCACGAGGTGGGAGAAGCGCACCGGCATGCTGACCGGCGTCGGCATCGGCATCTGCATGGGCGAGGCGATCATCGGCAACGTCGGCTCGCCGCACTACGCGAGCTACACGATCATCGGCAACCCGGTGAACACCGCGGCGCGCCTGATGCAGCTCGCCGCCGCGAACGAGGTGCTGGTGTGCGGCGCGCTGTACGACGAGCTGCGCGGCGAGATCCCGCCTGCCGGCGTCGAGGCGCGCGGCGACGTCACGCTTCGCGGCCGGTCGGTTCCCATCCCGGTCTATTCCCTGAAGGTCCAGTCCGCCGGCTGATGCGCATCCTCATCATCGACGACGACGAGGACCTGCGGAACCTGCTCGCGCACTACCTGCGGCAGGAGTGGCCCGGTGCGGAGATCGAGGAGTTCGACCCGCTGGTGCGGGAGATGCCGGACGATTCGTTCCCGCTCGGCTCCTTCGACGTCATCGTGCTCGACTACATGCTCGGCCGCGGCGACGGGCTCGAGTGGCTGCACGACTTCAAGCAGCGCGCGGACTGCCCGCCGGTGATCTTCCTCACCGGCGCCGGCAACGAGATCATCGCCGTCAGAGCGATGAAGGCGGGTGCCGACGACTACCAGCGCAAGCAGGAACTGACGCGCGAGCGCCTCGTCACGTCGATCCGCGAGCTCACGCACAAGACGGTGGAGCGCACCATCCGCCCGGAGGTCGCGGCGCGCATGGAGGGGCAGAGCCTCGTGTCGCGCGTCAGCATCCCCGGCATCAAGGTGCTGCGCATCATCGGCGAGGGTGGCATGTCGCGCGTCTACCTCGCGTCGCGGGAAGGCGACGACGAGCCGCTGGTGGTGAAGATCCTCAAGAGCGAGGTGATGGGCGACCCGAAGGCGATCGAGCGCTTCATGGAGGAGTACGCCATGATCGAGCGCCTCGACAGCCGGCACGTCGCGCGCATCTTCGGCCACGGCGAGTCCGGCGGCTACGCCTACCTGGTGATGGAGTTCTTCGACGGCGGCGACCTCGACAAGCGGCTCGATGGCAAGGCACTGCCGCCGGACGAGGCGCTGCAGATCTTCCGCGAGCTGATGTTCGCGCTCGGAGACATCCACGAGCGCGGCATCCTGCACCGCGACCTGAAGCCGCAGAACCTGATGTTCCGCCGCGACGGCAGCCTTGCGATCCTTGATTTCGGCATCGCCAAGCACATCGATTCGATCGACCGCACCAAGCACGGCGAGATCCTCGGCACGCCGCGCTACATGAGCCCGGAGCAGGTGCGCAGCATGGCGCTCGACATGCGCACCGACATCTACAGCGCGGGCGTGCTGCTGTACCAGATGCTGGCCGGGCACCACCTGTTCGAGGGCGAGACCGCGGTCGAGGTCGCGCTGCACCACCTCAACACGGCGCCGCCGCCGCTGCCGGAGGAACTGTCGCGCTACCAGGCGCTGATGGACAAGCTGGTAGAGAAGGACCGCGACGCGCGCTTCCGCAACGCCGACGAGGTGATCGGCTTCCTGTCGCGCAAGTTCTACCAGGGCATCGGCGCGAGCGGCGCCGAGACGACCGTGAGGATGGCGGCGGACTGACCGCGGGCGGTCAGGGCAGCGCCGCCCAGATCGCGCGCAGCTGCTCGGGCAGGTGCTTCGGCGTGAACGGCTTGGATACCGTGCCTGCCGCGCCAAGCTGCTTCAGTTCGTCGAGTTCCTTCTGCGCCGCCCTGGCTGTGATGAACACCACGGGCAGCGAAGCCGTCGCCGGCACTTCCTTCATCTTGCGGAACAGCGTCGGGCCGTCCATCCCCGGCATCATCCAGTCGAGCATCACCAGCTGCGGCTTGAACGCGGTGATGGCGTCGATCGCCTTCAGCGGGTCGCCGATCACCTCGACGGTCATCTTGCCGATGCGCTCGAGTGACATCCGCACGATGCGCTGGATGTCCTCGTCGTCCTCCACGTAGCAGATCCTGTTCAGCTGTTCGGCGGGCATGTCAGTCGTCCATTCACGTTTTCTGTATCGGCAGCTCGAACCAGAAGGTGGTCCCGCCGCCTTCGCGGTCGTCGAACCCCAGCTGGCCCTCCATCAGTTCGACCAGGCGCTTGCAGATCGCCAGGCCGAGCCCCGTCCCGCCCTTCTGGCGGGTCGCCGTCATGTCGGCCTGCGCGAAGCGGCTGAAGATGCGGGTGCGGAACGATTCGGGGATGCCGGGCCCGCGGTCCTGCACCATCACGCGGACCATCTCGCCGTGCACGGTCATGCCGACCTCGACGACCCCGCCCTCGGGCGAGAACTTCGCCGCGTTCGACAGCAGGTTGGTCATCACCTGGATGGTCCGCTTGCGGTCCGCGGTCGCCTTCACCGGCGAGAGGTCGCCGGCGCACTCCAGGCGCACGCGGAAGCGCTCCGCGAAGGCCTTGTTCAGCACCAGCGATTCCTTCAGCAGCTCGTCGACCGCGAGCACTTCGGGATAGAGCGTGAACTTGCCCGACTCGATCTTGTCGATGTCGAGCAGGTCGTTGATCAGGTCCAGCAGGCGCTGTCCGTTGCGCTCGGCGATGCTCGTCAGTTCGATCACGTCCTCGGGGACGTCGCCCATCACCCCGGTGTTCACCAGCTGCAGCGATCCGATGATCGAGGTCAGCGGCGTGCGCAGCTCGTGCGATAGCGTGGAGGTGAACTCCTTCTTCAGCCGCTCGGACTCGAGCTGCTTGGTGACGTCCTGGCCCTGCACGATCACCGAGATCACCCGGTTGTCCGCGTTGACGAGCGGCGTCATGCTCCATTCGCAGATCAGCTCGGTGCCGTCGCGGCGCACGTTCTGGTAGCGCATGCCGATCACCGGCTCGCGTGCCATTATGAACGCCGACCAGCGCTCCTTGATGTCGTCGGAGACGTCGCTGGCGAACAGGAACGTGGTCCCGGCGCGGCCGATCAGCTCGCTCGCGGCATAGCCGAAGAGGTCTTCGGCAATCGGGTTGACGCTGACCACCCGGCCCTCGGGGTCGAACTCGAAAACCATGATCGGCGAGCGTTCGGCGAACAGCGCGAGCTTGCGGCCCGAGGCCTCGACCTGGCGCCGGGCTTCCTCGAGCTCGACCAGCTGCTGCTCGAGGCGCCGGTTGATGGCGCTGTAGTCCTCGGTGAGCCTGCCGTACGCCTGCCGCAACCGTAATCCGGAGGCGAAGACCTGCGACAGCCGCAGCGACACGGCGACGTTGGCGGCGAAGAACAGCGGCACGAGGAGCGCCAGCTCGGCGAACAGGCGGTTGCCGAAGGTCGCGAGCACGTAGGTGAAGGGGATCATGATGCCGGCCGCGTACAGGCCGTAGATCCACCAGACCGCGGAGAAGAACGGGATGCCGCCCGAGGACATTCCCGCGAGCAGGAAGGCGAGGAACACCTGCTGCTCGTCGGCGTGGGACGGGAAGAACACCGATCCCGCGAAGCCCCAGTTCGCGCCGGTGGCAAGCGCGCCGATCGCGAACCACCGCAGCCACTTGTCGTGGTCCTGGTCGGTGCGTTTCTTCCATGCGTGGTACAGCAGGTAGCGCAGCGCCGAGATGAACAGCGTCAGGATCCACCAGAAGATCACCAGCTCCCGGTACTCCTTGGACCACAGCTCGAACGTGGCGATGGCGCCGATCAGGAGCGTCGCGACGATGCCCTGGACGGACTGCCGGTAGAGCAGTTCGACCTGGTCGGCGAGGACGCGCTTCTGGTCCGCCGCGTCGCGCGGACGCGAAGACGGGTCGGCGGGTGCGCCCGAGGCGGAACTGCTACTGCGGGTAGGGGGCTGCGGATCCATTCCGGGTGCGGTGCGCCCCCGGATTATAGGCGGGATTGCGCGCCCGGGCCGCGCGGGGCTTACAAACTCTTGCCGTTGCGGATCACGCCGACGGCCACGCCCTCGATGGCGAAATCGCCGGATCTCGCGTCGACCTCGATCGGTTCGAAGTCGGGGTTCTCCGGCAGCAGTTGCACCGTGTTGCCGCGACGCCGGAAGCGCTTGACGGTCACCTCGTCGGCGAGGCGCGCGACCACCACCTGGCCGGTGCGTGCGTCGCCGGTCTTGTGCACCGCGAGCAGGTCGCCTTCGAGGATCCCGGCGTCGCGCATGGACAGGCCGCGCACGCGCAGCAGGTAGTCCGCGCGCGGGGTGAACATCGCCGGGTCGACCTGCAGCCGGCCCTGGACGTGCTCCTCGGCGAGGATCGGGCTGCCGGCGGCGACGCGGCCGACGATCAGCAGTTCCATCAGCTTGCCGATGCGGTTGGTCCCGCGGCCGTCGCGGACGCGAAGGCCGCGGGAGGCGCCGGACTCGATGTCGAGGACGCCTTTCTTCTCCAGCGCGCGCAGGTGCTGCTCGGCGGCATTCACCGAACGGAAGCCCATCGAGCGCGCGATCTCGGCGCGCGTCGGCGGGAATCCGGTGGACTCGGTCAGCTCGCGGACCAGCTTGAGGATCTCGGCCTGCCGGTCGGTCAGGATTGCGGTGGCGCTCATCTGTCGGTCTCCGGGGACGGCGATGGGAATGCGTACAGTGGAATTATATCCAGTATGCCGCCCTGCGCAAGCACCGGGCCCGCCGGGCGGCGCCCTGCCGCTGAGTGCACGGGGGGTACAATCCGGCGGGATGATCATCCAGTCGCTGCTCGACACCGACCTCTACAAGTTCACGATGATGCAGGTGGTGCTGCATCACTTCCCAGGGGCGCAGGTCGAGTACCGCTTCCGCTGCCGCAACGAAGGCATCGACCTCGCTCGGCACGTCGATGAGATCCGCGCCGAGTTGGCAGACCTGTGCGCGCTGCGACTGGAAGAACAGGAACTCGCGTACCTGCGCAGCCTGAGGTTCCTCAAGTCCGACTTCGTCGACTTCCTCGCGCTGTTCCACTTCAACGGCAAGTACATCTCCATCGGCCCCGGCCGCGCGCCGGGCGAGATCGAGATCGTGATCCGCGGCCCGTGGCTGCACACCATCCTGTACGAGATCCCGGTGCTCTCCATCGTCTCCGAGGTCTACTTCCGCCGCACGCAGCCCCGGCCCGACCTCGCCGAGGGCCGCCGCCGGTTGAAGGGCAAGATCGACCTCGTGCACACGGTCGAGCCGGCGCTGGACTTCAAGATCTCCGATTTCGGCACGCGCCGGCGCTTCTCGCGGGCCTGGCACGAGGAGATCATCGAGACCCTCAAGCGCCGCGTGCCGCAGTACTTCGCCGGCACCTCCAACGTGCTGCTGGCGATGCGCAACGGCGTGCTGCCGCTGGGCACGATGGCGCACGAGTACATGCAGGCCTGCCAGGCGCTCGGCCCACGGCTGCGCGAC
>SXGU01544102.1_pt1 | contig 11672 bp, 10 predicted proteins | sample 3174531 | NCBI WGS metagenome assembly SXGU01 (sample SAMN11356863, study PRJNA531348) | freshwater metagenome | isolation source: freshwater sample F1-140 | place: China: Fuxian Lake, Yuxi | collected 2017-12-25
GGTAACGCCGGACAGGATGCGAACGATCTCGTCATCCAGCGGCAGCGGATCGATTCCCATGTGCCTCCCTTCAGCCGGCATAGACCGCAGCCAGGGCCGCGATCATGTAGGCCGGATCATCCGCGCCGGCGCTCTCGCGCGCGCTGTGCATGGCCCACATCGGCGAGCCGACGTCGACCGTCGGAATGCCGAGGCGCGCAGCGACGATCGGGCCGATCGTGCTGCCGCAGCCGAGGTCGCTGCGATGGGCATACTGCTGGCAGGGAACGCCGGCGGCCTCGCAGCAGGCCATGAACCGCGCCGCGGTTTCCGCGCCGGTGGCATAGCGCTGGTTGGCGTTGGTCTTGATCACCGGACCGCCATTGACGCGAATCTTGTGTTCGGGTTCGTAGGCGGCAGGGAAACTGGGGTGATAGGCATGCGCCATGTCGGCGCTGACGAAGAAACTCCGCGCCAGCGCCCGGCGCCGGTCTTCGTCGTCGAGGCCGAGCGCGATGCCGATGCGCGCCAGCACGTCGCCGACGAAGCTGCCGCCCGCCCCCGCCGCACTTTCGCTGCCGACTTCCTCGTGGTCGAACAGCGCGGCGACGCAGGTCGCGGCGGGCGCGCCGACGGCGCCGAGGGCGGAGATCGCGGCATGGCAGGAGGCGAGGTTGTCGAGCTGGCGGCTGGCGATGAATTCCTCGTTCGCGCCCCACAGGGTACCGGGCTGGATGTCGTGGGCGCAAAGCTCCCAGCCCATGATCGCATCCGGCTCCACCTGCGCCACCTCGGCCAGCAGGCGGCGCAATTCGGCGTCCGGCTCGGCCTTGTCGGCAAGCTGGCCGAGCAGCAGCGGCAGCTCGGTCTGCTTGTTGAACTTGAGGCCGGATTCATTGACCTCGCGGTTCATGTGGATCGCCAGGTTGGCCAGGCGCAGCAGCGGCCGGGAAATCTGCACCAGGCGCGGCTGCGGGCCGTCGGCATCGCGCACCATCACGCGCCCGGCCAGCCCCAGGTCGCGATCGGCGAAGCTGGCGAGGATGGGCCCGCCATACACCTCGACACCCAGTCGCGCCAGGCCGTCGCCGGCCGTCGCCGCGCGCGGCTTCAGGCGCAAGCCCGGGGAGTCGGTATGGGCGCCGACCAGCCGCAGCCCGGCATGCGCCATCTCGCCGCTGCCGACGACGAAGGCGATCACGGAGGAGCCGCCGCGCACGACGTAATGGCGGCCGCCGGGTGCCAGGCTCCAGCGCGTCGCCTCCTCGAGGCGGACGAAGCCGAGGGTTTCGAGGCGCGCCGCCGCCATGGCGACGGCATGCCAGGGGCTGGGGCTGGCATCGATGTATTCCAGCAGGGCGTTGGCCGCCGTGCGGCCGCTTGGCAGGTCCGGCATTGTTCTCACGAAGGCTTGTCCTTGGCATCGAGGCGCTGGCGGATGATGGTGGCCAGCACCGGCATGCTGAAGGGCTTGGTCACGTATTCGTTCGCCCCCAGGCGGTAGCCGGTCTTGGCGTCCTCGATGTCGGCGCTGGCGGTGAGGAAGACAAAGGGCAGGCCGGCCGTGCGCGGATCGGCCCGCAGTTGCGCCAGCACTCCGAAACCGTCCATTCCCGGCATGTTGAGGTCGCACAGCACCAGGTCCGGCGGCGAGCGCAGGGCTGCGGCGACGCCTGACGGCCCGTCCTCGGCGCCGGTCGCCAGGTAGCCCTCGAGTTCGAGGAAGCGCAGCACGTTGTCGCGCACCGCCGGCTCATCCTCGACCACCAGGATGCGTTCGCGTCTTCCGAGGTTCATGCGTTCTCCTTCAGTCGGCGGCGGACCAGGGCCGCCAGTTCGGTCAGGTTGAATGGCTTGGTGACGTAGTCCGCCGCGCCGAGGTCGAGGCCCTTGCTGATGTCCTCCTTCTCCGCGCTGGCCGTGATGAAGACGAAGGGGATCCGCGCCAGCAGCGGATCCCTGCGCAGCTCGGCAAGGACTTCAAAGCCGGTCTTCACGGGCATCATCACGTCACACAGGATCAGATCCGGACGCCGGGCGCGGATGCACTCCATGCCGCGCGCGCCGTTTTCGGCGGACTCCACGGCGTAGCCCTCCAGGGCGAGGAAGCGCTCCAGGTTTTCCCGGATCGGCGCCTCGTCTTCGATCACCAGCACGGTTGCCATGGGCGGAAGTCTAATCGCTGCCCGGATCGAGCGGGAGCCGCACGCAGAATCGCGTGCCCGGGTCGCCGGCTTCCGCGGTGCGGCTCTCGACCGTGATGCTGCCCCCGTGCCTATCCACGGCGCGCTTGACGATGGCCAGGCCGAGTCCCGTTCCCGAGATGCTGCCGACGTTGGCGGCGCGATGAAAGCTGTCGAACAGGCGCGCCAGGTCGCCGGGCGGGATGCCGATGCCGCGGTCGCTGACCTCCATTTCAAGCTGCCCGTCCTCGACCACCAGGCGCAGCGCGACGCGGCCGCCGCCGGGCGAGTACTTCAGGGCATTGCCCACCAGGTTGCCGACGATGTGGCGCACCAGGGCCTCGTCGAGCGGGACGACGGCACCATCGGTGCGGTCGTCGATGTCCAGGCGGGCGGCGCCGTCCACCGCCTGCGCCGCTTCCGTCGCCAGGGCCGCGACCAGCGGCCCCGCCTCGACCTGGGCGCGCCGCAGTTCGAGCTTGCCGGCGTCGGCGCGACCGATCATCAATATGCCGTCGAGCATGCCCGTCATGCGCCGGACACCAGCCTCGATCGAGCCGAACAGCTTCAGCTTCTCGTCCGCGCCGAGCCGCTCGCCGTAGTGTCGCAGCAAGTCCGTCGAGGACAGTATGGTCGCCAGCGGCGTGCGGAACTCGTGCGAGGTCATCGAGACGAAGCGCGACTTCAGTTCGTTGAGTTCCTGCTGCTGCTCGAGCGCGCGACGGATGTCCTCCTCGGCCTGGCGCCGGCGCGTGATGTCGACATAGGTCCAGATTTCGCCGCGCTCCCGCCGCGTCGGATCCACCGCCTTGGCATGCACCTGGGCCCAGAAGCGGCCGCCGTCGCCGCGCTGCATCTCGACCTCGTCGGAAAATCCGCGGCCGACGGCGAGCCGCGGCGCGGCGACGGCAAGCAGGTCGCGCCAGGCCTCGGCCGACGTAAAGAAGGGCTCGGGCGAACCACCGATGATGCCGTCCATGGCGCAAGCCACCATGTCGGCAAAGGTCGCGTTGCACCATTGGTGACGCCCCTCGATCACGTAGGCGATGCCGATCTGCGTGCTCTGCAGGATCGCCTCCTGCTCCGAGGTCTTGCGCTGCAGCGCCTCTTCCAGTTCCTTGCGGCGCGTGATGTCCATCACCACCCAGACGGTGCCGCGCGACAGGTCCTTGGGATTGACGGCGCGGCCCGAGAGATAGACCCAGAACAGCGTGCCGTCCGCGCGCCGCATGCGCACTTCCTCGGTGAAGGTCTGCCCCGTCATCACGGCGCGCGAGACGGCGCCGCCGATCCGCAGGTAGTCCTCGCGCGAGGCGTAGAAGGGCTCCAGCGAGCTTCCGACCCGTGTCGCCACGTCGGTGCCGAAGATCTGCGCCATGGGCGGGTTGGCCCAACGCAGGCGTCCTTCCGGGTTGAGGAAGGCGATGCCGACGACCGAGTTCTCGAGCATGGTCTCGCGTTCGGCCAGCGCCTCTTCGAGCCGGCTTTCCAGCGCGCGGCGATTGCTGATGTCGCGAATGTAGGCCAGCGTCGCCGGACGCCCCTCCCATTCGATCTGCACCGAGTTGCCCTCGACCCACACGGCCTTGCCGTCGGCATGGAGGATGCGAAAGGTATTGACGTTCTGCGCGCCGGTGGCGCTGGCCGTGGCTTCGCGCGCGACGCTGGCCATCAGCTCGTGATCATCCGGATGGAGGATGTCGAGGAAGGACGGGCGGCCGGCGATCTCCTGCGCCGACATTCCCAGCATGGCCTGCATCGCCGGGTTGGAGAGGATCACGCGATTGCCGCGCACGATGACGATGCCCATGCCGCGCGGCGCGGCATCGATCAACTTGCGGTAGCGTTCTTCCGAACGCATCAGCGCAAGCTCGGCCTGCTTGCGCTCGGTGATGTCGTTGATGAAGGACAGCGTGGCCGTGGCGCCCTCCCAGGGGATGACCACGGCGGCCAACTGCACCCAGGCCACGCTGCCGTCGCGGCGGATGACGCGGAAGTCGTAGCGCGGCTCGATCGCATCGCCACGCAGGCGACGCACGTGGCGGTCGGCGACCATCGGCAGGTCGTCGGGATGGACCAGCGGCGCGAACTCGCGCCCCAGCATTTCCTCGACGCGGTAGCCGGTCAGGGCCAGCGCCGCCGGATTGACGTAGCTGAACCGGCCCTCCTGCACCACGATGATGCCGACGCTGACATGTTCCGTGACCAGGCGGTACTTCTCCTCCGACTGGCGAAGCTCGCCGAAGGTCGCCGCCAGCCTGGCCAGCAGGCCGCTGTCGTCGGCGGGTTCAGGCAGCGTCTGCCGGTTCGCCAGCCGATCGAGGAAATCCGCGAGTTCGGGGGTCATCGTCTTCTTCCGCAAGCCCCTGCTTCCGGCAATCCCGCGCCGACCTCAAGGAAAGTCAGGCGGGGTCCATCGACAGCAGCGCATTCAGGCTTACATCTCCCACTTGCGGGTGATGGCTCGTGAACTGTTCTTGGTCCACTCGTGCATCGATCCGTCGTAAAGCCGAACCTTGCCATTGCCCAGAAGCTCGCTCATGACGAACCAGGGGCCGCTACCCAAGTGGCCCGTATTGCAGTAGGTGATGGCCTCACCGTCGGCAGCGAGCCCCGCCTCTTTTGCCAAGGCGAGCAAATCCTCCTTCGGCAGGAAGGTTCCGGTTTTCTCGTCCACCAGATCCTTGTGCGCCATCATGCGCGCGCCGGGAAGGTGGCCCTTGCCCTTGACGTCGGAGGTCATGCTCTGGCCGACGTAATAATCCGCCGTGCGCCCATCGACGAGCTGCGCCGATTTGACGCTGACGGCCTTCTCGACATCGGCCAGCGTGGCCAGCAACTGCGCGCGCGGCTTGCCGGCGACGAAGTTGCCGGGCGCAACCGCAGGCTTGTCGTAAGCCACCGGGCGATTCTCGGCCAGCCATTTCTTCAGGCCGCCATTCAACAGCGCCATGTTGTCATGGCCGTAATACTTGAGCATCCAGTACACCCGAGTACCCATGGTCACGGAGTTGCTGTCCTTGCCATTGGTGACGATGACCACAGGCTGCTCGTTGCCGACGCCCAACTGCCGCATCAGCTTTTCGAACGTATCCGGTGCGAGCACCATCTTGTCCAGCTTCACCCCGTCGAATTCGCGGGTCTCGCGGACCTGCTTCCAGTCGAGCAGGCGCGCGCCGGGAATATGGCCGACCAGGGGAACGGATTTGGTGTCTGCCCTTTCCTTTTCGGTCGGCTGGCGATCGAAATTCGCAGGATCGTCACGCACATCGATGATGGCGATTTCGGCGCTGCCCTGCTGCGACGCAAGCCAGGCGGTTTCCACCAGCGGGCCGGGCAGGCGAAGCCCGGCGATTGCAGTTGGAGCAAGGATCAGCAGCATCAGCCCCGCCATCAGCCCAAGCGGGCGATTCTTCGTTCGATTCATCATGTTCTCCTCTGTTGGTGTTTTTGTCCGCATCACGCAATACGGGACGCGGCGCGGTCATCCGATCAGCCGGACCGTGGACAGAAGGTTATCAGGCCTCTTCACCCGCTTGGGCGCTGATTTCATGCTTCTTCATTTTTTCCCACAGGTTCTTGCGGCTGATCCCCAGATGCATCGCCGTTTCCGCAATGCGGCCCTGATTGGCGGCTAGCGCCTCGACGATGCGACGGCGCTCGCTGGCGGCGACGTGGTCGGCAAGCGTCTGCGCCGGGGGGAGTTTGGATGGCGCGCTATCGCCGCACAGCGCGGCCGCGGTCAGCACCGGGGATGACGAGAGGATGCAACAGCGTTCGAGGCAGTGGCGCAACTCGCGCACGGTGCCTGGCCAGTCTGCGGCCAGGATTGCATCCTCGGCGCCTGCGTCAAGGCTGCGCGTCTGTCCCTCCCCGGAAAATTCGGCGAGAAACCGGTCGGCAAGCCAGAGGATGTCCTCGCGACGTTCCCGCAAGGGGGGAATGTCGATCTGCACGACGTGGATGCGGTAATACAGATCCTCACGGAATCGCCCCTCCTCGACCATTTTCTTCAGGTTGCGATGGGTGGCGCAGGCGAGGCGGATGTTCACCGGAATCGGCTTCTCGCCACCAACGCGCACGATGGCGCGCTCCTGGATCGCGCGTAGCAACTTGACCTGCATTGGCAATGACATGTCACCAATCTCATCAAGGAACAAGGTGCCGCCATCAGCCTGCTCGAAACAGCCCTTGTGCTCCTTCACGGCGCCGGTGAATGCGCCACGGGCATGACCGAAGAGTTCGGCCTCCATCAGGGATTCGCTTACCGCGCCGCAGTTGACGGCCACAAAGGGCTGCTTGCCTGCCGGATCGGCCTGCGCGTGCAGGGCGCGTGCCACCACTTCCTTGCCGACGCCGGATTCTCCGGTAATCAGCACGGTACGGGCGTTGGCCGCAATCCGCGGCAGCATGGCTTCGATCTGGCGCATGCTGTCGGAGATGCCCAGTTGCGAAGCACCGCTGGCGGTGGTTCGACCGCGCGCACTCAGGCTGCGAACCTTGTCGAGGAGTTTCGGCACGTCGAGCGGTTTGGTCAGGTAATCCTCGGCCCCCAGCTTGAGCAGACGCACCGCCTGGTCGATCGCGCCATGCCCGGTAATGAACAGGAAGGGCGGTAGCGGCTGGCCTGACTGCTGCAACTCGACGAACAGTTCTTCGCCGGAAATGTCCGGCAGGCGGATGTCGCTGATCGCAAGCGCATAGTGCTTGCGCAGCAGACCTGGCACCGCCAGGCGGCCGCGCTGGAACCAGTCGCAGGCATAGCCTTCCAGGTCAAGCCGCTCGACGAGTGCCTCGCCCATGATCGGATCGTCCTCGATCAGGCAGATTTTTGGCTTCACGATATCTTCTCCCGCTCCATCGCCGTCCCATGAGCGCCGACTTCTGCCTGCACGGCATTGTCGTGCGAGAGGGGCAGGCTGACGGCAAAACGGATTTCTCCGTCGCCGCATTCAACCGAGATGCTCCCGTTCAACTGCTTCACGGTCTGATAGGTAACCCAGAGTCCGAGCCCATGTCCGCCTTCACGACCTGAGACGAAAGGCTCGAACAGGTGCGAAAGGATTTCCCGCGGCGGCGGCTCGCCTTCATTGGCGACCACCATCCTGAAGTCGTCGCCGGTGCATCGCGCCGTGACGCTGATGCGTCCTTGACGCGGCGTCGCAGCAATGGCATTCAGCAACAGGTTGATGAGCACCTGCCGCACAAAACCCGCCGGCAAGGGCAGGCTTTCCGGCAGGTCGAGTGCGAAGGCAAGGTTGATGTACTTTTTCGCCACCTGCGGCTCGACCAGAGTGCGCACGTCATCGAAATCCTGCCGCCCCAGGTCGCGCGACTGCACGCGCGCCTGCACCAGCAGCGCGCCGACCGTCTCGGTGATCTGCTCCAATCCCCGTTCAAGAAGCGCTACGGTGTGCACCGTGGCGGCATCCATCGTCCCGCGCTGTTTCAGCGTATCGATGGCCATCAGCATGCCGCCAAGCGGGTTGTTGACCTCATGGGCGATACCGGCCGCGAGACGGCCCACCGCGGCCAGCCGGTCTGATTGCATGACCTGCTGTTCGAGGGCCGTCTTGGCGCGAATCTCGGCGGCCGCCTGACGATAGGCAGTGAAAAGCTGTCCGAGTTCGTCACGATAGGCGTACAGCTCGGGGCCCAGTTCCTCTGGCGCACCGTTTACGATTTCGCTCATTCCTTTTGCCAGTTGCACCAGCGGTTCCGTCATGCGTCGGCCCCAATACCAGTTCAGTGGCAGCAGGATCGCCAGCACCAGGCCGCCCGTGCCGGCGGCGCCCATGGCAAAGCCGAAAAAGCGCGGCAGAAAGCTGTTCTTGCTGTGTGTGATAACCAGCGTCCCCAGGTGTGCGCCTTCCTCGGCGATCGGAATCGAGACATGCAGCCGGTCGGAATCCGGGAACTCGTGCGCGCCGGTAGCTCCGGGGTTCTTGAGGCGCAAGGCTTCGGCAAGCGCCGGGAAGTCCTCACCCAAGGCGGACAGGTCGGAGAGGACCGGCATTACGAGAGGCTGCGAGGAAACCAGGACCCGCAGGTTCTTGTCGACCACGAAGATTGCCGTTGGATCCAGTCCTTGTTTCAACCGCTCTTCATGAAAGGGCGCCCGAATCAGTTCGTAGGCCCGCCACGAATCATCGTGGAGCAGGGTCGGAAACAGGGTCTTCGCCAGCGTAAAGCCGAGGCTTTCGGAGCTGATGACGAGGTCGTGCTTCAAGTCGTCGAACGCCCGCAGCATGAGGGCGCCCGAAACGGCAAGGGTCGACGCGATGATCAATACGCTGCCCCACAATGGCATCTTGTGGCGCAGGCTCAGATCGAAAAGCCGCTTCACCGCTGTTCAGTGTTCGCCGAAGGCACGCATCATGGCAACGACGCCGTCGTATAGCCGCCGTTCGCCAGGAATGAAACCATCCAGCCCGAGCTGCTCCAGGATGCGGCGGCCGACGGCATCCTTCGGCATGTCCAGCAGCACCCGCTGCATTGCGCCAAAATCCTCCGCCGACACGGAGCGGTGCGCCGCAAAGGGTGGGAAGCCGTATTCCGGCGAGGCGCCGATGATGCGCGTGCGGGATGTCAGTTCGGGCTTGATGCGCGTCAGCGTATCCCAGACGTAGCTGTCCATCGAGGCGCCCTCGGCCATGCCGCTGGCGACCGCCTCGACCGCCTTGCGATGCGACCACGTGAAAAAGGTCTTGCGGAAGTAGGTGACCGGATCTTCGCCAAGTTGCTTTACCAGGTAACGCGGCACGAGATAGCCGGTATTCGAGTAGGGATCGGAATAGGCAAAGGCCGCCCCTTTCAGATCGGCCATGCTCCTGGGTTTGGGATTCTCGGCATGCACCAGCAGGTAGGCACGGTAGTAGGGCCTGCCGCGATTGAGCGGTACCGCCAGCAGCCGTACCAGGTCCTTCAGGTACAGGAACGGGTAGTCGCACAGCCAGGCGAAATCGAGGCGGGACTGGTGGAGCAGATCCATCGTTTCCCGATAGCTGTTGCGCGGAACGAACTCGATGCTCGCCCCCAGCCGCGCCTCAAGGTAGCTGCGCCATTCGGCCATCAACGCATGGCGATCATGGACAAATGCCGGGGTCAGACCGAATCGTATGGTGCGCTTGGTGCTGACGGTGGCGAACACACCCGCTGCCTGAAGCGCAAACGCGGCGGCGCCTGCCTGCAACAGGCGACGCCGTTGGTGGTTACTGTCTGGTAACGCGATGAAACCCATCTAAGCAACCCGAGTTACTGATTGGTAACTTGAATTATAGGAAACCATTCCCGACTCCATCCATATATTTTCACAACCTGTTGAACTATTTAGCTTTAATTTCGAAAGTCAAACCTGTCGCGCGGATGGCACGTTTCGTGCGCTTATTTCGGTGCAGTTTGTCGGGCTAGACGCAAGACGCTTTCGCAATAGCCCGACCAAAAAGAACTCGCTTCAGCTTTTGGGAGAAAAAGGCGTGCGCAAATCCTGGCGAACCACCATCGCGGCATTGGCCGCATTTTTGGCTTGTGGCTGGAGCATTCCATCCCTGGCCGCTGCCGAAGCCGGCACGATCGACCCGGCTGTCGCGGAAAAGAACCGCAAGGCCAACGAAAGCTGCTTCACCTGTCACAGCGAGTTCGGATTCAAGAATCCGCCGCGTACCGACATGGACATGAAAAAGCTTGGAGAGACGCTTTACGATCCCAAGGTATTCGCCGCGTCCAATCACGGCACCATGGACTGCCGTCAGTGCCATGGGCAGGGCTACAACGACTTCCCTCACTCGCCAACCGGCAAGAACGAGACCAGCCCCTGCTCTGAATGCCATGCCACCAAAGTTGCCCGCCTCGAACCGCAGTACGATGCCTCGGTGCATGCGCGGCTGGACAGCGTCAAGGCCAAGTTCACCTGCGCCACCTGCCACGACCCGCACATCGATCTGGGCGCCACGCTGCTCAAGGATCCACTCAAGATTGCCGTCCAGGACAACAAGGCCTGCCTCGAATGCCATGACTCGGACCAGACCTTCGCGAAGTACGCTCCGGACAACGAAAAGACACCGGGCATCAAAAAGAAGCGTCCCAACATCGACGAGATCCATGACTGGCTGCCAAACACCAAGCTCCACTGGAAGGCCGTGCGCTGCGTCGAATGCCATACCCCCGAAGTCAAGGCCAACCGTCCGATCTCGCATGAAATCCTCGACAAGGAAAAGGCAGACAAGAACTGCCTGAGCTGCCACTCCGCGAAGAGTTCGCTCAGAACACGGCTCTATCGCCACCTGGTCAAGGAAGAAGTCGCCAAGCTCGGCTTCACCAACAGCGTCATCCTCTCGAGTTCCTACGTCATCGGTGCCACGCGCAACCCGACGCTCGACCTGATCGTCATCGGCCTTGTCGTCCTGACGCTGGCAGGCGTGATCCTGCATGGCGCCATCCGCGTCATCTTCGCAATTCGTCGCAAGGGGAAACAGCAATGAGCGACCGCATCTACCTCCTACCGATCTGGATTCGCCTCTGGCACTGGGCCAACGCGCTGCTGATCATTACGCTGACCGTCACCGGAATCAGCCTGCACTTCGCCGATCCCAAGCTGCCGCTGGTGGAGTTTTCGCTCGCGGCGCGCATCCATGACATCGCCGGCATCGCCCTGGTCGCCCTCTACTCATTCTTCGTCGTGGCCAACATCGTGACCGGCAACTGGTGGCAGTACGTACCCAAGCCCCCCGGCGTGCTGGAACGCTGCGTCGTCCAGGGCAAGTGGTACCTGTACGGGATCTTCAAGGGCGAGCCGCATCCCTATCGAGTCTCCGAAGAAGCCAATTTCAATGCCCTGCAGGCCATCAGCTACTGGGTGATCATGTACCTCGTGATGCCGCTCATGCTGCTCACCGGGCTCATCTTCCTGATGCCCGAGTTTGCCCCGGACCGCTTTTTCGGCTTCGACGGACTGATGCCGGTTGCCGTCCTCCATTACTTCACCGGGGCCGTCATCCTCATGTTCATGATCGCCCATATCTATCTCGGCACCACCGGAAAGACCGCGACCAGCATGTACAAGACCATGGTCACCGGCTGGCACGAACACGAACACTGAATCGCTCATCACTAACCCATTTCGATTGCCTTTACCCAGGAGAAACCACATGAACTTCATCAAGAATTCGATCGCTTTCGCCGTCATGATGGCCGTTGCCGGCGCCACCATTGCGCAAGACAAGGAAAAGCCCAAGGCACAAAAGCCGATTCCGGTGCCGGCGGTCAAGGCGGATGCCGCCCCCAAGGTGGACGGTTCGGCTGACGATGCCGTTTGGAAGGCCGCGCCGGTCGTCAAGCTCGAGGCCGTCAAGGGCGTGAACTTCAAAGGCAACCAGGGCAACACCAACGGCACCGTCCAGCTTGCCTATACGGCCGACACGCTCTACATGCTGATCACCTACGATGACCCGACTTTCTCCGTCAAGCACAGCCCCTACGTCAAGAAGGCGGACGGCAAATGGGAATTGGTCA
>SXGU01019838.1_pt1 | contig 11667 bp, 7 predicted proteins | sample 3174531 | NCBI WGS metagenome assembly SXGU01 (sample SAMN11356863, study PRJNA531348) | freshwater metagenome | isolation source: freshwater sample F1-140 | place: China: Fuxian Lake, Yuxi | collected 2017-12-25
GGTACCGCTCTCGCCGACCAGCAGCACAGTGGCATCGGTTGCGGCCACTTTCTCCACCTGCTGGTAGAGCTGCTCCATGATCGGAGACGAGCCTTGCATGATGCCAAGGCGATTGAGTGAATTGTCGAAAGTCATTGCGGGGTCCATTCCATCGGCAGCAGAGGGAACATCGTTACTCCCCATCATGAACTTCACAGGCGATGCCATGATTGTTACACCCATGCGTAAAGATCCGATTGCGGAAATGCAGTTTCAAGACGCAAATAGCTTAGTGCACTTTCGCCACGCGTCAAGGGTTGGAGCATATTGGGATGATATGCGGACATGTCTAGGGAAGGTGCGCGACATCATCCAACGATACACGATATCGTAGCGACGTGTTTGCATGGATGCCGACCATGTCATTCGCCGCAAAGAACAACATGTTCTATTGACTCGAAGTATGAAAACGCATGGGTTCATTGTTCGCATGCACGCTTTCGTTCATATGCGAAACCTGCGACATAAAATATTTACAGACTTAAATGAATGGCCGCTTTTTGATGTAAGCGTTACTGCGACGCTGTAAGTTTTACGCTGCATGGCTCTCGTTATTTTCCGTGCCGGTACGAAATCATGGAGAAAACCTGTGACCGTGTTGCCGAGCGCGCAGGCATAAAAACTGCGTTGCGCTTGCTGCCGGCTTTGTGCAAAAGTTAAGAACTTATCGCAAATGCCACGGTCAAGTACGAAGGCAGCGCTAATTTTTCATGAAAGGAACAAGAATGAAATCAATTAAGACGACTTCGAAAATTTTGCTGGTTGTCGCAGCACTGAGCCTGACAGCGGTCGGTTGTGAACGTCGTGCCGGCGATCAAAGTTCCGGCGCCGGCGGGACTTCGGGCAGCAGCTCCAGTTCAGGAGGCTCTGGTTCAATGGGCTCAGGTTCCTCGGGGACTTCTGGCGCAGGCACGTCCGGCGGCTCCGGCTCAGGCACGTCCGGCAGCTCTGGTTCAAGCGGCGCCTCAAAGTAATGAGACTTGAACTTAAATCATGAAAGCCATTGTCACTACTTCCAAAGTAGTTCTCGTAACTGCTTTATTAAGTGTGGCATTCGCTGGATGTGGCCGCAAGGAACCGAACCAGGCTTCTGACGCGGCTGGCACTTCGGGAACCGCGACGGCGCCGGGCAGCACTGCCGGCACGTCGAGCAGTGCTGCGGGAACCAGCGGATCGGCGCCAGATTCTGCCGCCGGCACTTCGGGCAGTTCGGACACGTCTTCTTCCGGGGCTTCCGGGTCAAGAGGGGCGGGTTCGTCCGCGGGAGCCGCGATTGACGACAGCATCATTAGCACCAAAGTGAAGACGGCCTTGCTGGCAGACGCCGACATCAAAGGTACGGATATCAGCGTCGAAACCAGGCAAGGCGAAGTTCTGCTGAGTGGTTTTGTGCGCGACAAGGCACAGATCGACAAGGCAGTAAAAGTTGCCAGCGCGGTGGAAGGCGTCAAGAAGGTCGATAACAAAATGACCGTCAAACAATAGTTCAACATATTCCACACTATCCTGACGGTGCATGGAGGAGGGCGCCGGTATGTTTAGCATGCATGCACACAATGCCGGCGCGCGGCGGGCTTCCATGCCCGTCAGGATAATTTCATGGCTAACTGTTTTGGCTCAATAACAATGTCGATGCGGACTTGGACAATCGCGGTCAGAAGCCTATGCTGTCGCATGGTCCGTTGAACAATCAAGTCCGTTGAACAATCAAATCAAAGCAGTGCGCAATACAAAAGTGCAAAAATGAATTCGATCAGCCGGACGAAAATTTATCCGCGTCGTGGTCCGTTGGCCGATATATGCGGCGGCAGGTTGTAGATCGAACTGGGCTGACGCGGCGCGCGAACAATTTTTCAGGCTTTTAATACCGAAAAGAGATACGCCTATATGCCGCATGTACTCATCGTCGATGACGACGACAACACCCGCGAAGCGCTCGCGACAATCACCGCGGAAGAAGGATTCACTACCGCCGTGGCGGGTAGCGTGCGTGAAGCGCAAATGCAGATCATGCGTCAGCGGCCCGACGTTGTGCTGATCGATCTTAAGCTGCCGGATGGCAGCGGGATGGATCTGTTCAATGACATCGAATCGCGTTCCACCACCGAGATCGTCTTGATTACCGGGTATGCGAGTGTGGAGACCGCCGTGGAAGCCTTGCGTCTCGGCGCGGCGGATTACCTGACCAAGCCGATCAATTTTCGCCGCCTGAAAGCCTTGCTGTCGCGGATTCCGCGCACGGTCGATCTGAAGGAAGAGATCGGGGTATTGCGCAGCGAGTTGCGCCGTCTCGGCCATTTCGGCCAGATGCTCGGCGCGGCGCCGGTAATGCAAAAGCTCTACAACCATATCGGGCGGGTCGCGCCGACCGAGGCAACGGTATTGCTGCTTGGTGAAAGCGGCACCGGCAAGGAACTCGCCGCGCAAACCATTCATGATCTGAGCCTGCGGCAAAAGCACCCGTTCCTGCCGGTCAATTGCGGCGCGATTTCGCCGCAATTGATCGAGAGCGAGATCTTCGGCCACGAAAAGGGCAGTTTCACCGGCGCGGACCGGCAGCACAAAGGCTATTTCGAACGCGCGAATGGCGGCACTTTATTCCTCGATGAAATCACGGAGATGCCGGTCGAATTGCAGGTCAAATTGCTGCGTGTACTCGAAACCGGTTCGTTCATGCGCATCGGCAGCAACCAGGAAATTGAAACCGACGTGCGCGTTGTCGCGGCAAGCAATCGCGATCCGGAGGCGGCGGTTGCCGAAGGCAAGTTGCGCCTGGATCTGTACCACCGCCTGAATGTGTTTCCATTAAAAATTCCAGCGTTGCGCGAACGCGGAGCGGATATCGAATTGCTGGCACAAAATTTTCTGGACGAAATGAATGCCGCGCATGGCACCAACAAGGTATTGACGCCGGACGGGCTGGCCTGCCTCAGCAATTACCATTGGCCCGGGAATGTGCGGGAGTTGCGCAATTACATGCAAAGGGCTTTCATCCTGTCCGATCACGCCATCGACGCGGCCGCGCTGGCGCCGGTGATCACCACCCAGTCCCCGGTTGGGCTGACCTTGGCGATCCCGGTCGGCACCTCATTGGCCGATGTGGATCGCAAACTGATTTATGCGACGCTCGAATTATGCGGTGGTGTGAAGAAGCGGGCTGCGGACATTCTGGGGATCAGCTTGAAGACCTTGTATAACCGGCTGGAAGAATACGGGCCGTATGAGGGAATGCAAAAGAAAGGAGAGGCGTCTTCGGTGCATGGGGAAAGTGATTCCTATCATTGAAACTTTGCCTTGTTTTTCTTTCGGCTTTTGTTTCGGTGCTTGCTGATTCCCGCGGATTTACCATTGCAGACGCAATAACTTCACGAAGCAATGGCAGCGAGGCAACACTAAGAGCGCGCCGCCATCGTATCAATTACCACAATCAATTCTTCCGGCGCCACCGGTTTGGTCACATGCATCTGGAACCCGGCTGTCAATGCCCGTATCCGGTCTTCCCGCTGTGCGAACGCGGTCAATGCGAGCGCCGGCATGCGCGCAAGCGGGACACTGTCGTCCGCTAGTTTCCATGCGCGGATTTTGCGCAGCACCGAGTAGCCATCTTCGCCTGGCATGGCGATATCGCATACCAGTACGTTGGGCAAGTCGCCAGCGGCGAGGGTGGGCAACCATGCCAGCGCTTCTTGTGCGGAACCGGCCGCGAATACCGATGCGCCGGCGCTGGCCAACACAATCGTTAACGATTCGCGCGCTTCTTCCTGGTCATCGATCAGCAGGATGTGCACGCCTTGGAGCGAGGGCAGGGGAACACTGTTGACGATGCCTTCTTCTCCCGAACCGAGGGTAAGATATTTGTCGGAACGTATCCGTAGCGGGAAGTAAACCGAAAACGTTGTGCCTTTTCCTTCCCCCATGCTTTCGGCATGAACATGGCCGCCGTGCAGTTCGACCAGGTGCCGCACCAGGAACAGCCCCAGGCCGAGTCCGCTATGGTCGCGCGTGCTGGACGTGTCTTCCTGGCTGAAGCGGTTGAACAAGTGCGGCAGGAAATCGGGTGAAATGCCGATGCCGTCGTCGCGCACGGTCACGCAGATTTCGGTGTCGCTATGGGTGGCGTTGAGCCACACGTTGCCGCCTTCCGAGGTGAATTTAATGGCGTTGGACAACAGGTTCCAGAATATCTGTTGCACCCGGTCTGCATCGCCGTCGATCTGTTCACTGGTGATGCGGTAGGTGCAAGTTACGCCGATGCGCTTGGTCGCAGCCATGGCGCGCACACTTTCGACGGCCGCCTGCAAGGCCGGCAGCAATGCCAGCGGCTGTCTCACCAGGCGCAGCTTTCCGCTCATCATGCGTGTAACGTCAAGCAAGTCTTCAATCAGCCGTACCTGCTGTCCGACGCCGGTCTTGATGCCTTGCAGCGCGCGCTGCGCCAGCGGTGCCGAAGTCACATCCTTGACATAATTCTCCAGCACATGTGCCCAGCTCTGGATGCCGTTGAGCGGCGCGCGCAGTTCGTGCGACACGATCGCCAGAAATTCGTCGCGTGCGCGTGCCGCGGTTTCTGCCTGGATGCGTGCGGTGCGTTCGCGCGCCAGCAGTTCATCACGCTCTTTTTCCATTCTGGCTCGCTCGGTCACGTCGTAGGCAATGCCGACCACCGATTCAATGCCGCCGTCGCGGTCGATTTCCGGAATAATGCGGCCGGAAAAATAGCGCATCTGGCCATCAATCACATGATCGAAGTCGAGTCTTTGTTCGATACCGGTTTCAAAAGCGGCATGCGCCGCAGCGTCCCAGGCGCGCACCACCGCCTGCGGCAGGCCGAGTTCGGCTTTGGTCTTGCCAAGATATGCCGCACGATCGATGCCGGCCAGGCGCTCGATCGCCGGATTGACATACAGGTGGCGCATGTCGCGGTCAATGCGCGAAATAATGTCGGGCGAATTCTCCACCAGCGTCTTGAACTCGCGTTCGCGCAATGCCTGCTCCGCCGCCCACCTCTCGCTGATATCGATCATCATCACGGCAAATCCACCCACGCTGCCATTGGAGCCACGATCCGGCGTGTAGATGGCCATCACACGGCGCTCACCCAATGCGTTATGGAGAGTGAGATCATAAGTGACGTGCTCGCCGGCCAGCGCACGGGTGATGTTCGGATAGACCTGCGGGTAGAGCGGCCCAAATACCTGGCTCAAGGACTTGCCGACAATATCCTGGCGCGGACAGCCGAACCAGGTTTCGCAGGCCGCATTGACGAAGCGGTAGCGTTCATCCGGATCGACGTAGGCGATCAATGCCGGAACGGTGTCGGCGATCAGATCCAAGTACTGGTTTTGCTGGTACATGACATCGGTGAGATACCTGCGCGCGCTGGTATCGTGCAGCACCACCATGTGTCCGTGCGGTGCGCCGGCGGCAAGATACGGCGTCACGGTGATTTCGATATCGATGACCGTTCCATCCGGCAGATGCAGTCTGTGTTCGAGGGCGGCAACACAGTCGCCCAGCGGTGCGGCGTATTGCTCGTCCCGTCCTTCAGCCGCACCGGCTTGCAGCACGTCAGCCAGCGTGCGGCCATCGAGCTGGTCTTGGCTATCGTAGCCCAGCAGGATCATCGCAGCCCGGTTGGCGCCGACGATACGATCATGCCGAACCAGTAAAATGCCGTCGATGCATCGCTCGATCAGCTGGCGATACTGTTCTTCGTCACGCCGCAGCGCGTCGGTGGAAGGAGGGTAACCCATTGCCTGAAACAAAGAATCCTTCGTTAGGAGAAGTGATTGATGTTGATTGCGGTGATTCGATAACACCTCGTTGCTCGAAGCAGTCATGGTAAAGACGAACTCCTATTCCCGAACTGACTTGTGCGCTCGCTGGAGCCGGTATGGCTGAAAGTGCTTCAACATCGTAATGCCTTCACGCGGGTGCGAGACATTTGTCGCGGATAAGCCCGCCATCGGGATGAGGCTAGCCCAGATATCGTTACTTGCCTGTTTGAAATCGCATGTGGCGTGCCAGCAAGTCTTGATATGCGACAAAGGTGCTCGACAAACAAAGCCATCCGCCATGCAGCCGTTTCAAAGGGAAATCGATATTGGATTGGTGGTCCACGGCCAAGCAGCGCGCGTGGCGCAGCCGGGTCGTTTGTTGTGGCGGCATTCATGCGCTCTTGCTGCCAACCGTCTGCTTCAAACCGTCATGTTTCAATTGAGCGAGGAAACGGCTGAACTGTTCCCCAATTGCCGGATGCTTGAGCGCATACACCACGGCCGCTTCCAGATAACCGATCTTGGAGCCGCAGTCGTACCGATGGCCTTTGAATTCATAAGCCAGCACCGGGTGGACGGCCAGCATGGCGGCAATCGCATCGGTCAGCTGGATTTCGCCACCGGTTCCCGGTTGCACATTCTCCAGGAAGTCGAAAATTTCCGGCGTAAACACATAACGGCCGACCACGCCTAGCGTCGATGGCGCATTCTCCGGCTGCGGTTTTTCGACGATATTGGCGACGCGGTGGATGCGCACGCCCATCGACTGCGGACGCACGATGCCGTACTGCTGAGTTTGATCCAGCGGCACGTTCTGAACGCCGACCACCGAGCTGCCGTGTTGTTTGAACAGGTCGGCCATCTGCTTTAGCACAGGCACGTCGGCGTCGATCAGATCGTCGGCCAACACCACGGCGAACGGCTCGTCGCCCACCAGCGAGCGCGCGCACAGCACCGCATGGCCGAGGCCGAGCGCTTCGCTTTGCCGAACATAAGAGTAGTGCAGATTGTCCGGCAACAAGCTCTGGATTTCCTTGAGAAGCTTTACCTTGCCGTGCGACGCCAGTTCCGCTTCCAGCTCATACGCTTTATCGAAGTGATCTTCGATGGTGCGTTTGCCGCGCCCGGTGACAAAAATCATTTCGGTAATTCCTGACGCCGCCGCTTCCTCCACTGCGTACTGAATCAGAGGTTTGTCTACGATGGGCAGCATTTCTTTCGGCGATGCTTTGGTGACGGGTAAAAAGCGCGTGCCTAAACCGGCGACAGGAAATACTGCTTTGCGAATCTTGGTCATTGTCGTCTCTCTTTGTCCAGGTGTTAAACAATTCGGTGCGGCGTTCGATGGCCGACGAAAAAATAAACCGATGAGTCGCGATCACAAGGGTTTGCGATGCGAATGGTCTGCTTTGCATGGGATTGAACGCCAAAGCGCGTCTTTTCGTGCCATGCGTCGTTGCGGTTCGCGCCTGGCATGACACGAAAATCCCTCGCTTTGGCTAGTTCAACCCCTTGCAAAGCAGACCACTAGCAGCAACAGGCAATTGCACTTCGCGCTTGCATTTTTGTTCCCGCCGCGCGTCGCCACTCCGGTAGCCTTGCAACGGGTAACGATTACACCGGCGTGCCGTTTTTACCTGTACGGTGTTGCCTTGCCAAGCATTTAACGGCAGATGTCGCAGGTGCATGGCTTGTTGCCTCAGCCAAGGCCGGACTCCGAAGTAAGCAGGAAGCATACCGTGGCTGACAGGCACGAATCGCTGCCTGCGGATCGATGCCATTTCTTCGATGATGTCTTTGTGCATACTCCATTTTCTTCAGTCACTACTTCCCGTTTTTACAGGTTAAAAACGCAACAAGCGATGTTGCATGCAGGCATGCGCAGGCCGATGTAGCTTTTACCTTGAGCTGTAAAAATTACGGAAATGAAATGCTATAAGCGCAAGTATTCGCCACTGCCGCGCGCATGAAATGCGGCCGGCATAGGTCTTGCGTCGGCACGGCGTAATGCATTGACTGCTTGCGAAGCAATGGCATCAGTCCATCCGCACAGCATGAGCAGTGCGCTTTGCAACGGTGCATTCCGACATTGCACACAAAGGTCTTGCGTGTGCGCCAGCAGGTTTCAATCAACGCCATGTCTTGCTTATGAAATGATGATCGCTGCTCTCCACAGATTGTTTCGCTCCACCTGGCTGGGAGGCTACGAAGGCGCGCATCATTTTTATTGCCGGATTGAGCGCCAGGCAATCAATGAATGAAACCGGTTTAGATATTTCACGCCAAGGAGATAACATGGCTTCTGCAATCATCGTTTTTTCACATCTGCGTTGGGATTTCGTGTATCAACGCCCGCAACACCTATTGGCGCGCCTGGCCGAGCATTACCCAATCGTATTTGTCGAAGAACCTGTTCATCATGAGAGCGAGACCTTCTTCAAAACCTATTCTCCGGCGCCGAACATCCTGGTGTGCCAACCGAATACGCCGCTCAACATGCCGGGATTTCACGACGATCAATTGCCGTACCTGCAAAAGCTGCTGCGCCAGCTGATACGCGATTATCCCGATCACATCGCCTGGTTCTATACGCCAATGGCGCTGCCGCTCTTGCAAGAGTTGCAGCCGCATGCGGTGGTGTATGACTGCATGGATGAGCTGGCCTCGTTCAAGAATGCGCCGAAGCAGCTTCTGCAGCGGGAAAGCGCGCTGTTGAAGACCGCCGACATCGTGTTTACGGGCGGGCCAAGCCTGTACCGTTCCAAGGTCGACCGCCATCCCAACGTGCATTGCTTTCCCAGCAGCGTTGACGCCGCGCATTTCGTGCAGGCGCTCGACCGCAGCAACTCGCATCCGGCGCACAAGGATATTCCCGGGCCACGCCTGGGTTTCTACGGAGTCATCGATGAGCGTTTCGATGCGGAGTTGATCGCGCAGGTGGCCGATGCGCATCCATCCTGGCAAATCGTGCTGGTCGGCCCGATCATGAAGATCGATCCGGCCAGCCTGCCGCAGCGCGCGAACATTCATTATCTCGGCCAGCAGCCATATCAGGCGCTGCCGAACTTCCTGGCCGGATGGGATGTCTGCCTGCTGCCGTTCGCGCTGAATGAATCGACACGCTTCATCAGTCCGACCAAGACGCTGGAATACATGGCGGCCGAACTGCCTATCGTCAGCACGCCGGTGACCGATGTGGCCGAAGCCTATAGCGACATCGTCGCCATCGCCGCCGATGCGCGATCCTTCATTGCCGCGTGCGAGGCCGCGCTGCTGGCGCCGCCGGAACAGAAGGAAAAAAATGTCGCCGACATGCGCCGGGTGCTGGCAGCGACGTCATGGGATGCGACCGTCGGTAAAATGCGCGCTCTGCTCAACCGCACCGCGCGCCGTCAACCCGATGCACAGCATACCCCGCAAGCCGCGCGCGTCACCGAACAAGCGTCCGAGCCGGCAGTCAATGTCAATCGCCTGCGCCAGCACGATGCGGTCAAGTATGTCAAAACCGCGATCATCGGCGCTGGCCCGACCGGCTTGAGCGCGGCTTACCATCTCGGGCATGGCGCGGTGCTACTGGAACGCAATGCCATGGTGGGCGGCTGGTGCCGTTCCATCAAGGACAAGGGCTTCACGTTCGACCATGCGGGCCACATCATGTTTTCCAATGACCCGTATGTGCTGGAACTGTATGACATTCTGCTCGGCTCCAACGTGCATTGGCAAAACCGCGAAGCGTGGGTGTACAGCAAGGGTGTGCATACGCGCTATCCGTTTCAGGGCGCGCTGTACGGCTTGCCGCCCGACGTGATCAAGGAATGCATCGTGGGCGCAATCGAGGCGCGCTTCGGCAGCGCCGGCAAAGCCGCATCCGGTGCAACCACAAGCACGGCAGCCAGGGCGAACGATTGCTGCGGCGATGGCGGCGTGTCGCTGCCGGGCACGAAAGTCGCGGCGCTGGAAAAGCGCGGGCCGGCCAACTTCGAGGAATTCATTTACCAGGTGTGGGGCGCCGGTATCGCCAAGCATTTTGCGATTCCATACACCCGCAAGCTGTGGGCGGTGCCGCTGACGGACATGGACACCTCCTGGCTAGGCGGGCGCGTGCCGCTGCCGAATCTGGACGAGATCATTGACGGCGCGCTGCAGCCGGTGGGCAAACCCATGGGGCCGAATGCGCGTTTCGGCTATCCATTGCGCGGCGGGTTCCAGGCCTTGATGTCCGGTTTCGTTCCGCATATAAAAGGCACCATCGAACTGAATGCGGACATTACCCACATTTCGCCCGGGCGGCGCATGCTCACCTTGCGCGACGGCCGTCGCTACCAGTACGACAACCTGATCAGCACCATGCCGCTGCCGGAACTGGTGCGCATCATTGGGGACGAAGCGCCCGATGAAGTCAAGCAAGCCGCCAACGGGCTCAAGCACATTTCGGTGCGGTGCGTGAATCTCGGCGTGGCGCGCGAGAACATCACCGACAAGCATTGGATCTACTATCCGGAGGACACGATCTTCCATCGCATCTTTGTGCAAGGCAATGCCAGCCCGGAATGCAATGCGCCGGGCGGTTTCGGCATCACGTGCGAAATCACGTATTCGCCGGTATGGAAACCCTTGCCGGTGAACGGCAAGGCACTGATCGAGCGCTGCATTCAGGATTGCATCAAGGTCGGCATGTTCCGCGCCGAGGATGAAGTCATCGTTGCCAACGAAATCGATATGCCGTATGCGTATGTGGTGTACGACCATGCGCGCGCGGCGAACGTCGACATCATCAAATCCTGGCTGGCCATGCACGACATCGTGCGCGCCGGGCGCTACAGCGAATGGGAATACTACAACTCCGACCATGCATTCATCGCCGGCAAGAAAGCGGCGGAAGAGGTGAAGTGGATGGAGCCGAAGAAGAGCGCGCTGGCGGCGGAGTAGGGAGCGCGGAAAATCCGTGCCGAGTGAGACACGATAATGGAATGGACTTTTGCGACGCTGCGATGGCACGGCGTTTGCAGTCTTTCCCGGACAGCTGGTCACATACCGATGCGTCCGCGAATGCAGCCGGATGATCTGTCGATTGCCGATGGAGGAAGCTCATGAAAGTCCTGCTTCGCGCCGTGCCGCAATTTCTTGTGGCCATGGCGCTCGCCCTGAGCGTTGATGCGCAATCCCCTGCCGCCGGCAGCGGCGAGCAGGCTGTGGCGGCGCAGCCGGGGAATTCAGCGCGGCAACAGCATTTGTACCGCGGCAGCAAGATCATCGGCGCCAATATCCGGGATTTGAAAAACCAGAAGATCGGCGCGATCAAGGACTTGGTGCTCGATAGCGCACGCGGGGAAATTGCCTACGTGGTGGTGAATTTTGGCGGCGTGACCGGCATCGGAAGAAAATACCATCCGATTCCCTGGCAGGCACTGCAAGCGAGCGACGATGGTACCTATTACATATTGCATGCCGATAAGGAAACCATCAGCCTGGCTCCGGGCTTTGACAAGGGCAGATGGCCGGATATGGCCGACCAGCGCTGGAGTGCCGACATCGACCGTTACTGGAGCCGCATGGTCGGACGCGGCCCGCTCGGTAACAAGAACCTGTCGTCGGGCGCTGCCGCCGATACCGGCAAAGGAGAAAGCGGCAGCCAGAATCCGCCTCGCTGAACTTCAGAATTGCGCGGCACTCTTGCATCAACGACAGGGAGTCAAGCGGGGTGTTCCCGCAGCGATCCATACCAACATGCCTCAACGGATCGCGATGTTAGCAAGCGAAAGGAAATCGTATGAGTGACTATCCATCTTCCACTTCCACCGGCAACGGCGGCGCGCGCGTCGTCGGCGGCCAGCAAAATTTCTCCGGGCCA
>SXGU01332564.1_pt1 | contig 11667 bp, 10 predicted proteins | sample 3174531 | NCBI WGS metagenome assembly SXGU01 (sample SAMN11356863, study PRJNA531348) | freshwater metagenome | isolation source: freshwater sample F1-140 | place: China: Fuxian Lake, Yuxi | collected 2017-12-25
GACGAAAAGGTCAAGGTGCTGCGCGCGCTGCGCAAGGTCGAGGTCAGCGAGACCGTGACCGGCCAATACCGCGCCGGCGCGATCGGCGGGCAGGCGGTGCCAGGCTATGACGAAGAGCTCGGCAAGCCGTCGGACACCGAAACCTTCGTGGCAGTGAAGGCGCATGTCGACAACTGGCGGTGGAAGGGCGTGCCCTTCTACCTAAGGACCGGCAAGCGCTTGCCCGAGCGGGTGACCGAGATCGTGGTCCAGTTCCGCGACGTGCCGTTCTCGATCTTCGCCAGCCGCGGCGCGACGACGAAGCCCAATCGCCTCGTCATCGGCATTCAGCCCGAAGAGAACATCCAACTCGCGCTGATGGCCAAGCTGCCCGGACTTGACCGCGAAGGCATCCGCCTGCGCCGCGTGCCGCTCGATATCGCCATGCCCGATGCATTTTCGGGCAAGGAGCGGCGCATCGCCTACGAACGATTGCTTCTGGATCTGATCGAGGGCGACCAGACGTTATTCGTGCGGCGCGACGAGGTGGAAGCACAGTGGGACTGGATCGACGCGATCCGGGCCGCCTGGGCCGAGGCCGGGCGCACCCCGCGCCCATACACGGCGGGAAGCTGGGGCCCGAGCGCGGCCATCGCCCTTGCCGAACGCGACGGAGTGAGCTGGCATGACGAGTAAGCCGCTGAACGACACCATCCACCGGGTCACGGAGCGCATCGTCGAGCGATCGCGAGATAGCCGGCGCCGCTATTTAGAGCTGATGGATCGCGAAGGGGAGCGGCACGCCGATCGCAACGTCGCGCTGCCCTGCTCCAATCTCGCGCACGGCTTTGCCGCGAGCGAGGAGGACAAGCCTTCCATCGCCACGCGCGCGGGGCCGAACATCGGCATCGTAACCGCCTACAACGACACCATCTCGGCCCACCAGCCATTCGGCGCTTACCCCGCGCAGATGAAGCTGTGGGCGCGCGAGGTCGGCGCCACCTGCCAGGTCGCCGGCGCGACCCCGGCGATGTGTGATGGGGTGACGCAGGGTACCGATGGCATGGAGCTGTCCCTGTTCAGCCGCGACGTGATCGCGCTGGCAACCGCCGTCAGCCTGAGCCACGCGATGTATGATTCGGTGGCGATGCTGGGCATGTGCGACAAGATCGTGCCCGGGCTGCTGATCGGCGCGCTGCGCTTCGGTTATCTGCCGACGATATTCCTCTCCGCCGGAGCCATGCCGACCGGCATATCGAACAAGGAAAAGCAGCGCGTCCGCCAGCTCTATGCCGAGGGCAAGGCGACGAGGGCCGAGCTGCTCGAGAGCGAGGCCGCCAGCTACCACTCGCCCGGCGTGTGTACCTTCTATGGCACGGCCAACTCGAACCAGATGATGCTGGACCTGATGGGGCTCGCGCTGCCTGGCGCGGCCTTCATCAATCCCGGCACGCCGCTGCGCCAGGCGCTGAGCCGCGCTTCGGTCCACCGCCTCGCCGCGATCAGCCGCGGCGGGAACGATTATCGCCCGCTGGCGCAGTGCGTGGACGAGACGGCGATCGTCAACGCCATCGTCGGTCTGCTTGCCACCGGTGGTTCCACCAACCACGCGCTTCACATCCCGGCGTTTGCCCGTGCGGCCGGGGTCCACGTCGACTGGAGCGACATGGCCGAGCTGAGCCACGCCGTGCCCCTGCTCGCGCGCGTCTATCCCAACGGGGCGCAGGACGTGAACCAGTTCCAGGCGGCGGGCGGGCTCGGCTTCGTAGTGCGCGAACTGCTCGACGCAGGGCTGGCCCACCGCGACATCATGACCGTGCACGGCGAGAGCATGGACGACTATGCGCTCGAGCCCTGGCTCGACGAGGGCGAGCTAGCTTGGCGCGATCCCGGGCCGAGCGGCGACGAGACGATCTTGAGGACAGCGGCCGACCCGTTCCAGCCCGAAGGCGGGATGCGGCTGGTCCAAGGCAACCTCGGCCGCGCCTGTTTCAAGACCAGCGCGGTCGAGCAGGAACGCTGGACGGTGGAGGCGCCCTGCCGCGTGTTCGAAAGCCAGCCTGCCGTCGCTGAAGCCTTTGCCGCCGGCGAACTGGAGCGCGACGTGGTCGTTGTCGTCCGCTTCCAGGGTCCACGCGCAAACGGCATGCCCGAGCTGCACAAGCTGACTCCGGTGCTCGGGGTCCTGCAGGACCGCGGCTTCCGCGTGGCGCTGGTGACCGATGGCCGCATGTCGGGGGCCAGCGGCAAGGTGCCCGCGGCGATCCACTGCACGCCCGAAGCGCTCGGCGGCGGCCCCTTGAGCCTATTGCGCGACGGCGACGTGGTGCGGCTCTGCGCTGAAGCGGGCGAGCTTTCGACTACCGCGGACCTCTCGGCGCGAGAACCCGCCGTGCCCTCCGAGACGCAAGAGGGCACCGGGCGCGAACTATTCGCGATGTTCCGCGATTTCGCGAGCGGGGCCGAGAGCGGCGCATCCGCCATGCTCGCCCAGGCGGGACTGTAATCATGGATCTCGTCGCAGTCGATATCGGCGGGACGCATGCGCGTTTCGCGATCGCCAGCGTGGCGGCGGATGGCAGTATCGCGCTGGGCGAGCCGGAAACGCTGCACACCAAGGATCACGCCAGCTTCCAGACCGCTTGGGAGGATTTTCGTGAGCGCCAGGGCGGCACCCTGCCCCCACGCGTCAGCCTCTCGGTCGCGGGGCCGGTGGGAGGCGAGGTCATCCGTTTCACCAATAATCCGTGGATCATCCGTCCGGCCTTGATGGAATCGAAACTGGGCGTCGAAGGCTGGACCATCGTCAATGATTTCGCCGCCGTGGCCCATGCCGTGGCACGCGCACCCGAGGACCAGTTCCTGCACCTCACGGGCCCCGACCGGCCGCTTGCAGCCGAGGGCACGATCAGCGTGCTTGGCCCCGGCACCGGGCTGGGCGTCGCGCATTTGTGGCGTTCGGGGACCGGCGAATATCGCGTCACCGCCACCGAGGGTGGCCATATCGATTTCGCCCCGCTCGACAGCATCGAGGATGCCATTCTCGCCCACTTCCGCAAGAGCCACACGCGCGTTTCGATCGAGCGTGTCGTCTCAGGGCCCGCCATCGGCCCGATCCGCAGGGTGCTCGCTGCGATGGAGGGCAAGGCGGTGACCGAGGAAGACGACGTGACGCTGTGGAAGCGTGGGATGGAGGACAGGGACAGCATCGCCGCCGCCGCGGTGGACCGCTTCTGCCTCTCGCTCGGCAGCGTGGCGGGCGACATCGCGCTGGCGCAGGGCGGCTTCGGCGGGGTGGTGATCGCCGGCGGGCTCGGCTACCGGCTGCGCGACCACTTGCCGCATTCCGGCTTCGCCGAGCGGTTCCGCGCCAAGGGCCGCTTCGCCGAATTGATGGGCGCGATCCCGGTCAAGCTGATCGTCCATCCGCAGCCTGGCCTGTTCGGCGCCGCCGCAGCCTTCGTCGCCGAACATGGAGTAACCGCGTGACCCAGATTGCCGACATCATGCAGGCCGCGCCGGTCATCCCGGTAATCGTGATAGACGATGTCGCCCATGCCGAACCGCTGGCACGCGCGCTGGTGGCGGGCGGGCTGCCTGCGCTGGAGGTGACGCTGCGCACACCGGCCGCGCTCGATGCGATCCGCGCGATGAAGGAGGTGCCCGGAGCGATTGTCGGCGCGGGCACGGTGACCACCGAGGCCGATCTCGACGCGGCGCTCGATGCGGGGGCCGAGTTCATCGTGTCGCCGGGCCTCACCGAACCACTGGCACGGGCGGCGATTCGCGAAGGGGTGCCATTCCTCCCCGGCATCGCCAACGCCGGTGACATCATGCGGGGGCTCGATCTCGGCCTCACCCATTTCAAGTTCTTCCCGGCAATGGCGGCAGGGGGGCTGCCGGCACTCAAGGCGCTCGCCGCGCCGTTCGGCAGCGTGCGCTTTTGCCCCACTGGCGGAATTGGGCCGGACAATGCCGCCGAATGGCTGGCGTTCGAGCCGGTGCTGTGCGTCGGCGGCAGCTGGGTCGCGCCACGGGGAGCGCCGGATGTGGCCGAGGTAGAGCGACTGGCGCGGGCGGCGGTGGGGTTGGGAAAGAACTAGTCCTCCTTCGGTTTAGGACGACCGAGGCGGCTCTTTCTCGAACACCCACTCCTCGCCCCGCACTCGCACCAGCGTGCCGCCCAGCGAGGCGTTTTCGCCGCGCCGGAGGCGGGTGACAAGTTCCGCGGCCTCGCTCCGCCGCGCCTCGCCGCCGAGTTCGACGATGATCCGGCGCGCGATTTCGGTGGCGGCGAAGTCGGACGCGACCGGCGTGAATCGCCACCCCTCCGGCGATTGCCGCACGCGCGCCTGCCAGAGTTCGGCGATCGCCTCATTCACGAAACCCTCGGCCTCGGCCAGCAAGGCGGCACTGCGGGCGAGGCCCTCGGCGTCGAGCCAATTGGCCTGGCCCAGGGCTTTGCGGATACGGACGCGATCGAAGCGCTCGTCCACGTTGGATGCGTCTTGCGCTGCTTCGAGACCCGCCGCTGCGACGATGTCCGCTAGTTTGGCCCGGCTCCAGCCGAGCAGAGGACGGAGCAATGCTAGCTCGCTACCCGGCGCCACGCCGCGCGCGCGGACTCCGGCCAGCCCGGCCAGCCCGCTGCCGCGATTGAGCCGCATCACCAGCGTTTCGGCCTGGTCGTCAAGTTGGTGCCCGGTGGCGAGTGCGCTCAAGCCGCGCGATGCGGCCCACTCCGCCAGCGCCGCGTAGCGCGCGGCTCGAGCGCGGTGCTGCAGATTGCCGGGGGCGACTGTTACCGTGAGCGTCTGGTGCGGCACGTCCAACCCGGCGCAAACCCGCGCCACCATTGCTGCCTCACCCGCGCTCTCGGCCCGCAACCCGTGATCGACGGTGGCTGCCTCCACCCGGCCCGGCAATGCCGCCGCCGCCAGCAACAGCAGAGCCATGCTGTCCGGCCCGCCAGAAACTGCCAGCCCCAGCCGCTCGCCACCGTCCTCGCCCTCTGGCCACAGTCGGGCGAGGTCGGCGGCGAACCGCGCCCTCAAAGCGGAATCACGCGTCCTATCAATTGCACTTGCCCTCGCGCCGCGCCGTGTCGAACTGGCTCTTCAGCCGCCCGGTGGCGAGCGCGGGATAGGTTTCGGCGAACTCCGCCAGAGCGATGCAGGCGCGCTTGGTGTCCTTGAGCGCGATCATCGACTGGGCGAGGAAGAGCAGGCTGTCGCCGGCGCGCGCACCGGTCTTGTCGGCCTGGTAATTGCGCAGGAACCAGGGCGCGGCCTCGCGCGGCTTGCCATCATCCAGATAGGCGCGGCCGAGCAGGTTGCGGCCATAGCTGATCTGCGAGTGGTTGGGGTGCTTGTCTACATACATCGTCAGCGCCTGCACCGCCTCGGGATAAAACTTGGCTTCCCACAAGCGGAAGCCATAGGCGTAATCGTCCGCCCCGGCATCGCCCGTCTGCGGCTTTTCGATCGCCTGGACCCCGGCGAGCCGCTCGGCGCTTGGGCCGGTCGCCCGCGGCGTGGCGGCGGTCGTTGTCGTCGTGATGGCAGCGGGTGTGCGCACGGCGCCACCGGGCGTAGAGGCTGCGGGCGGCTGTGCCGTCGCCGGCGGCAGAGTTGGCTGCGGCAGAGAAGCCCCTTCGAGCTTGGCGACGCGATCTTGCAGCAGCCGCAATGCGTTCGCATTTTCCTCGTTGCCCGAAGTCAGCTGGCGCAGCTGGCCTTCGAGGGCATCGAGCCGGGCGAGGATGTCGGTCACCGCCGTCGTGCTGGGCGCGCCGGGGGGCTGAGTGGTCGCCGGCGCTGCCGCGGTGATCTCTGGTTCGAAGAATTTGCCGTCGCCGCCGGGGAAGACCTTGCGCTGCAAGGCGCGCACTTCCGCCTCAACCTTCTTCAGCCGCGCCTCGGCATCGCTCTGTGCGGCCACCGGCGCGGCCCCGAAGGCCAGCCCCGCGCATGCCGCCGCCAGCGTCCAGCCGCGAACTCCATTCGCCATCATTCGCACGGTGTAAGCTCCCATCTCAAACTCATTTCCACGTGACCTAGCCCCGCCAGCCTGTCGAGGGGATGAAGGCCCGCACCCTACGTGGCGGGGGTTGCGGCGGGTGTCGGTGCGGGGGGAGCGGCGGGCGCAGCGCGTGCGAGCAGGGCCGCTGCGGTCACTGGCACATCCCGCAAGGTCGTCTCGGTTTCGGCCAGCTTGGCAACAGGGCGCCCGCCGATGGTAATCGCGAGCATGTTGGGCCGACCGGTCCAGACCTGCGGCTGCTGCGCATCGGCGGGCACGATATAGGTCTGGCCACGCGCCATCTGTCCTTCGAACAGGCGCTTGCCTGCGCCGTCGTAGAATTTGACCCAAGTGCCGTCGGCCAGGCTCGTGAACACGACCGGGCCGGAAGGCGCAGCGGGAACAGGGCCGGCGGCACGCGGAGGAGTCGCGCCAGCGGAAACCATTTCAACCGGCGTCGGCGCGGTCAACGGCGGAGGGCCGATGCCGGGCGAGAAATAGGTGCGGTAGAAGGTGAAGGCCCCCGCGACCAGCAGCACCACCGCCAGCGCCGAGAACCAGGCCAGTCGCCGCGAGGGCACGCGCGCGGGATCGCCCGGCTCGAACCGGTCGGGCCGCAGCGGGCTCTGCGGATCACCTTCGGCGAGGTCGAGCCGGACCTGCTCGGTCACCGCGCGCTCGTCGAGCCCGAGCGTGCGCGCATAGGTGCGGCTGAAACCGACGGCATAGGTGCGGCTGGGCAATCGTCCATAATCGCCCGCCTCGATTGCAGCGAGGTGGCGCTGCGGGATACGGGTGCGCGCGGACACCTCCGCCAGCTCAAGCTTGGCGGCCTGGCGCGCTTCGGCCAGCATCGTCCCGGCGTGCCGGCGCGGCGTAGCTTGCGCTTCAGACCCGAATTCGTCTTCCATGCGATCCTTGATGGTAGGCCCCGGCCCCTGTCTGGTTCATGAAAGCGGCCCAACGGCGTAAGTGTCAACCTGTGGGCGAGATTATCCGCCCCGCCTCGGCCAATTGCACCCCGCGCGCGACGAAATTAGCCTACTCCGTGTCGATCCCGCGCGCTTCGGCCCACTCGGTCAGCGCGGCGCGCATGCTGGGCGGCGGCTTTGCCAGCCAGGCCTGCATGGCGGCCGACAGTTCCTTGAGATCGACCTTGCGGATCAGTTCCTTGATAGTCCCGACCGCCGCCGGCGTAATCGACAGGCGGCGATAGCCGATCCCCATTAGCGCCAGCGCCTCCAGCCGCCGCCCACCCATTTCGCCGCACACGCCAAGATCGATCCCGCTGCCCACAAGTCCCTTCACCACCCGGTCGAGGAAGCGCAGGATCGCCGGGCTCAGCCAGTCGTAACGCTCGGCCAGCTTGGGATTGGCACGGTCGGCGGCGAACAGGAACTGGGTGAGGTCGTTGGTGCCGACCGAGAGGAAGGAGAGCCGCCCGGTGAGTTGTTCGAGCACCTCGGCCAGTGCCGGCACTTCAAGCATCGCACCGTAGCGGATCGCCTCGGGCAGTTGCCTGCGCCGCGTCTTGAGATAGGCGAGCTGTTCGTCGAACACTTGCTTGGCGGCGTCGAATTCCCAGGGCTCGCTGACCATCGGGAACATCACATTGAGGCTGCGCCCGGCGCTCGCCTCGAGCAAGGATCGCGCCTGCGCCTTGAGCAAGCCGCCCCGATCGAGCGAAAGGCGCAGCGCGCGCCAGCCCATTGCCGGGTTCTCCTCACGCTCCAGCGCCTCGCTGGTGAGATAGGGCACCGCCTTGTCGACGCCGATGTCGACGGTTCGGAAGATGACCGGCTTGTCGCCCGCGGCCTCCAGCACGTCGCGATAGAGACGCGTCTGACGCTCACGCGCGGGCAGCGTCGCAGAAACCAGGAACTGGAATTCGGTGCGGAACAGCCCCACCCCGTCCGCGCCGGTCATGGCCAGCATCGAGATGTCGTCGCGCAGCCCCGCGTTGATCATGACCTGGATGCGCGTGCCGCAGCGCGTGAAGGGTTCGACATCGCGCAGCGCGGCGTAGGCCGCCTGGCGTTCGCGGCTCTTGGCGAAGCGCGTGTCGTAAACCTCGGTCATCGACTGGCTGGGGCGCAGCGTCACTGCGCCCTTGTCGGCATCGAGCAGCACCTCGTCGCCCTCGGCCACGGAGCGCAGGATCCCTTCGCAGCGTCCGAGCATCGGCACGCCCATGGCTCGCGCCACGATCACCACATGCGCGGTGAGCGACCCTTCCTGGAGGACCACGCCCTTCAGCCGCCGCCGATCGTATTCAAGCAGTTCCGCCGGGCCCAGGTTGCGCGCGATCAGGATGGTGTCGCGGCGCAGGCCCTGCGTCGCCGCAGTTCCCATCTTGCCCGAGACGATGCGGAGCAGCCGGTTGGACAGGTCTTCCAGATCGTGCATGCGGTCGGCAAGCAGTGGATCGTCGATCTCGCGCATCCGCATCCGCGTGCGCTGCTGCACGCGCTCGATCGCGGCCTCGGCGGTCAGGCCGGAATCGATCGCTTCGTTGATGCGCCGCCCCCAGCCTTCGTCGTAGGCGAACATCTTGTAGGTCTCGAGCACTTCGTCGTGCTCGCCACCGCCGCCGAACTCGGCCTGGTTGGCGAGGTTTTCGATCTGGTCCCGCATCTTGTCGAAGGCACGGTAGACACGCTGGCGCTCGGCCTCGATATCCTCCGCCACGACCTGGTCGATGACGATCCGCGGCTGGTGGAACACCGCCGTGCCCGAGGCCAGCCCCTTCACCAAGGTCAGTCCGGGCAGGATGCGGGGGCCGCCATCGAGCTCGGCCCCATGCTCGTCGTCCACCAGGCCGGCGTGGGCGATCAACTCGCTCAAGACCATCGCGGTGGTCTGCAGCGCCTCGATTTCGATATCCTCGTAACGGCGCGGATCGGCGTGCTGCACGGTCAGCGCTCCGACCGCCCGCTCGCGGTAAATGATGGGGACGCCAGCGAAGGAGTGGTACTTGTCCTCGCCGGTTTCGGGGCGATAGGCGAAGTCGGGATGCGCCGCCGCTTCGGCCAAGTTGAGCGTTTCGACATTGGCGGCGATCATGCCCACCAGCCCTTCGCCCACGCCCAGCCGGGTGACATGGACTGCGGCGGGGTTGAGGCCGCGCGTGGCAAACAGCTCGAGCGCACCGTCGCGCAGGAGATAGATCGAGCAGACCTCGCTATCGAGGCTTTCGCCGACGATATCGACCACTTGGTCCAGCTTGCGCTGGGCCGAGGTGCGCGAGGCCATGACCTCGTGCAGGCGGGTCAGGATCAGGCGGGCACTGGAAGCGGCGGTCATCGCCCGATGCTATAGCAGGGTCGGTCTGTGGCGAAAGGGACGTGCCGAGCACAGGGCCGAGCACGGGAGGGAGCGGACCAAGGCCCGCCCCCGTCCAGGCTCTTCTCTTAAAGCCGGGAAATTTCTTCCTTGATGCGAAGCTTCTGCTTCTTGATATCCTGGATCATCGCAGCGTCGGGCGCGGGGCGGGCCAGTTCGGTCCGCAAGCGGGCATCGAGCCCCGCGTGTTTGGTCTGAAGCGCGTCGACGTGGGATGTATGCATGGGCATGTCTCCTTGGCAAAGGGTGGCGACCCTCCCTTTCCTCGACTCGCCCGTGCGGGCGCGCCGCGGACCAAGCATGAAACCACAAGCTTCCCCCTTTGCGAACCCCCCCTGCTCCGATAAGCAGCGCGCCGCTTGAAAAACGCGACGAGCGGATTCGTCGGATCGATCTGACAGGGGCGGGAACCGGAAGCGCGAGTGAACGAGCAGGAACTCAGGAAACGGCTCGAGCACCTGCGTATCGAGCATCGCGATCTCGACGCGGCGATCGCCGCGCTGACCGCCGCGGGGCAAAGCAGCGGCGGCGGCGACCAACTGCAGATTGCGCGGCTCAAGAAGCGCAAGCTCGCGATCCGCGACCAGATCTTCATCATCGAAGACAATCTGTTGCCGGACATCATCGCTTAAGCTTAGCGGCGTAAGCTACGGGCAAGGAACGCTTCGTGCCGTCCACGATTGAGACGGCGACGCGGGCGCGCTGGCGCGCGACGCGCGGAAGTATTAGGGGGACTGCCATGAGCGCGCATCGCATCCGCCGCCAGGTCGTGGAGGAACTCTACGAGGAAACCCTGCTGCTCGCCGACGAGGCGCGCGCGGTTTTCGACCTGCGCACGCGCGATCCCGAGGAGAAGGCGGGTGACGCGGCGCGCATCGCGCTGTCGATCGAAGGGCTGCGCACCACCACACGGCTGATGAATCTGCTCGCCTGGCTGCTCAACCAGCGCGCCTATTTCGCTGGCGAACTGTCGGAAGCGCAGGTCAAGCGCTGCGGAGGGCTGGCGCAGGACCGCAATTCGGATGCAGTCCAGATGGCGCAATTGCTGCCGGCGACACGAGCGCTGATTCGCGAAAGCGAGCGCCTTTACGCCCGGGCCCAGCGGCTCGACGGGCAGTTGCGCAGCGAGGCGGAGGACGGCCCCGCCCGCGCGCTCCAGGGCAAGCTGTCGAGTGCTTTCGGGGGCGGCTAGGACGCCGCCAGCGCGCGGTGCCAGCGCGACAGGCGCCCGTCTCTGACCGCCGCTTCCATGGCCGGCACAAAACCGCGCGTGGGCCCGCGCATCGCCTTCGCCGCAGCATCCAGCGAAGGGTAGAGGCCCGCCCCTACCGCCGCGCATAACGCTGCGCCGAGCGCCGTCGTCTCGACAAAGGCCGGTCGTTCGACCGGCAGGGCGAGGACGTCGGCCAGATCCTGCGCCATCCAGTCGTTCGCGCTCATTCCGCCGTCGATCCGCAGCATGCGCCAGGGCGCGCCGTCGGCGGCGAAGGCGGTGGCGAGGTCGCGCGTCTGGTGCGCCATCGCCTCCAGCGCCGCGCGGGCGATCTGCGCCCGCCCGCTGGCGAAGCTTAAGCCCGACAACACACCGCGTGCCTCGGGCCGCCAGTGCGGCGCCCCGAGCCCGGCGAGCGCAGGGACGATCGTGACCCCTCCGCTATCGGGGATCGAGCGCGCCAGCGCCTCGGTCTCCGCAGCGCTGGAGATGAGGCCGAGGCTGTCGCGCAACCATTTGACCAGGCTGCCCGCGACGAACACGGAGCCTTCGAGCGCATAGCTTCGCGCTCCCCCCGCCTGGGTCAGGACCGTGCCGAGCAGGCGATGGGCCGAGCGCGGCAGGACGGATCCCCGGTTGGTGAGGACGAAGGCGCCGGTGCCATAGGTCGCCTTGGTCTCGCCGGGCGCGAGGCAGCCCTGCCCCACGGTTGCCGCCTGCTGATCGCCGATCAGCCCGCAGATGGGGACCGAGCGACCGAGCCATTGGGGATCGCTCTCGCCGAGCGCGCCCTGCGTATCGACCACCTCGGGCAGGGCGGTGCGGGGCACGCCGAACAGATCGCACAACCCCTCGTCGATTTGCGCGCCGGCGAGCGGCAGTAGCAGCGTACGGCTGGCATTGCTGGCGTCGGAAACATGCGCCCCGCCGGTGAGCTTGAAGGTCAGCCAGCTTTCGACCGTGCCAAAGGCCAGCCGTCCGCCCTCCTGGGCAGCGCGGACTTGCCCGTCGTTGTCGAGCAGCCAGCGCATCTTGGTGGCCGAGAAATAAGGGTCGAGCAGCAACCCGGTCGTTGCCTGCACCGCTGCCTCGTGCCCTGCGTCCCTGAGTGC
>SXGU01294652.1_pt1 | contig 11666 bp, 2 predicted proteins | sample 3174531 | NCBI WGS metagenome assembly SXGU01 (sample SAMN11356863, study PRJNA531348) | freshwater metagenome | isolation source: freshwater sample F1-140 | place: China: Fuxian Lake, Yuxi | collected 2017-12-25
CCGGTAAGGGCGTCGCGGTAAGCTACAGCGAAGAGGAAATGCTCAGACTCTATCAACTTGATCGAGGCAGCCTTTTGACCCTAAGAGTCCCCGATATCTTCAGGGCGGAATTGCTGGCCGACACGGGCGCTGACGGAGGGCCGGCTAATGGGTGACCCCTTTAGTTCTTACGCGCCCTCATCGCTGCGGCCGGCACCCCCTCGCAAAACCAGCAGGTTACGAATTTACAGAACGGATGTTGCACTAACCGGCGCTGGCAAGACGGCGCTACAGCAGCAAATGATTACTTATGGAGGAAAACGGCATGACTTCGGTAACGCAGGGGTTGAAGCAAATGGCGAAATTGGGATTTCTATTGATGATGGGAGCGAGCATGAGTGCGCAAGCGGGGTTGTTTGGATTCGGCGGGGATAGCTGGAAAGAGGAAGTCTTGCAGAATGACGGCAGCACGCTGATCGTAAGGCGCTCGCAGAGCTACGGCGGCCGACGCGAAGTCGGTCAGTCTGCGCCGATTAAGGAGCACACAGTCAGCTTCGTTCTTTCCGGAAGCGGCAAGACAATTACTTGGACCAGCGAGTACAGCGATGATGTCGGACGGGCCAACTTCACATTGCTTGCCATCCATCTGGTAGCGGGGACGCCGTATGTCGTCGCTTACCCCAACCTATGCTTGTCCTACAACAAATGGGGACGTCCAAACCCACCTTATGTAATCTTCAAACATGATGGCAACGGATGGCAGCGCATTCCGCTTGAGCAGCTTCCGGCAGAGCTCACTACCTTCAATGTCGTCATCTCTTTGCAGACCTACGATGTGGACAGAATGGTTGGAATGGGAACGGTTTCTGCCAAGGAAATCGCGAAGTTGAATGGCGATTTGCGGCAGGCCGAACTGAAGTCGATCCTGCGCGAGCCTGTGAAGCGGGGAACAGAGGGGTCGGCGGTTAATTGTCCGGACCTTAGTTCCTCCCGATACACAAGCCCCAAGGCGCCATCAACTCTCGTACCGCCAACTACCACCGGCGGAAGCGGGAAATAGCTTATTACACCAAACTATCTGGAGTAGAACCATGCCAAGCATTCTCGAATACGCGCTCATGGCGGGACGGAGCTACATCGATACCCGCCCTGATCTCAATCAGTTCCCAGTTCCAGTTGGGTGGACTGAGTTTTTTCATGTCCCGAACGAAACGTTTCCGTTAGACAGTGGCTTTGAAGCAATCGCTTTCCAGCGTGGCAACGAAATCGTCATCTCCTACGCCGGCACCTACGACAAGGACATACGCGGCGATATGGCGGCAGATGCCGCCTTGGGTATGGGCGGTGCGTCCATCCAGTTGTTCCAGGCCGCCGAGTACTACATGCAGATCAAGGCGGCCAATCCCGATGCCAACATCACCCTGACCGGACACTCCCTGGGCGGCGGCCTGGCTTCGTTGATCGCAGTGTTCTTCAACGAAACGGCAAAGACATTCGATCAAGCGCCGTTTCGCAACGCGGCGAGTTGGCTGCGGGCGCAGGAAGTTCGTCAGGATATTGCAGCCAAGTTTCCCACAGCGACCTATCCAAGAGTATCGGAATGGCTCGCACCCATTGACAGATTCATCAACTCCTTCGATCCACTGGGATTGGGCTGGTCACAGGATGGGCTGGCGACTCGGCAGGCAAAGGTTACCAGCCTCAGCGTTCAGGGCGAGTTCTTATCCGCATTGTCGCTGCTGAGAATCGGAACCGAACTTCCGTCATTGACGCACGGCGACTACTTTGGCCCCTTGGATCTTCATTCCCAGGCCCTGCTCACCGCATTCTTACAAAGTAACCAGAGTGCCGTAGCGGCAGGAACGTCATCCCAGACCTTGAGCGAAGTATCGAAAAAGCTGACCGACCTGCTGGCGATGATCTTTGACAAGGCGTTGTTTGCCAAGGATACCGATAAGGACGAGGCCAACTTCCTTGAGCGGCTAGTTCAACATGAAGCCGGTGTACGCGATCCAGCATCTGGCGCAACCCTGATGCCGGCCGACGTCATGGCCACCCGCTTCACCCAAGACCTCTGGAAACTCGCCCAGGACGGCGGCCTGACGATACGCGACGGCAACCAGTGGAACGCCAACCTGAACAACCTCAGCAAGGCACTGACCGCCTTCGCCATGCAAAAGTATTACGACGAAACCCAAGCAAGCGCCGGCTACAAGAAGACGCTCTTCACCGACATCAGCGGCGGCGGCATTCAGTTCGATCGGGCGGATGTAGTCGCGACCCTGAAAGACGCCAAAGGCGACAAGTATTTCCAGTCCTACGTCAATGCGAACTTCACCCCCGCCGAGCGCACCCTCATCAACTCCCTGCTGCCCATCCTGCGCGACTGGTACGTCCAGGCTGGCACTGAGGCGCTCAACACTGCCGACACCCTAAACCGCAACGCCCTCCTGCTCGGTGGCGCCGGCAGCGACGGCCTCGTGGGCGGTAGCGGCGCCGACCTCCTCATCGGAAATGCCGGCGCCGACCTGCTCCAGGGCAAGGGCGGTAACGACACCCTGCTCGGTGGCAAGGGCGAGGACACCTACGTCTACACCACCGGCGATGGCCTCGACACCATTCTCGATACCGGTGACGCGAACACCCTCGCCGTCGACGGCGACATCCTCGGCGGCGGCGCCGAGTACGGCGATGCCCGCGTGCACCGCAGTGCCGACGGCAAACACCTATATGTCGCGAATGCCGGCCAGATGCTGATCGACGGCAATCTCGTCATCCAGAACTACGCCACGGGCGGCAGCTTCGGTCTCGCCCTGACCGGCCCGTCCGCCGAAGCCGACCTTGCCAAGCTCACCGGCAACGCGTCAGACAACTTCATTGGCACCGCCGTCTATAACCGCAACCCCGACGACAGTCGAACCGCCAAAGCCACGTATCCGGGCAGTGCGGTGGAAGTGGGCAACCTCGCGGGCGGGAATGGTCCCAACAGCCTCGAAGGCGGCGCCGGTTCCGATATCCTCAGCGGCGGTGCCGAGAACGACCGCCTCTATGCCGACACCCGGATCGATGGCGCAACGGCCATCGCCAACGGCAACATCGTCGGCAGCGGCAGCAATGTGAAAGGCGACTGGCTCGCTGGCGGATCGGGCGACGACACCCTGGTCGGCGGCATCGCCAACGACGTATTGTCCGGCGGAGCCGGCAAGGACTTGCTGATCGGCGGCGCCGGGGATGACGACATCCTCGGCGACACCGACTATGTCGCGACCAATTTTGCATGGACGGTAACGGATTCGAATGGCGTCAGGTTCTTTGATCCGGTGACGGGCCCGCAAGCCCCGCCGGGCGGCGCGGCGGACGTGATCTACGCCGGGGAGGGCAACGACTACGTTTGGGCCGGGGCCGGTAACGACGTGGTGTTCGGCGAAGGCGGCGATGACCGCCTGAATGGCAACGAAGGCAACGACATCCTGCTGAGCGGTACGGGAGCCGACACCCTGTGGGGCAACATCGGCAGCGACTATCTGGACGGCGGTGGCGGGGTGGACCTGATACAAGGCGGTGCCGACGACGACCTCATCATCGGCGGTACGGAAGATGACACCCTATACGGCGAGGCCGGCCGCGACACCTACATCTTCAATCGCGGCGACGGTCGCGACACGGTGATAGACACCCGGGCCGACAACAATATTTTCCAATTCGGCGCGGGCTTCAACCCTGGCGACGTCACCTTGCGCCTGGGCTCGCTCATGCTCGATCTCGGCAACGGGGATGAAATCCACATCGCCGGCTTTAACCAGAACGATGTGTTCAACAGCTCGTCCATCGGCGTGTTTCAGTTCGCCGACGGTACCAGCCTCACGATCAATGAACTCCTCGCCCGCGGCTTCGACCTCGACGGCACGGCGGCCGATGATTCGATCGTCGGCACCAACACCACCGACCGTATCGACGGCCTCGCCGGCAACGACCTGATCTGGGGTCTCGATGGCAATGACACGATTACCGGCGGCGTTGGCACCGACGGCATGAACGGCGGCTTGGGCGACGACACCTATCTGCTCAAGACGGGGGATGGTCTCGTCGGCTTGGATGGCGGCGGCAACCCGCTGGTCGAGACGATACTCGACGACGGCGGCGAAGACACTATCCAGTTTGCCGCCGATGTCCTGCCCGCCAGCATCAACCTGATCGCCGATACGGACAATTACCTGACCATCGAATACGCCAGCGACGACGTCCTGAGCATCGCCGACGGCCTGGCGGGTGCGGTGGAGCACTACAAAGTCGGCGCTGGCGATACGGCGAGAACGCTCAGCGACACACAGTTCATCGGCGAATTCGGCAGCGGTGTGTACAGCGGCACGGACGCGGCGGGCCATCTGCATCTCTCCGCCGGCAAGGGCAACGACGGCCTTTACGCGGCCGGCGGTGGCAACTTCGTTTCCGGCGGTCGCGGCAACGACACGCTCACGGCCTATGGCGCCGAGAACACCATTCTCTACAGCGTCGGCGATGGCACGGACAGGGTGACGACCAGCGCCGCCGTTGGCATGGGCAACGTCTTGAAGCTTTCCGGAGTGACGGCGGACGACCTGTCCCTGCGTCTGGGGGCAAACCGCGAACTGGTGCTTAAGGTGGGCGCCAACGCGGCTGATGTGCTGCTGTTTTCGACCTTCAATCCGGACAACGTTGCTGCAAAGCGGCCCTTTGACCGCATCGAGTTCGATGATGGCAGCACCTTGAGCTACGACGCACTATTGGCCAAAGGCTTTGACATTGCCGGCACGGCTGGCGACGACGTCACCGCCGGCACCAGTGTCATTGACCGCATCGTCGGCGGCGCCGGCAACGACCTCCTGCTCGGCGGCGCGGGCGACGATGTTTACCGCTTCAACAGCGGCGACGGGCTGGACGTGATTCAGGACATCCAGGGGCTGAACACCGTCGAGTTCGGCGCCGGACTGACGGCAGCGGGCATGACCGTTTCCCAGTCCCTGGCCGACGACGGGCAGCGCTATCTGGACCTGGATTTTGGGAATGGGGACCGGCTGTCGATTCTGGACGGTGAGCTTGGTCGGGTCGATTCGTTTGCCTTCGCCCCTTCGGCAGGCTCAGGACAGGCTGGCACGACACTGAGTATCGATCAAGTGCTGGCCCTGTTGCCGATGGTGAATCTGCGCGGCGGCGACGGCAACGAGACGTTCGCCGGCTTCGGCGGCAACGACCTGATCGATGGCGGCGCGGGCACCGATGTCATCACCGGCGGCGATGGCGCCGACAGGCTCTATGGCGGGCTGGGCAACGACATGCTGCAGGGCGACGCCGGTGCCGATCTGCTCGATGGCGGCGCGGGTAACGATACCCTGGCGGGAGGCAGCGGGATCGACACCTATCGCTTCGGCCTCGGCATGGGGCAGGACACCGTGATCGACACCGGGGGCGAGGCCTCGGTGCTCGAACTGATGGCGGGTACCAACGCTTTAACGCTGACGGCGCGGCAGGAAGGCGCCGACCTGGTGCTGGCCGCCCGGACGGGCAGCGATGCCCTGCGGCTGACCGGCTACTACGCGGACCCGAATGCGGCGGCGAGCTGGACGGTGAAGACGGCCGACGGCGCGGTGCGGGACATGAGTGTGTTTCTGCAAGGCATCGGCGAGCAGGTGAGTACCGGTAGCGAGTTCATCGCCCAGTTTCGTCAGCGCTGGGTGGGCGGGTGGAATGCGTGGCATGTGAATAATGGCTACAGCATCGGTGACGATGGCGTGGCGCGGCGATCGCAGTCGTCGATGACGACAGTGGGGACGTCGACCACGCTGCGTTCCGAGACAGAGTCCATTACTCTCAATGCGGGGGATTTTTATACCGGGGATGGCGCGGATACCTTTGGCGGCCGCTACTCGTTCCCCGGCGGTCTTAACTCATTTTCCTGGCCGACATTTGAGTCAAACACAATCCAGTCTTCCTCAACCACCACATCGTCGGTGATTCGCGAAGCGGTTCTTTCGTCGAGAACCGCTCTGGACGCGTGGGATCAACCGCAATCGGTCAATTCGTCAGCGCCTTTCTTTGTTCCGGTCTACCAGCAAGCCCAGCCCGTTTGGATTACGGGCCGCAGGATTCCATTTCCGGCGACTTCAGCGACCGTCATGGATTTCTGGGGCCAACCGCGGGGGGCGTGGATAATTCCCGGACCGCCGATTCCACCGCAACCGACCGAACAGACGGTGGAGGTGCGCAAGGAGGTGGTCGATATCTCCCGTGTCTATACGACTCCCATTTCCTTCCTCGGCGCGGGCGATGACGTCGTCGCCGGCTTCAATCTGGATGGTGGCAGCGGCAACGATCTGTTGGCCATCAACAGCGATGGGCCTGCTCGCTACTCATATGTTGGCGGAAAGAATCTTCCGGTGTTCTTGTATGGCAACGATGGCAATGACTACCTCAAGACTGCCGGTGAATCCGAGATAGGGGTTCATGGAAAGTGGGAGACCATCATGATCGGCGGGAGAGGGCGCGACTGGCTCCAGGGTGGTAATGGGCGCACTGTCTTCATGCTGCTGGAAGAAGATTCGATCGACACGATCATGAGCCGGGGCGGATCTTCTACCGACGAAGTCGTGTTTGGGCCGGGTGTTACGGCGGAGTCGCTGCGGGTACTCCGTGCGGGTGATTTGCTCTGGGACGGGCCGGCTGGGGCGTACGACCTGGAGTACGGGTATCTGGGGCCGCAGGACCGGGAGTTCCTGCAACTCCTGGCGCCGGACGGAACCGGCGCTATCGTCCATATCGCCAAGCCCCCTAACGGCGGCTTCGGTATCGAATACGTTTCCTTCAGCGATGGCACCCGCCTCACGGCTTCCCAACTGCGGGCCCGCCTCGATGACAGCCAGACCGTAATGGGTTCCACAGGGGACGATACCCTGATCCTCGGCGCCGGCAATGACGTCATCGACGGTGGCCAGGGCAATGACCTGCTGGTGGGTGCGGCCGGAAACGATACCTATCGCTTTGGTCGCGGCAGCGGACAGGATGTGATCGACCAATCCGGCACCACCGCGAGCGATGTCGATGTGCTGAGATTCGCGGATGACGTGCTGCCATCGGACATCAAAATATTTCGCGACGACCAGAACCTTTATCTTGAAATCGCCGACAGCGGCGATTTCGTGACCTTGAAGTCGTGGTACGACGACAGCGTCAATTCGATATCCGCGGTCGAATTCGCCGATGGAACCGTTTGGGCGGCAGGTGATATTTCGGTTCCAGTGATCACCGGCACGGACGGTGCGGACTTCCTGTACGGTACGCGGGGCGACGACACCATGAGTGGCGGAGCAGGGGACGACATGCTGTCGGGCGGCTTCGGCAACGATACGCTGCTCGGCGGCGACGGTCGCGACTCACTGATTGGCGGCCCGGGCGACGACGTGTTGTCGGGTCAGGGTGGCAGCGGCTACGCCAACGGTGGCCCGGGCGACGATACCTACCTGTTCGACCGCGGCGATGGTCTGCTTACCATCGACCTGCGTTCTGTCACGCTGGCGTCGCCGGGCAATGCCTGGGAGTCCAATGTGGATGTGGTCCGCTTTGGCGCCGGGATCGCGCCCGAGGACGTTGTCGCCAGCTTGTCGATGACGAGGGGGCGGCTGACTCTCCGCCTTGCCGGCAGCAGTGACGCCATCGAGCTGCGCGGCTGGCAGGATTCCTATTCGAGCCAGATCGCGCGCTTCGAGTTTGCCGACGGCACTGTCTGGACGGCCGACACGATTCCGTTTCAGTTCATTGCCGGCACGGACGGCTATGATTCCCTGACCGGTACCGCTGGCGATGACACGATATTTGGACGCAGCGGCAGCGACGTTCTTTCAGGGGGTTCCGGCAACGACGCGCTGTTCGGTGGTGACGGCTACAACGTACTGTCTGGCGAGGCCGGCGACGACTTCCTGAATGCGGGAGAGGGCGGCGTTTTGACCGGAGGACTCGGCAACGATACTTACCTGTTCAATCGAGGCGGCGGCGATGTGACGATCGACCAATACCTTGCCGAAGGCGATGACTCAGGGTTCGCCGCGGGCGCCAGTGACATAGACGTCATCCGCTTCGGTGTCGGAGTGGAGGCCGGCGAGATCGTGGTCACATTCTCGCCCGACACCGGGACGTTGAACTTGAGCTTGGCCTACAGCAACGATGCCATCCACGTCATGGGATGGCAGGACACAAACTCGCGCCAGATCGCACGCTTCGAATTTGCCGACGGTACCGTGTGGACGCCCGATACGATGCCGGCTCCCCTCATCGTCGGCACGGACGGCGACGATGCCCTATCAGGCACCACCGGCGACGACAGCCTCGACGGCGGTGCCGGCAACGACATCTTGAGCGGCGGCGCCGGAAACAACAGCCTGGTCGGCGGCGAGGGCGACGACACCTTTGTCGCCGATGCCTCGGCGGGCATCGATAACATCAGCGATTCGGGCGGCGTCGATACGCTGGTGCTGGAAGGCGCGACGCTGGACGACCTCAGTCTCGACGTCGGTTCGCTGAAGATCATGGTCAATTCGACCGGCCGGGAAATCCACATCGACGACTTCGATCCGGAGGATCCCTATGCCGGGGGCGGCATCGAGAACTTCCAGTTTGCCGACGGCATGGTCCTGAGCAAGGCGGAGTTGATCGATGCGCTCGGTTTCCATCCGACGGGCACCGGCGGCGACGACCGGCTTTCCGGGACATCGCTGAACGACGTGATTACGGGTCTGGCCGGCAACGACACGCTTAGCGGCGGTCGCGGCGACGATGTTCTGGACGGCGGCGCGGACGACGATACCTATGAGTTCTCTGTGGGAGATGGCGCAGACACTCTCGTCGACGCCGGTGGCGCCGATCGGCTGGTCTTCGGTACGGGCATTGCGGCGTCCGGCGTTACGGCAAGTCGCACGGGCTCCCAGGTGACGCTGTCTGTTTCCGCGACCGACAGCGTCAGCTTCGCCGAGACGACCCCGGGCCAGTATGCGGTGGAAACCGTGTCGTTCGCGGACGGCACCACGTGGCAGGCGGCCGATATCCGGCAGAGGGTCAACGACGCACCTACCGGAAAAGTCGGCGCTGACGGTACGGCGATCGAGGGTCAAACCTTGACCGCCAGCAACACGCTGGCGGATACGGACGGTATTGGCGCCATCGACTACCAGTGGCAGTCGTCGGCAGATGGCGTGACCTGGGACAGCATCGCGGGCGCCACGACCGACAGCTTCACGCTGACTGACGCCCAAATCGGCCAGCAGGTGCGCGTTAATGCCAGCTACATCGATGCTCGCGGCACTTGGGAATCGGTGGCCAGCGAGGCGACGACCGCGGTGGCCGCCGCCAACCCCGACCTGACACTGACCGGCGGCGACGGCAACGATACGCTCAGCGGCGGCGCCGGCAACGACACCCTCGACGGCGGCCTCGGCAGCGACTGGCTGTCGGGCGGCGACGGAAACGACAGCTTCCAGCTTTCGGCCGATGACGTGTGGGCTTCCGGCTATGTCTGTCGCAACGACGGCAGCCCCGGCCACGCCGGTAACGGCGCGACAGTCGCCATCGTTGGTCGCGTCAAGAGTTTCGACGCGATGGACGGCGGCGACGGCGTCGATGTCCTGGTCGGCACCGCCGGCAACGATGTCATCGTTCTCGACGACGCCTACAGCGCGAGCCCGAACGGCTTGCAGCCGCGCTTCGCCAACATCGAGCGCATCGATGCCGGCGACGGCGATGACGTCGTCGATCTCACCAGCAGCCGCTTTGGCTTCGGCGATGTCATCATCGACGGTGGCCTCGGCAACGACGTGCTGTGGAGTTCCGCCGGCAACGACACTTTGAACGGCGGCGACGGCAACGACACGCTCAACGGCGGTACCGGCGCCAACACGCTGATCGGCAGCATCGGCAACGATATTTACGTGATCGGCGACACGATGGATACCATCGTCGAGAACGAGGCGGAAGGTACGGACACGGCGCAGAGCAGTCTGGGCTACACGCTGGGCGCCAATCTCGAAAACCTGACCCTGACGGGCAGCGCCGCCATTGACGGCGAAGGCAACGAGCTCAACAACGTCCTCACCGGCAACGTCGCGGCCAATACGCTCTTGGGTGGCCTCGGCAACGACACCCTGAACGGTGGCGCGGGTGCGGATACCCTGATCGGGCATCTCGGCAACGACATCTACGTGGTCGATGATCTCGGCGACGTGGTGGTCGAGAGCGCGGGCGAGGGTAGCGACACGGTGCGCAGCTATCTGGGGTATTCGCTCGGCGCCGAACTGGAAAATCTCACCCTGCTCGGCACCGCCGCCATTGATGGCGCCGGCAACGATCTCAACAACGTCCTTACCGGAAATGCCGCCGCCAATACGCTGACGGGCGGCGCGGGCAACGACACGCTGAACGGCGCGGCCGGTGCCGACACCTTGATCGGCGGGATCGGCAACGATGCCTACACCGTCGACAATGTCGGCGATGTTGTTGTCGAGGCGGCCGACGAAGGCACTGATTTGGTCAGCGCGTCGGTGAGCTACATCATCTCCGACAACGTCGAGCGGCTCACCCTGACCGGCACCGCCAGCATTGACGGCACGGGCAATGAGCTGGACAACCTGCTCACCGGCAACGCGGCGGCCAACGTGCTCTTCGGCGGAGAAGGCAATGACACGCTGAACGGCGCGGCCGGTGCCGACACCCTGATCGGCGGGATCGGCAACGACAGTTACACGGTGGACAACGCGACGGATATCGTTGTCGAACAAGCGGACGAAGGCATCGATTTCGTCAACGCCTCCGTCAGCCATGCGCTCTCCGACAACGTCGAGAATCTGACCCTGACCGGCAGCGCCGCGATCGATGCGACGGGTAATGCGCTGGACAACCTGCTGACCGGCAATTCCGCCATCAACGTCCTGGCGGGCGGACTCGGCAACGACTGGCTCGACGGCAAGGCCGGCGCCGATACCCTGATCGGCGGCGCGGGAGACGATGTCTACGTCGTCGACAATGCCGGCGACGTGGTAGTCGAGGCGACGGGCGAGGGCGTGGACCGCGTACAGACCTCACTCAGCCATACGCTTGCCGCCGAGGTGGAGAATCTGACCCTGACCGGTACCGCAAACATCAACGGCACGGGCAATGCCTTGGACAATGTATTCACCGGAACCACCGGCAACAACACCCTGACGGGTGACGCCGGCAACGATACGCTAGACGGCAAGGCCGGCACCGATACGCTGATCGGGGGCACCGGCGACGACACCTACCTGTTCGGCTCCGGCTACGGCAAAGACACGATCCGCGAGAACGACGCGACTGCCGGAAACGTAGACGCCGCACAATTCCTTGCCGGCATCGGCGCCGATCAGATATGGCTGCGGCACGTCGGCAACAATCTGGAGGCCGGCATCATCGGCACCACGGACAAGCTGACGCTGGAGAACTGGTATCTGGGTTCCGGCTATCACGTCGAGCAGTTCAAGACCGCCGACGGCAAACTCCTGCTCGACAGTCAGGTGGAAAACCTGGTGCAGGCGATGGCGGCCTTCGCCCCGCCGGCGGCCGGCCAGACCACGCTGCCGCCGACTTACCAGGACAGCCTCGCGCCGGTGATCGCGGCGAACTGGCAGTAGGTATCGCCGTCAAACTCTCAC
>SXGU01100465.1_pt1 | contig 11663 bp, 9 predicted proteins | sample 3174531 | NCBI WGS metagenome assembly SXGU01 (sample SAMN11356863, study PRJNA531348) | freshwater metagenome | isolation source: freshwater sample F1-140 | place: China: Fuxian Lake, Yuxi | collected 2017-12-25
ACGCCTCGGCATCCCCTTCTACAGTCATCCGCACGGAGGATACGGAACGAATTTGAAGTTCGGACTCAAGAAATGCGCAGAGCTTGGAGCAAGCGTCATCGTCGAGATCCACGGCGACGGACAATTTACGTCTTCCATCCCAGATGCACTTGTACAAATGAAGCAGGGCGCGGATCTGGTTCTCGGAAACAGATTCTACGATCTTCTTCAACCGAGGAAAGACGGCATGTCCTGGATCCGCTACCTCGGAAATTCGATCCTCTCGGGACTCGGCGGCATCGTGCTTGGCATCAAGCCGCAGGATCTCTTCACGGGATTTAGGGTCTACAGCAAGCGCCTCGCCGAGTGCAGTGACTTCGCCGTCACCTCCGACGACTACTTCTTCAGCTTCGAGATCATCGCCATGGCACGCTACGCGAATCTGAAGATCGCACATGTTCCGGCACGCTCATTCTATAATCAAGCACATACCTCCATCAGCCTCTGGAAGGGCTTTCTCGAAATAGCACAGACACCCTATACGCTGATGCTCTATCTGCTCGCAAAAATCGGAATTCGTTTGGGGATATTCAGATCGAGAATCGACAGGCTACCTTCGTGATCGTACTTTTGACAGCACCCGGTCATACCCAACCGCAGCAATCACCGCATAACAGAAAATAATCGGGAGAAGATACCTAGGTGTAGCATCCGTGAGGCTGAAAATGATCGTAGAGTAAGCAATCAGAAGAAAGAAAATCACGTACTCACGTTTGAGAACCGCAGGCAGTGCAAATAAACATCCAAGATAGAGAACCACCATCGAGAGAGCGGCAAGCGCGTTATACATAAAACCCCAGCCATTCACGTACGGTAGGTGGAATTCAAGAACCTCGAAGACGGAAAACCAAAGATAATATGGGAAAAATTGAAGAATCTTTGCTTTCCCTCCGGCAGCAATCGTCGCAGGAGTATCCATCCCAAGTCTTCCTCTGTCGACAAGCCCATGCATGACACCATTGAAGGAGCATTGTGCAGATCGACCCTCCCAGTTTCTGGAAATATATTCAGCAAACAGACACCGGAAAGGCTCCAGTCCACGAATATGCTCGGCCTGCTCCCCTCTCACGTAGATCATGATTGCCGTGCGCTCGGGAGCTGCGATGCGAAACCCGCCTCCCTGAAGAAAATTGCGTCCCGACCACGCCAGAATGAAGACGTACGGAATCAGGATAACGGCAAGTAAGTGACGCTTCGGTATGGGGAGAACCCACGCAAGCGGAATCAGGAAGATCGGAAAGAAGAGAAAGGGAATGTACGTAAGGAGCAGTGATCCCAGCAGTACCCCACTCAGTGTCGCAGCAGAAAAAGACGGCGATCGTTGAAGTCGCAGGAATGATGCAGCGAAAAACAATACAAGAATCAGTGCAAAGTTCTCGCGATACGCGCTGAACACGGTGTGATATACCGATGGAAGCAGTACAAACAGGATGAGTGCCGTGGATGCGATACGTTCTCGTACAACATGTCTACGAAGTTCTGAAGTGAAGAGAAAGATCGCAAGAAGCGTCAGTATGCCCTGCATCAGAAAGATCCCAAGACGATTCTCCAGTCCGAAAATTCGGTATACCATTGCGAGAAAAACGCTGTATCCCGGTTCGCGCTCGAAGAAAGGATGAGTACCGTCTGTCGAGTACATTCCATCCGTAACCAAATGGACGGCTGCCGAATTGTAGTCACCGGGATCGTGCGAGAATGTGTCAGAGGGAGGAACGGAGAGACGACTTGGCGCAAGAAAAATCCAAAGAGAAACAAAAAGGACACTTGCGACAATGGCACTATTTCGAAAAGACATAGAGGCAGCATAGCATTTTTGTTGTACCCTGCTCCCGATGCAGCAAAAAGAATCAGCATGGGACTGGCAGTGGCAACGCATGAAAAACAGCAGCGAGTGGCTGTTTTGGGACTGGATTGCTCCAAACACGAAAGAAACGTTTGCAGGGAAGAACGTCCTCGACTGCGGCTGCGGAGGTGGACAGCATCTGCAAGCAGTCGCTCCGTACTGCAGAAGCATCCTTGGAGTGGATCTGAATGCAGGAGAGAGTGCGAAGAAAAATACAGCACATCTTCGGAATGTGACGGTGCAGGAAGCGGATATCGCACAGATGAACCTCGGACGAACGTTCGACGTCGTCTACTCCATCGGCGTTCTGCATCACACCGACGATCCGACGAAATCCTTCCAGAATATTGCTCGCCACTGCACGCAGGGTGGACGAGTGATCATCTGGGTGTACGCCTATGAAGGGAATGCTCTGAATCGGTTTCTTGTTGAACCTCTGAAGAGTCTTATCGTCCACCATCTTCCGAGAAGCGTAGTCCGCCTCATCGCACACGTCCTGACCATTCTTGTCTATATCCCCGTGTACACCCTCTACCTGCTTCCGCTCCGCTTCCTGCCATACTACGAATACTTCCAAAACTGGAGGAAACTAAAGTACGAGCACAATATTCTGAATGTTTTCGACAAGCTGAATGCACCGCAAACGCATTTCCTGAGAGAGGAAACTCTTCGATCATGGTTCAATACACAGCAATTTACAGATGTAAGCATCACACCCTACAGGGGAGTCAGTTGGAGAGGATCGGGAACAAAGAAGGCGTAGGGAAGGTTTGGAAGGTATGGAAAGTAGGGAAGGTAATACATCCATTACTCTCGGTATGGAAAGCACCTTCCAAACCTTCCCTACCTACCCTACTTTCCATACCTTTCTGATACAGAAAATAGCTACCCATCTGCGCTATACTTTCATCATGTGCGGTATCACCGGTTTCACAGGCGAAGATCAGGCACGGATCGACCGAATGACGAGTGCTCTCGTCCACCGGGGACCGGATGGAAATAGGACACTCGTCACCCACGGCGTGTCTCTTGGACATGCGAGACTCGCGATCCTCGATCCAAGCGCTGCCGGAGACCAACCGATGTGGAACGAAGCGAAAACAGTCGTCATCGTCTACAACGGCGAGATCTTCAATTACCGTGAGCTGAAGCAAGCCGAACGTATGGAATGCAGAACGGGAACGGATACGGAAGTGATCCTGAAACTGTATGAGAAGCATGGCATCGAATGTGTGAAACTTCTTCGGGGCATGTTCGCCTTCGGTCTCTACGATACGAGAACGAAGACATGGCACCTCGCGCGTGACGGAAGCGGTATCAAGCCGCTTTTTATTTCTACGGCTGATGGAAATCTGCATTTCGCCTCGGAGATGCGCTCACTTATGGCAGGTCTTCCGAAGAAACCTGCTCTCAATCTGCACGCACTGTCACAGTACATGCGACTGCAGTATGTGCCGGGACCCGAGACGCTCTGCGAAGGCATTTTCTCACTTCCACGCGGAACAATCCTGACGTGGAAAGAAGGCAAAGAAACTCGCAAGCATTTCGAGACTGCGATCACGCCTCCCGTCTACGAATCAAAGCACGAATTCAGCAAATATTTTCCGGAACTCATGGACCTGTGCGTGAGGGATCATCTCGTCTCGGACAAACCGCTCGGAATATTCTTAAGCGGTGGCATGGATTCATCGATCGTGCTGCATCACATGAATCACCATGCGAAAAAACCGATCAAGACCTTCACGGTACGGTTCGAGGCACGTGACGACGAAGATCAAGCACGTTTCAACCGTGATGCGGATATGGCAAAACTAACGGCTAAACACTATGAAACAGATCATCACGAAATCCTGCTCACCGCAGAGGAATGCAGAAAAGTCTACAGAGACTGCGCGCGTGCTTCGGATCAGCCGAATGCGGACTCCGTCGCAATGGCACAGTACGTGATGGCACGTGAAGCGAAGAAACATGTCGATGTCGTTCTCTCGGGTGCCGGAGGAGACGAACTCTTCGGCGGCTATCCGCGCTACCGCGTTGCACGCATACTGCACGCACTGCAATTCATACCACCCTCAGTACGCTCGTTTGCAGGCGGACTTCTCAGCTATCCAAAAGACGTTCTTGCGATGAGCCCCGGTCCAACGCTTGCAGAACGCCTTCTTGCACGACCGATCAAAGAGCTTGCGCCGATTGTAAAAGGCAATTGGTTCGATCTAGGAGCAACAACAGCACTATTCAATAATCGTTTCCCGTCACTATCCACTAACCACTCTCCACTAACCACTGAACCCGTTCGCGCTTTCATGGAATTCGACCGCGACCTATGGCTCACAGACGAATCGCTTCGCTTAACCGATGCCATGACCATGGCAAGCGGACTCGAGTGTCGTGTCCCCTTCCTCGATCCGCTCGTGATCGCCGCGTCGCATGCAACGAAGAGTCATTGGCACGTTGGATACAGACGAACGAAGGCACTCCTTAAAGACACGTATTACCCAGTGCTACCTGCTCACCTCCAAACGCTGACGAAAGCTTCGTTCTATCCGCCCCTTGCAAAGTGGCTCCGCCGCGAATGTGCGCCACTCGCAGAGGAAATGCTCGAAGGAAAACGGATACAAGAATTCTTCGATATTGAGGAAGTTCGGAAGATCTACGGTGATCATAAAAATCATATCCGTTACGGTCTGCACACCTTAAGCTCACTCATCCAGCTGCATCACTGGTTCGAAACGGTGTATGACGCATAAATCTCTATAACTTCAGGTAATCCTCCTCTCTCGAATTGAGGACCCAGCTCGTAAACGACGTAAGATCCGATGCGTTTTGAATGTCATTGAGGGTGCGTACGCGGAGAATCGCATCCTGAGCGATTGAACCGGTTTTCTTCGTGGGTGCGATTTCGCAGGACGTGAATGGAAGGGTACGACACTGGAACAGTGCATGTGCATGACGTCTCGCAAGACTGGTTTCAATCTCGGAGAGAGCTGGGAATGTATGAATCGTGCGCATTTTTTCGAGATATTCCTCTCGCGACGATGAATCATTCGTAAAACCGAGCCCTGAATAACGTCCCGTGCCTGCCGTGAAGACCGGAATAGCGAAACAGGGTGCCTCGATGCCGATCGTCCCGCGAACGGTGATGCAGTAATCGGTAAACGCAAAAAACGAGTACGTGCTGATGTCGATCTCAGGCGGAACAATCCTGATATGCGGCGGTAACTCGCCGATCCCCGCTTGAATTGCAATCGCATCACGAGCGGCAGCCGAAGGCCCAAGCTGCTTCACTTTCCAGACGTAATCGGGATGCAGCTTGATGAGCCAGTTCACATTGGTATTTTGAACGGCAACTTTTACAGTTTCGACGAGCCACTGTTCGTAATCGACGAACAAGTTGTCGCCGAAGAAGAATGTTGCATCCCAGAGAACATGAGAGAAGATGACCGCTGTCTTTTTTTTCGGATCCAAGCCCAGCTGATTTCTGCACTCTTCCGGAGTCTTCAGATTCTTATTGGTCAGCAAAAACTTACGGTTGAACCAAGAGCCGTTCTCATATCCGGACTTCAGCTCATGCATGAAATTCCGTTCCTTCTGATCACTCCAAGACATGGCCTTCACATCATTCCAGCTTTTTTTTGAGAGTGAAAAATTGTGCTGATGCCTATTGGAATCCTTATAGCGCTTCATAATCATCAAATCCGATCTTTGTGCATGATGATACTGCACGACCTCTATGCCTGCATTCACTGCAGCATCGAATATTTCGCCGTACGGCGTATAACCCTTTTCCATAAACAAAACGACATCAAAACGTTCTTTTGCAAAAAAACTGCGTGCGGCCTCGACCGAACGAAGTGATTCTGAAAAGAGATGCCTGAGAAGATCGATCACCTTCGGATCGTGCAACGTCAGGCTACCCGTACGCAGTTGTCTCACGGCAGTCGAAAGTGCATGACGACCGATGTCCGCACCGTCTTTACGCCATCCGAGAAGCGAGGCAAATGTGAAATCCTTCGAAAGTGCATCCTCCACTTCCTTTGTTCCAATCGTCGTGACTTCCTTCAGAAGGTCGTCGAAATAGAAAACATCCCGTATTCCGAATGCATGAAGATACCGAACAAGCCATGTGCAAGAACGAAGCGTGAGAATGACAGGCATTGCCCCTCCGAAATGCATGGCAGTACCGAGAACACCGTCCAGTTTCCCTTTCGCTTCCCAATCGGAGAAGCTCACGAAGAGCACACGCTTCGAAGTCGGAGGTAATTTGGCAATAGTACGCCGAAGGGATGCACACTGCATGGAAAACCTGACAAAGTGCAGAAAACGAACAAGTGCATGCCAAAACTTTTTGGGATGTAGGAGCAGATGCCGAAGGGTAGAGAAAGAAACAGCCATCAATCGCTGCAAAGCAGCGAAGGCTACTGTGCCTGCTGCAAGATCATTTCCGCAAGACGAAGATCGAATGCATCATCGATATCGACGGACCTCTCCCTAGACATCAGAAGAGCGCGAGTATCTCCCGCGTAGAAATTCTTCGCCTTCTTCAGGAAAGCCGTGCGCAGAACTAGCACTGCAGGACCGTTTCTGGCATACAGACGCTGCTTGTCCTGACGAAGGAGCGGTGATTCCTGATTGCTATAGGAATGCAGTTTATCACCATCAAGACGCATCAGTGAGGAAGGAACGAACTGATGCGGGACTTCGATAACACTGACCACCGTATCGGCACCTGTTTTTTGGAGAAGTGTGACCGCGTCATCGATATCCTGTGCGGTCCGGAGGGGCGAGGTGGGTTGCAGAAGAACGAGAATATCGGGTTCCTGTCCTGTCTTCGCAAGCTCTGCAAGAGTATGCAGAAGTACATCGATCATCGGTGTGGTGTCTTCCGACAGTTCTTTTGGTCGCAAAAACGGAACCTCGATGCCAAATCCAAGCGCTACGTCGGCAATATGTTGGTCATCAGTACTGACGATCACCCGTGTGAGCAAATTCGACCCCTTCGCCGCCTCACACGTGTACTGAAGCAATGGCTTACCGCACAGTGATACCAAATTCTTGTCTGGAATCCCCTTCGATCCGCCACGCGCCGGTATCAAACCGAGGATGATCATACATCAGTACTGGATACGCTTCTGAACTGTAAGAGGGCACGAAGCAAGAATGGCTGCTATTTTCTTGCCCGCATCCCCGTCTCCGTACAAAGGATTGGCTTCATAGCGACCGTGCTTCAGGTGAGCCTTCACTGCCTTCAAGATCTCCGCATGACTGTATCCGCAATTCAACACGTTTTTACTGTGATCACGCCCGGTCTGGCGCGTACCGATATTCACCGCAGGAGTTCCGAGGAAACTGCCTTCACGAATTGCAGCGCTGCTGTTTCCGATCATGCATGCTGTATGCATCATGAGAGGAATAAACGTCTGGAGCGGCAAATTTTTATAGAATCGAATATAACCATGCTCGTGTTTCTCGCGGAACTTGCGCATGCCGCGGGCAATATCCTCGGACCCTGCATCGGCATTTGGCCAGAGCATCACGGTCGGCATCTTCAGCGTCTCGATCACCGTAAGAGTTTCCTGAATCTGCGTTTCACCATCTCCAAATTCCGTCGTCACAGGGTGCTGCATGACAAGAAGAAAAGGTTTCGTGAAATCGATGGAACCTCCAACACCTTCCTTTCTTAAAAGTGACTTGTCAGTAGTATCTCGGTACTTCTTTGCAATCTCATCGACGATATCCATACGCGGACAGCCCACCATGTGCACCGACTTCGGATCTTCCCCCATACGAATGATGCGTTTCGCCGCATTGCTGTTTGCCGGAAAGTGCAGATGTGCAAGCTTTGTGACGGCGTGACGGATACTCTCGTCGATCGTGCCCGATACCTCGCCTCCCATCGTGTGTGCGAGTGGAATATTCATGTACGTCGCCGCAATCGCTGTTGCAAGCGTTTCAAAACGATCTCCGACGGTCACCACGATATCGGGTCTCAAACGATCGAAAACAGTCGCAAGTTCCAAAAGACCTAGACCGGTCGATTTTGCCATCGTGAGCGGAGTCTCGCCCTCCACAAGCATGTGTACCGTTGCATCGGGAACGAAACCATCCTTCTCCATCACCTGCACGACTGCTCCATATCGATCGAGAAGTGCGGAAGCACCGACAACAAGCTGAAGTTTGAGCTTCGGATGCTTTTTGACTGCAGCCATCACGCTCTTGATGGAGCTGTAATTCGCTCTGGAGCCGACGACGACGCAGACTTTACGCATCAGGGGAGAACTGCTTCACGAACGGAGGCAGGTCCTTCGTATCATAGCGAGGAAGGGCGAAAGGCGCATCAACCCCAAAGCGCACAGGAGCACGTACGGTATTGAATGCCATACTGTGCCCAGTCTCCGCAAGGATCTGCGGCGTTTCTTTACTGTACGTATGCGGATGACCGTAGGGATAGCACAAAGGAACGGATGTCTGACCGGTAAGCTCCCTGATAAGTCCTGCTCCATGCTCCAGTTCTTTATGTTGCTCGTTTGGAGTGAGGCGGGAGAGTACTCGATGACTGCGCGTATGCGGACCGAATGTCATGCCTGATGCGGCCATTTCCCGAATCTGAGGTCGCGACAGATAGAGAGACTTTGCAAATGCAACCGAATCACCGATGTGCCGACTAAAAAGATCCTCAAGAATAGTATCGGCAATTTCAAACGGAAGATCGTAATTCAGGAGCCGCTTCACGTCGAAATCTTTCTTCTCATCGTAACGATAGATTCCTTCTCTCTGCGATCGATCGAACGTGACCTTGCGACCTAAAAGCTCTGCCTTCACCACATCATCGAAAGCCTTGGCACCCAGTTTTGCGAGCAAAAAATGCGTCTTATGAACATTCACCAGAAAAGGCGTCTCATCTAAAGTGGAATCGACGAGGAAGAAAACTCCGCTGATGCCGCGACGCTTGAAGATGGGAAAAACCGTCTCATAGTGATCGATAAATCCATCGTCGAACGTAAGGAGAGCCGTGGGCTTTTCATACGTCTTCTTCCCCTGCATCGCTGCTTCAAAATCCGGAAAATGCAGTACATCGAAATTCGCCTGCAGATAGTCGAGCTGAGTCTCAAAATCTTGAACCGAGAGCGCTTTGATCGCGGGATAGTCTGTCTTTCCAGTATCACGTACATAGTGGTACATGACGACAGTACAGGGTGCGCTCATACGGCTGGAGAGAGGGAAACAAGGGAAATTTTTGCATCTCGCTGCGCTTTGTCTTTGAGGTACTCAGCGATCATCCCCTCCTTGAAGTTACGATACAAACGACGAACTGCATCGGCATTGAAATCCTTCCGTTGGTACAACTTCCCTTTGCCCGTCTGGGGTACGGAACGAAGAAAACCCTTGCAGTGAGCTTCGGCTGCGTCAGCCAGTCCTTCAGCTGCAGCAATGATCGTACGATTGCCGATATCGTGGGGACCGTCTGCAATCTTCATTGCAGGGCGAACGTGCTGGATGATTGCTCCCGTATCGATACCGGCATCGAGGTAGTGAATGGTTGCACCGACGTACTCGGGCTCACGGTTCACGAGCGGCCAGAAGTTCGTACCCGATCCGCGATAGTACGGCGAAAGTCCGAGGTGAATATTGAGAATGCGTCCTTCGAACGCCCGAATGATGTTCTCCTTCAAAATACTGGTACCGTACACAAGCAGAACGTCCGGCTTCAGAGCAATCATGGCATCGATCTCTGCCCCTTCATTCACCCCGCCGCCTGCAATACGTCGATGGACGAGTGATGCGGGAAAGGACTGCCTCGCGGTGTTTCCAAAAAACTCTTCCTCGGATGCATCTCGCGCATCGAAATGCTCTTGAATGACTGCAAGATCACCTTCATTCCCTGCATATTTTTCAGGAACGAATGTTTTCTCTTCCTGCCAGAGCCCAAGCAAATCCAGGCGCTTCGCCATTGCGTGTGCGACGAACAGATGTCGAAGATGATTCCCTGTGAGGAGAATGGCGGATGGCATGTTCAGACAAGATCTTTTTCCTGCAGAACCGTATCGGCTGCAATATCACCTTTTGTCTTCCTTCCGACAACATCAGCGAAGTTTCTTGCCGGAATACCTGTCCCCGGCTTCTTCACTCCGATCATCGACTCGGTAATCGTCGCCCCCTTCTTGATGGGCTGCACCGATACGACACTCTTCTCGAAAATCTCCTTCATCTGCTTCATATTCTTTGCATTCTTGATCACTCTGGACGCAAGCATCTCCTCGATCGCACGAATGCCACTGACCATATCGGCAAACTCAGCAGGCTCGAGAGAGTGCTTCGCATCGCTCCCGTACATCTTTCGACTGAAGGTCAGATGCTTCTCGATAACACTTGCACCGAGTGTCACCGCTGCAAAAGGCGCATACGTCGTAAGCGTGTGATCTGATAAGCCGACCGGACAGTCGTATCGCTTCTTCATCTCCCCGAGGACATTCAATCCAACTTGATCGTAGGGACAGGGATACTCGGACGTACACTGAAGGATGACGATATCACTGTGCTCGTTACGAATCGTCTTCACTGCATCATCCAGCTCTTCAAGAGTGCTCATCCCCGACGAAAGAATGACCTGCTTCTTTGCTTTCGCTATGCGCTTGAGCATCGGAATGTTCGTGATTTCACCGGAAGGAATTTTGTATCGCTTCATTCCCACCTTTTCAAGAAGGTCAACAGCTTCAATCGAAAACGGCGAAGAAAGAAATTCGATCTTCAATTTGTCAGCATGCGCTTTCAGCGCTTTCCACTGCGACAGGGAAAAACCCGTGCGCTTGAAATACTCGAATCTCGGCTCACCCGTGAAGTAAGGAGGTTGAGGCGCATTTTTAATCGTTTCCGCTTCCGCAATGTGCGTCTGGAACTTCACAGCATCCGCCCCGCATTCCTTCGCAAGTCCAATGAGCTTCATGGCATTGCCGAAACTGCCATCGTGAACGGAGCCGATTTCGGCGATGATGAAAACTGAGGAAGACATTTCGTAGGAATCATAGCACTTGCACCGGAAGTATGGCAGCACTAGAGTGCCCCTATGCCTTCCCTTCTTCGCAAAATCGCAGACTCGATTCTCAAGCGCATTCGCAGATCCCCTTTCTACTACGAGCGCTATAACAACACACTGGATTTCACAATCAACAGAACCTACACGCGCTATGCGAAAGAGTGCAGGGCTGCCTACGTTGCAAAACACGGCATCATGGACCTCCCTGCCTCTCCCCTCTGCAAGAACGGGGCCATGCTTGTCAAAAATGCCTTGCCAGCAGCGAAAGCAATCGCCTGCACGGAAAAAATTACCGGATTGATCGAGAAAAAGGATCCTCGTGTCGAACAATCGAAGAAAGACAGCCTTTCACTGCACATCAGCGACCCGATCATGACACTGGGGACTGACATTCTGGATGTCCTGCGAAATCCGGAAGTACATAACAGTCTCCTTGCCTACTTCCGAAGTCACTACAGAATCTACTGGGTCACAAGCTACCGCTCACTCCCGACAACGGCGGCAGTCTCTGGCTCTTGGCTTTGGCACTCGGATTCCTTCCCTCCGCACACGTGCAAGATGTTCCTGCATCTCACAAAGGCGACCGGAGATACCGGAGCAACCGATTTTATGAATCTCGAAGACACGATGATGTATCGTCGTGCCGGCTACTTCGGTCAATTCCGGAATGAGCGGCATGCAGAACTGCAGGATTTCGCCAAAGACCATAACCTCCCCTACAGACCGTTCCACCTCGATGCAGCCCCCGGC
>SXGU01260973.1_pt1 | contig 11663 bp, 23 predicted proteins | sample 3174531 | NCBI WGS metagenome assembly SXGU01 (sample SAMN11356863, study PRJNA531348) | freshwater metagenome | isolation source: freshwater sample F1-140 | place: China: Fuxian Lake, Yuxi | collected 2017-12-25
CTGTGCCAACTAATAAGGAAATATATTTATTTATTTCTAACGGAATAGGGCTTGACATGCCGATAATATATGATATAATGGGGGCATGAGAGACAACGATACATACGGGAGAAAAGCGATGTACGTACTGCGTGTTTGTGGATCGAATGATTTTGTGTCCAAGATCAACCCCAATGATACTAGCTGCTATCCCCCCGGAAGCGTGGAATACGTTCCCTATTTCAAAACTTGGGCGATGAAGAAATATCCCACCCGAGTGGGGGCTGAGCGAGCCGCCAAATTGGTGGGGAAATTGGACGGGGTACATTGTGACGTGGAAAATGTGGACTAGGCCCCGTAAGGGGGGTTGACACGCACGTTTTTTATGCTATAATTATGGCATAAGGAAAAACATGATGCAAGTAAAAGTATGGTTCAAAAACGCTGCTGGCTTGTCGTGGGTTATGACCGGAAAGCTCATTTGTGCTGGCGAGGAATACGTGCGAATGGTTTCCGATCTTTCGGGCAATGTGGTGCTGTACGAATTTTCTGACAAAGAATTTGAAAAACTTGAAATTTGCCACTTGACATAGCCGATAATTATGATATAATGAAGGCGTAAGAGAGAACGATACACAAGGGAAAATGAGATGATGTACAACAAGCGAAATTTTGCGGTGGGCGATGTGGTTTCTTTTGACTATGGCAAGTACACCCGACAGGGTAAGATTGTGAAGGTGGCGGATAGCTATTTGACGATCACGTATCTAAAATTAGATCCCTCGGATGGTGCGGAGGTTAAACGCATCAAATCGTTCTCTTATTCCAAGATTTCTGGCTTAGAAACGCTCGAAATGGCATGAAAAATGCCAACCCTCTCTCTGGGGGCCTCAAGCCACCCAGAAGGGGGGCGGCGGGCGGATTGCCCTCCTAATGGGTGGGAAGCTCTACCCCATAATGGTGTACTAACTGATGACAATTATGACATATACATACACATTTATTAATCTCATCCATCATACTAGACCATGCGTATCCGCCTTTTACCATTTGAGCAATTGTATCTTTCTTTATTGTGGGATCTTTATGATGCCATGATAATACGCGCGGATCAGCTACACCACAAATTATACACGATTTATCTTTCATGTATTCATCAAACCTATCTCTAGCTCTAGCTTTACGAGCACGCATTCTTATAACATCTTTAGCTTTTATAACATCAGTATGTCTTGCCTCTCTTTGCCTAGCATTAATTTTATCACGATGTTTTTCTCTATATGCTTGATAATACTCACGTTGGGCTTCTTTTGATGTTTTCATATTGTTTCTTCCTTTAATGTGGGACGAAGTAAAGTATACTATATTATACGCCACTTTCCCTGTTTTTACGCCAAAATACCCAAAAGAGGGGTAGCTCCCGCCGCGCCCTCCCGATGGGGGGTGTGGTGGTAGCCATATGGGGGAAGCAAATATCATGCCACAAATATTCTTTTATTTTCTTATGTATACCTCTTGACATGGACGATATATACTGTATAATCAGGGTGTAACGCAAACAACCTCAAACCTGGAGAAGTACGATGTACCGCGAATTTCAAGATTCCCGCGAAGGTTTCGACGCTCAAACCGAGGCCGAGTACAACGCCTATTTGGACAATTTGGGGGATGACATGTCGGAATACGACGACGAGTACGAATTGGACGATTTCGAGCACGATTTCGCGGACGACGACATGGACGAGTCGATGGACGGCGATTTCGACAGTGCGATGGCATCGGCGGGATTTGGGACGGATGAGGACTATGGGTACTATGGGGGGGATGAGTACGTATGGGATTGCGACTTCGGAATCGACGGGTGATGACCAAGCCCCCCACAAGGGGGCCGCCCCGCCCGCGCCCCCTCTGGTGGGTGGTGTGGTGGTAGCCATGTGAGGGGAGCAAACGCCGTGCCAAACAAACACAAAATAATCTTTATTATTAGTGGTGAAAAGGTATTGACATTGACGATATATATGGTATAATGAATGAGTCGAGAGGATGAGGGGGCGAAAAGGTAATCGCCTGAGAAATTAAAAATACCCAAAGAAAATACCCTCGCCCTCTTGACATTCCTTTAGTCTGTGGTAGAATAGTGATATGGAAAAGACAATGAAAGACCTTGGTTGCATGAATGGTTGGGCGGCTCGCGTGTGGACAAAAGCCGATGGTTCCAAGTTTGTTGAGAAGGAGGATACCACACCGGAAGAATACAAAAAGTGTAAGTCTGGCTGTCATCATGAGTTTGTGTCAGTAAGAAAATTAGGAAATTGTCGGCACGAATACTCTTGCGAAATTTGTAACATCAAGTATAATGTAGATTCATCGGACTAGTCTGCAAACGCCAAGAGCCTGTAACAGGCACACTGGGAAAATTGTAGAAAGATTGCGATAGTCCACATGTTTGGTATGGCATGGCTGCTGTCGAAACTATGGATACATAGAAGTAGGCGAAGTCGGTTCAAATCCGAGCCAAACTCTAAGCCGGAAACGTGGGTTCGAGTCCCACCGAGTAAGACGGGCATAAGTCGTCACGAAGTGACGTTGCACCGCTGCGTCATCTAGCGGATAGGATACCGGCATTAATACAATATGGGCGAGAGGCCGATAGCAGCTTGGCGGCACTTGACGCAATAGCGTCTTGGTCCACCTTACGGGATCATGTACTAGTCATTACCCCCGTGGCAGGGAATAGCTAACCCTGTTTGTGTGGTTGGAAGTGCAACGCTTCCCTTGCTCTGCTTACATAAATAACGAGGCGACAGAACGCGCCTACAACCCCCGAAAGGGGGAGAGATGTAAGGTACATATTGTCCACTAACAATATAACACATGATTAATTGTACATAATATCATGTGGCTCAAAGATCTCTAAAATCCGAGAGTATATGGGTTACGGCAAGATTAGATCCCTTGCTGCTGGTTCAAATCCAGCGGTGGACACTCAACCCACCTTTCTGCTCTGCCCGCAATGCGGATTGCACCAGATTGAGTGGGTTGTTTTATTGTATCGGCCTAATTAGGCCGATTGCGCGTCCGCTGGGTGTTAGCCACACACCCATTGGAGGGGGCGCGGGCGGGACGCCCTTCTAATGGGGGGTTTGATATCCACTAATAAGATAAAATATATTTCTCACGAATGTGGGTTGACATGGACGATATAGTATGTATAATAAGGGAGTAACACATACTAACCCACCCTGGAGAGAATGATGAAAACTCAGTTTGACTGGCTGTTGTGTGGTCGATTCTTTCGTTATTATGGTTATTTTTATGTAAAGGTCAGTGACAATAGTGCGTATTGTTTTAATTTACGGAAATTACGACATTTTCGTAGTGATTCAAAAGTCTGGCGAATTAAGGTAACTAATATTTATGGATATGATAAAGAAGAATTCTCCACAGTGTGGAGTGGTGTGTGATATTTGTGGTAAACCCCTCCAAAGTGTGGTTGACAAACGCTATGGAAAAGGGTATCATTGGGAGTGTGCGTATAACGCTCCCGATATGCAAAAGGCGAGAAAATTAGCTCAGAGTGCTGTTCCTCATAAGGTAAAGAAAAATGTATGATACAATTGAATTTGAAGTGAAGCCGTCCCGTGTTCCTGTAAAGATGCCGAAGCGACGTATTTACATGCCTATTAAACGGGCAGACGTTTTCGGTGATAAGCGTAAGAAACGCACACGCACGCGACAGGCTGAATTGGCAAAGGCTATAAAGGAACTGGCATAGTGGCCTCGCGCCCCCCACAAGGGGTGCGGCCCGCCCGCCGCCCCTCCACTGGGTGGTGTGGTGGTAGCCGAATGGGGGAAGCAAATACCGTGCCAAATAAAATCTTTCTTTTTGCTAGATAAAAGGGCTTGACATAGACGATAATAAGAGTATAATCAGGGAGTACTAAACAACACCACTGATAAGGAAGAAAAAGATGGCACGCGAAATGACGATTCGGGATCTGCAAGAAAAGGTTCAGGCGAGAATGGCTGCGGATTTGGCTGAACGAATGGCTGACTTGCAGAAGTACGCCGATCAGGTCCGCGAGTTCGAGGAAGTCACGGGTCTTGAGATGGTTAGCTCGCAATGGGATTTGCGATATGGCAATTCGCTGCGGATTACCCGCGATCAGTTGCCGATGATTCGCAAGGCAGTAGGTCGGCTTGAAGTCAGTGGCAAGTCAATCGCTAGTGATTTCGACCGAACGAACGAAGTCCAAGTCAGCGTGCGGCCCAAGGCTGAGAAGTTCAATAAGTTGGAGTTCACCTATCGCAGCAAGTTCCGCAACGGTGGAAAGTGCAAGGTAGTCGAGCAGCAAGGCAGCTCGTACAAAACGCTGGTCTGCTCTGTCTAGTCTAAATGGGGGTGGGCAGCCCCCCTATTTTTGGGGTGAGTTTAAGTTCCTGTTTTTCCCTAGGAGATTTAAAATGAAGAACGTCCAAACTGTCGTCGCTCGTCCGGTTAAGGTTGTGTCGAATGGTGCCGTTAAGGGTGATAAGTGGGCCACTATCGTGTGTCTCAAGACTGGCGTGACCTTGCACACTGGTCAGGTAAAGTACATTCGCAAGGTGGCGATTGGTCGCTACAATGCGTTCCCCTCCTTCTAGGGTGAGGCGGACCCCCCGAAAGGGGGGCGAGCCGGGGGGATGCCCTTCTAATGGGGGGTACGATACCCAGCTACAGCGTTACATAATGTGCGTAAATCATCATCACTAAATCTATTAAGCGCATAATTAGCAATTAAACATATTAATCTAACATTTCCTTGTGTATATCCACCATTAGGATCAATTCTATCTATTGATGCTTGATTGTATACAGGCTCACCTTCGGTTTTTAATACCATTGCTAGTCCAGAAATAGCACATTTTCCCTCTTGCAACTCCCACAATGCTATCACGTCTTTTACCCCTATTGTCGCCTCAATAACTCTTTTAGTTTTACGATTTTGTTTTACATATCTATTAGCTTTCGTTCTAGCAACTAATCTTCTAAATTCTGGATGTGGCGATCTTTTACCGGCGTTTGGTTGGCGTCCTGGTGGACACCCTGGCGGCTTCTTATGTTTACCAGCACATGGTTTAGAACAGTAAAAATTAACTGTACCAAGTTTTTGTCGAGCCGTGATATATGATGGATATCTTTGAAACTCTTTATTACAATTTGTACATTTTAATGTAATTTTATTGACCATATTTTATCTCCTGTGTGTGTATTGACCTATATTATTATACGCCCTTTTTTACTGTCAATAGCAAAAATTCTTTGAAAAAACTCAATTTTTACCACTTGACAAGCCGATAATATATGATAGAATGAAACAGTACAAAGGAGGACAGGGAATGAGAAACATGATGTGGATTCTGTTGGCTCTGTTACTTGGAACAATTTTGGCCGGATGTGCAAAAGACCGCTTGACAATTGTGGCCCGTAGTGTACAATCAGATATAGAATTTGAGGTACAATATGATGTTTTTAGTAACATTACTAAATCCCGAAACCGCTAAACTAGTCCGCAAAGTATTTCATGCTCTACATGATGCAGAGGAATACTGCGATTATTGTTTCAACTGTGGCTTGGCCGTATGGTCTTTAGAAAAAGTAGAAATAGTGGAGTGGTGAAATGATTCCGATTTGTTGGAAATGTTGTCACAAGATAACTGAGCCGGATGTAACTGGTTGTTGTTATCGCTTAATTGGTTGCGAAATATGTGATAAAGTAACTGATTATACATCGGCACAAATGCATTGTCCTATAATCAAGGAACCAAAACCACATAAAACCTATCCACTTCATATTAGTAAGGAATAAATATGGCTATGCAAGATACATGTGAGAAATGCGGCGAGATGCACGGCGAGCATTTTCTTATTTATATTGATGATTTTTCTACACTCATTTGTCATCGCTGTGCTAATGAGTTAATTGATACCCTTAGAAAAAATCAAAAAGAGACTACCCCCTAATCGGGGGGTGGCCCGCCTGCCGCCCTTCTAGTGGGGGGTATGATACCCACCCGAAGAATATTCTGAAAAATAGTGGCGAATAAGGCTTGACGTGGCCGATAATAACAGTATAATAAACGAGTAACAACGAACGACATACAACACAAAGGAAAACGAAATGGCAGTTCATGCGAAGCGAGTGGTCAAGGGCGTCGGTCGCGGTGATAATGCGGTGTGTGCCGCTGATGTGCTTAAGTCGGATCACCCTTTGAATCCTGCGTTTGTCGCGTGGTTGGCGGGCAAGCCTGCCACTAAGCGTAAGGGACGTGAGTTCCTACAACTTCACCCACAATACCGACAGGTCCAGTCGGTTTAACGTACAGCGTTGTTGGCTTCTGGTTTCCACTCTCTGTGCCATGAACAGATGAAACGGCGTAGTCTGTCCGCTTTTTGTTGGAGTTGTTTTTCCCGATACAACGTTAGTAATGGGGGAAAAATCAAGCCCGTAGTCATCTCTTTCTTTACCGAATTTCATTCTCTCAACGATAGTAGAGTAATTGAAATATGGCAGTCCGCGAAAGCGGCCAAGTGATTCCACCGCAAGTGAGTCTCAACTGTATTTATTTTATCTATATTAATGCCCCCCTCGCAAGAGGGGGGTTTTTTTGTAGCTGTATTGTATCAGCCTATTTAGGCTGATCGCGCCGCGCATATGTAGTTAGCCATTAGGGGGGTAATGCGCCCGCCGCCCCCCTGGTGGGGGGTAGGGTAGGAGCTAATAGGGGGGAATAAATAATTGAGAATTTAGTGGTGGAAACCTCTTGACAATGCCGATGATAAGTGTATAATAAGGATGTAACGCGGATAGGAAATGCGAAAAAAACCACTTGACAAACGTATGTTATGTGGTACAATGGAATAGTTGTTGAGAGTTACTTTTTTTTTGGGAGGTTTGAACTATGGTACGACGTGATGCGGTTAGTGCGGTTGATTTTGTGAAGGTGTTTGCCCCGATGGCTAAGGCTGGTAAGTCTGCCTTGGAAATCGGTCAGGCGTTGGGTTTTGAGGGCGACGAGGATAAGATTTCGGCTGCGGTGTCTGTTAAGGCTTCGCAATTGCGAAAACGCCTCAAGGAGGCTGCCTTGAGTGCTGCCAAGGCTCAGAAGTTGGACGAAAAGGCCACCGAGGCCCTGGTCGTTTCGATGAGCGCAAAGCTGCCCCGAATTCATTCCAAGGGTCGCGCATCGGAAGTCTCGGATTTGGTGTCGGCAATTGATGCGGCCTTGGCCGTGATTAATGCCCCCGCCGATGAGGTCGAGGCTCCTGCCGATGAGGTCGAGGCTCCTGCGGAGTAGCTAAAATGGGGGGTGGGCAGCCCCCCGTTTTTTTCTCTTGACATTTCTATTCTTTGTGGTACAATTGTGGCATGGGAGAAACAACTATGCTAAAGTTCAGTGAACAAAATGCGAAAACTCGCCACTTGGCGACTATTCCCGAGCTTGCTAAATATCTGGCCGGGAAGCGTAAAATCTACTCGCTCGATTTGCTGGCTGGCTGGACTTGTCCCGGTGCCCGCGATTGTATGGCAAAGGTTCACATCGAAAACGGAAAACGTCGGCTTGTGGACGGTCCAAATACTCAATTTCGATGCTTTGCTGCTAGCTTAGAGGTGGCATATCCAAACGTGTATAATTTACATAATTTCAATTTTCAATTGATGCGTGGAATGCGTACCGATAAGAAAGTTGCTGAGTTGATTTTAGCCTCGCTCCCCAAACGGGCGGGTATTATCCGATGGCATGTGGCAGGTGATTTTTTCAAGTTGGCATATTTGAAGGGGGCAATTCTCGCCGCTAAACAGCGGCCCGATGTTCTCTTTTATGCGTACACTAAATCTATAAATCATATATTGCATATATGTATGGATGATCCCTCTAATGGGGTATTGATGCCCAACTTTATGGTGACTGCCTCTTATGGGGGGGAGTATGACCATCTGATTCCGCAATCGGGAATGCGTACCGCGAAGGTGGTATTTGCAGAATCCGAAGCTGGCAGCTTGCCTATCGACCACGATGATAGCCATGCCGCTACTATGGGGGGTGACTTCGCCCTCCTGTTGCATGGTGTTCAACCGGCTGGCACGCCTGCTGCGAAGGCTCTAGTAGAATTGAGGGGTAAGGGATCGTATAGCCGATAGAAGGGGTAGCATATGCACGCCATTCTATTGGGGGGTTTAATTATTTTTGGGATAATTATTTATACTACTTCAGAGGGATAAGGAACCCCCCCGAAAGGGGGGCCGCCCGCCCGCGCCCCCTCTGGTGGGGGGTGGGGTGGGGGCCAGAAGGGGGGAGCAAATATATTTTTATTTTGTGTGATTAACCACTTGACAGAAAGCCGATAATTAGTATAATGAGAGTGTAACACAACGAAACCTGGAGAAACAAAAATGTCCAAGTCCCCCGAAATGGTTGCTTTTTTGGATGAGATGTCCATGTCCATGTATGGTCGCTCGCGTAGCGAGTGTCTCGCCAAGCAGATTTGCGTAGTCTGCGGTGGTCCGGCAGTTGAGTTCGATGAGATTTATTCTCGCCGTGAATACTCGATTTCGGGTATGTGTCAAACGTGTCAAGATAATTTCTTTGAATAGGTCTTGACAAATCGGGCGTCTGTGGTATAATTAGGCAAGTGAATCAAGTTCCTTTTCTTTGTGAGGTGTAACATGTCGGAAGTATTGAAGGGTCAGACTCGTCAAGGTGATTTTGTGCATCAGACTCAGGGAACCGCTGGCGATCAGGGTTTCAAGTGTGTCTCGCGGTTGTGGTATCCGAAAACTCAGGCGTTGTCGGAAGGCATCGACCAGTTGATTGACGACGCGCGACAGCGCGAGGATTTGACGTGCCCGATGGGGCATATGGGATTAGGTCTGAACGATTCCGGTCAGATTGTTTTGGAATACATCGACGGGCGTGAATTCGTTCCGACTGAGCACGCTTTCAAGCAGTTCGCAACGTGGGCAGGTGTTCCGCATACGTTCCTGAACACGATGATGCGGGATGTGATTGCCCCCAATGGCAAGACCAAGTATACCCGCGACGTGCAAGACAAGGAAACGGTAATTCGCGTTTTCCAGAATGGATTGCGACGAGTTGAGAAGGACAAGGAATTCCGATTCCGCACGTACACCGATGGTACGCTGCGAGCGGTTTTGTCATCGCAATATGCGATTATTAATAACATTTGGTATCTTGAAACGCTGGCGGAATTGTTCCGCGAAGTCGGTGGAGATGAGCCGCGTTTGTCCCATTGGAAGGGTGACGCTGATACGATCTATGGCAACGTTCTGATTTCGGACACTTGCCGAGCCGAGGACGATTCGGACTACGGCGGCATGATTTCGATTTCCAATTGTGAGATTGGGATTCGTCGCCTGTCGCAATTCCCGTCGATCTTTCGGGCTATTTGCATGAACGGTTGCATTTGGGATCAGGAATTGGGTTCCAAGATTAACAAGGTGCATCGTGGCGAAATTAATCTGAAGGATTTGCGGGCGGATATCGCCTTGAATATCCACGATCAGATTCCGCTGATGCAGGCTGGAGTTGATAAGTTTTTGGCCTTGCGTGATAAGGTTGTGGCGAAGGATGTGCCGATGGGTAATATCTTTGCCCTTATTGCCAAGGAAAACGCGATGTCCTTCGGGGTATCGGGTCAGGTTTCCGCGATGGCAACGCAATTTGCCACCCATGAGGCAGGGAATACTAACCTGTTTGGGGTGGTGAATGCTGTAACCCGAACGGGCCAACTATACTCCCCAGCGGAGTGGGTGCGACTCGATGAGGTAGCTGGTAAGCTGATGAGCTACAGCGACTCCCAATGGGAGGGGTTCCAAACGCGAGCCAAGGGCTTGGATACCAAAGAGGTACGCGAGAAAATCTACGGGCTGGTGACTGCCAGCTAAGGGATAAAATGCCGCCTGTAAACGGAAGCCCCTCATTGTGGGGGTAACTGTAAACGGAAGGCTCCCACCCGAAAGGGTGGGTTTTTTTATACCTATATTTTACCCCCCTCTTGGCTACCACCCCACCCCCCACCAGGGGGGCGTCGGGCGCGCGCCCCCTCCACTGGGTGGTACGGCACCTTCCCATTAGGGGGGTTCCTTATCGTACCAGATTACACCAATGTTGCAGTTGATTCTTAAGTCTATCTGTCCTGGCTGTTCCAGCCAGATTAGTCCCCAATAGTCCCCGTGTTAGCCATAGTCAGCCATTTATTATATACCCTCATAACCATTGATTATTAACATATCATGTCTTGCCTTATCTTTCCAGATTAGTCCCGAATAGTCCCCTTGTTAGTCATAGTTAGTTATATTTTTATATATATCATAGTCTGGGATATTATGGTCACAATTAATTATACTAATATAAGATAGGTCAGGGTAAACAGACTAACTTCTTCCGGTCATATAGGAGAAGAATAAGTTTACTGTATGAGTAATTTATACGTTCTCTGTTTTGGACCGTGCGGCAGTGAGTGTTGTGTCTTTACTTAGCGAGATATCTGTTTATACCGTGGGAGTGTAACGCCATCATGTGACCGACCTCGTTGAGAAGTTTGCAATCAGAGCGAGGATTTGTTATTTTCAGACTCTTGTTACACCTATTAAACCTATGATGTCTGGATGGACCCGCTAGATACGGACCCTCATAGCCTTCCGGTTGAACCTCAAAATATGTCTCAATATGGTTCTATATACCACTATATATATACTTATGTTACAATATATATATCGCCATGTATTCATATTTACAAGCACGTTGTTTTACATAGTATGGGCCGCTGCTTGCCACGCCCTGAATACATATTTGTCCACACAAGGGACTATGCGGAGGCTTGCCAGCCCTTCCGCTACCTTATTATACTCGCGCGAGAGAGTTTTGTCAAGAGTAAAAACGAAAAAAGCCCACACCATGCACAGACACATGATGTGAGCTAAAACTTATTTTGTAGGCCGGAAGTTCCTACATCATATTATACCCTAGAAACAAAGAAAAGTCAAATGAAATATAAAAATTATAAAAAATTACCTGTTACTAGTCGGGTTTTTGATCGGCAAACCTAAAGATATTGATATATTTGTGTAAATAAGGCGCGCCGGGGCCTAAAAGTACCAAAAACACCATAGACACTATACAAACATCAAATCCAAACCACTTTTGAAACATAAATATGGGTAGAAATATATAAAAATAACCCCAGAATCACTTTTTATTAGTTTTTTTTCTTGACTTGGAGAGGAATTTTGGTATAATATGGTAGGTCCGAGGTCCGTGGAGGGTCATTTTCGACCCGAAATTAAGGTTTTTTCGGTCCATTCGTCTCATTTTGAGACAATAGTCGGGCTTTTTGTGGGGGCCGCAGGTTTTTTCATGTATATTTCTTATTTTTCCTTATGTTGTATTGTTGTATGTATTGATGTATTATTTATGGGTTTATTATGGTATTCTTTAAAGGCTAGGTCATGATTAAGCGCTGGAAAACATGCCTTTATATTTGCTGGTTATACTTTCATTTAGTAATATATTGGGTATTTAGTCCTCTATTCTGGAGAAATAAATACTACATTATGGCAATTAAGGTTATTATAGAATTTGAATTAGAATCAATTAGGGGGGAATAGTGAGAATCATATCAA
>SXGU01248144.1_pt1 | contig 11661 bp, 9 predicted proteins | sample 3174531 | NCBI WGS metagenome assembly SXGU01 (sample SAMN11356863, study PRJNA531348) | freshwater metagenome | isolation source: freshwater sample F1-140 | place: China: Fuxian Lake, Yuxi | collected 2017-12-25
GCCCCACCGTGGTATAATACGAGTCGGTCCCCGTCCGACCACACCTTGGAGTCGCTATGCGTTATCTCACAGACCTCGGCAGCTGCAGCGGCCTCGGCGGCCCAGCTGTCAACCCCCCCGGTTCCCTCCTCATCCTGGCCGCCCGAGCTGCCCGCCCAGCCGCCCAGGAGGCCATCATGGGAAACCCGCAGTACCACGGGCTCGGCTGGGGCCGCCCGACCAACCCACGAGCTTTTCAGCCCCTGCCTGATGACTTGCTGCGGGCGCTGAACATGGTGAGGGCCGGCGGCGGCCGGCGTGTCGCTGATGGGTGGCGCAACATGGGTGATGATGCGGCACTGCGCTCTCCTGCATGGCTGAACCTCACTGACGTGTTGGCCGTGGAGATTGCAGGGACTGCACGGTCGCTGCTGAGCCCTGCCCGTGTCCGGCCACGGGCTCTGGGAACCTCGCCCCTGGCTCGTAGCATTGCCGCTGCAGTTCGCCAGGTGGCCTGTGACCCGAACTTCTTCCGGCTTGTCGGCGTCTCACCAGCGCAGGCGCTTGTGAACCCATGCCAGGCTGGGCAGACCCTCGAAGCTGCGTTGGCGGGGTAACCGCCTAGGACCTGCTCCCTGGCTAGGTGGCCGTGGGGGTCTATGCTAGACTTGTGGGCAGCCGGGGAGGGGATTGCCCCCAGATGGCTGCCCAACCGCTGAGGAGCTCTCTCATGGGCCGCCGTACTGCCGCTCCCGCGTCTCCTTACGACCAGAACTGCCCGCAGTGCGGCGCGCCTGCCGGCCGTGGTTGCGTGGATGCGCGGTGGCACCCGCTTCCCCAGGCCCACCAGGCCCGAGGCACCTGGCGAGCGAACGGTCCGCGGGACCAGCAGTATCCGAACCTCGAGGTCAACGAAGCCAAGGGGGTCAGAAAGCAGCTTGCCCTTCGTGAACATGAGCCCGAGGAGGAGATCCTCGACCTTGCTGAGGAGTTCCTCAGGAAGAAGGACTACCTGAGGGGCCAGATCGGGCGGACCCCAGACATCAACCAGTTCAAGACCTCGCCGGAACTCCGCGCGTTCCTCATGCAGCATGCTACGTCGCTGCGGATCATCGACGTTCAAAAGGCGGCTGCTGAGGCCGCAGTCATCTACGACAGCCCGAACTGGCTTGTGGTGTTGCCAGAGTCTCTCGAGGCCTCCATCCACTACGGCAAGGGGACTACCTGGTGCACAGCAAGGACCGATGGGTCCAACCTGTTTTACAACTATGTAGGCAGTACGTATACGCCCATCCTTCTGTACTACATGCTGAACAAGCGGGATACTACGAGTGCTGTACGCAAGCTGTCTCTTGGTATCATCAATGGCCAGCCAGTGTACCAGGGTGGCGGTGGGATCACCGTGGATGCCGATAATGGTGGTGTAGACGAGGCCGGGTTCAGGCGCCTTCTTGGGGCAGAGTTCGATCCGATCTTCAACGCTGTGCACCAGCACTCGGTGCGGCTGGGCAAGCATCCTGCACTACAGCATCTGGAGATGCTTCTGCAGCACCCAGCGAAGTTCAGGAAGTACTTCAAGGCTCTGGACAAAGATGCTCAACTTCCTTTTGTACAGATGTGTCTGAAGAGTGAGGTCCCTGACAGCATCGTGGCCATCCTCTGTCGAGAGTCGCCTACGGATGTACGCGTGGCGGTGGCGAAACACTACAGGATCAAGCCGGAGTACTTGCTCCTGCTGGCGCAGGACAAGGAGCCAGTTGTCAGGGCTGCAGTTGCAGCTAACTACAACGCACCGCTAGAGTTTCTGCCTACGCTTGCAAAGGACCCTGACCCAACGGTCAGGGCTGCAACTGCAGCTAACTACAACGCATCGCCAGAGATTCTGCCTACGTTGGCGGGGGATCCTGCCACACTGGTCAGGGTTGCAGCTGCAGCTAACCGCAACACACCGTTAGAGATTCTGCCTACGTTGGCAGGGGATCCTGAGCCACTGGTCAGGGCTGCAGCTGCAGCTAACGACCGCATACCGTCAGAGATTCTGGCTATGCTGGCAAGAGACCCTGCCTCATCGGTCAGGATTGTGGTTGCACATGGCTACAGGGCACCGCGAGAGCTTCTGCCTATGCTGGCAAGAGACCCTGACGCAGGGGTCAGGCGTACCGTTGCATCGCACAAGGCGCTAGCGGTCGAGGACCGCCTTCGTTTGTTGTTGGACCCTGACACATATGTCAACTGGGCCGCTGTGGGTGCTGCGGACCCCGAGCAACTTCTGCATTGGATGCAGAGTCAGGGTGGGTTGCACAAGATCGACTCCGAGAGGCGTGCTGCCTTGGCGCGCCGGGGTGGTCTCCCCGTAGCTGTGTACACTGCACTGGCCCGGGATCCGGACCGCAATGTGCGCTATGCCGTCGCGGGTAACGTAGACGCACACCCAGCGGTGATCCAGTATCTAGTGTCCGACCCACAGACGCACTATGCGGCTACCAGCACACTTGGCCACCAGCAACGCATAAGTGAGGACCGCAAGCGGCAGCGGCAGCAGCAGGTTGAAGAGAGACCGGCGCGCCAGGCGCGCTACGCAGAACAGCGACAGGAAGAGAAGGAACGGCGGGCCCGGATGCCCCCGGCAGAGCGTGAAGCGAGAGCAGCGGACATGCGAGCACGTCGGCCAGAGGCTCTGGCCCGGTTCGAGGCTGCGGAGGCGGAGCGGCGGCAGCAACTTCGTGCACGCCAAGAGCTTGCCCACGAGGCTAAGCAGTACCGAAAGGCGCTCAAGGCTGGGGTTACTCCACGAGAGAACCCACTGTCTCTCCAAGAGGTGCAGGAGTTGTCATTCTCGCCCATCCAAGATGACCGGCTGACTGCAGCTCATCGTACTACCTACCAGCATGGCGCTGCTGGTGAGTCAATCCTCATCCGGTTGGCCTATGACCCAGATGAAGAGGTGCGTAAAGCCGTGTCGTGGAATGACCACACGCCACGACCGATCGTGGAGATGTTGGCGCGCCAGGATCCGAGTGAGGTGGTCCGAGAGCGTGCTCGGCAGCGCCTGCCTAGCACTGAGCCAAGCTGGTTTGTCGCTTCAGGTGGCGGCTGGATCCGTACATCAAAGTGAGCTCCCCCATGCGCTTTCCTTACGACCAGGACTGCCCTCAGTGCGGCGCGCCTGCCGGCCGTGGTTGCGTGGACGCGCGATGGCACCCGCTTCCCCAGGCCCATCAGGCCCGAGGTACCTGGCGGCTGCTTCCTCAGGCCCAGCAGGCCCGTAGCGCTTGGCGGCCTAATGGCCCCCGTGACCAGCAGTACCCGAACATCGAGGTCAACGAAGCCAAGTGGGTCAGAAAGCAGCTGGGTTTGTCTGCGCATGAACCTGAGGAGGAGATCCTCGACCTTGCTGAGGAGTTCCTCAGGAAGAAGGACTACCTGAGGGGCCGGATCGGCAAGACCCCGGACATCAACCAGTTCAAGACCTCGCCGGAACTCCGTGCGTTCCTCATGCAGCATGCTACCTCGCTGCGGATCATTGATCCAGTGCAGGCAGCTGCGGAAGCCACAGTCGTCTACGACAGTACAAACTGGCTTGTGGTGATGCCAGGGACGCTGCAGTCCTCGATCTATTACGGGAAGGACACTACCTGGTGTACATCGAGGACCGATGGGGCGAACCTGTTCTACAACTATGTAGCACGGCCGCATGACGCTGTCGTGCTGTACTACATGGTCAATAAACGCGATGCCACGAGCCCGACACGCAGGCTCTCCCTTGGTCTTGTGCATGGTCAACCGGTGTTCAAGGGGGATGGCGGTGTCAGTGTTGATGCTGACAATGTCGGTGTAGACGATAACAGGTTTCGCCAGATCCTGGGGCCAGAGTTCGGTCCAGTCTTCAATGCTGTGACTCAGCACGCAGCATCTATTCAAGGCCAGCATCCGGCAAAACAAGCTCTCCAGGCCCTATTGGAGCACCCGGCGAAGTGCAGGAAGTACTTCAAGGCTATGGACAAGGACGCCAAGGTAGACTTCATCGGCCTTATCGGGGCCAGAGTCTACGGTGATCCCACGGGGAACGCAGTGCCCGATGAGATTTTGGATATCCTTGTGGCGGAGTCCGGGCCTTCGGTCCGGGAGGCTGCCGCTGGCAAGCATCCACCTCTACTAGGGTACCAACGCAGACTAGCGGATGACAGGCTGCCTAGTGTCAGGGCTGCACTAGCGAGATCCAGTCTGCCGTTGGACCTGCAGCAGAAACTCGCAGCGGACCCGGATCCTAGTGTTCGGAAGGTGCTGGCTGGAAGTATGACGTTGCCGAGTACCCTGAGGTACGCACTTGCACTGGACCCAGATGATAGTGTCAGGGCTGAACTAGCAGGATCTTACAAATTGCCACTGGACTTGCAGCGCAGCTTCGCAGTGGACCCATCTCCTCGTGTTCGGTGCGCACTGGCTGAGCGCCAAGAGCACTCCGGGGTGTTCCCGGAGATTGAGCATACCCTGGTAGGTGATCCAGATCCTGCTGTCAGGTCTGCGCTAGCACGAGGCCACGCGCTGACGTTTTCCTTGCAACAGAGACTCGTTCAGGACCCGCATCCTGAGGTTCGGAGGGCGCTGGCGATGCGTGCTCCGTCCTCTCTGAGGTTCGGAGAGATTGAGTTTACGCTGGGGCGTGACCCCGAGCCCCGGGTCCGGCGCGCTCTAATTGGTGCGACTACTAACCCAGACCTCTTGCATATACTGGCAATAGAGGGTGACCCAGACCTGCGTAATTACATCGTTCGCAACGCATACGTATCAACTGAGACACTGGCCCACCTTGCCCAGGACACGGATTCACATGTTCGTACGTCAGTAGCTGAGACAGCTACTGACCCGGAGGTTTTGCGTCACCTGGCAATGGACAAGGCATCATCGGTGCGTGCAGGCCTCCTCCGGAACCAGCATCTCCCTACGAGTCTCAGAGCCAGCCTCACACAAGACACTTCTGGTAGGGTGCGTGCTGCTGCAGTATACCACACGGCGGCAGACAAGGACATGTGGGTGATGGCCGAGGACCGAGACCCGGCTGTCCGTGCCGCTATCGCCAGCCGTGAGGTGCCGGCTGATCTACTCCTTAAGCTCGCACAGGATAGTTCCCCTGACGTGCGTGCAGCGGTTGCCTACAACCAAGCGACACCGCTCCAGGTTTTGGAGCGGCTTGCACAAAGCTCGGAGGGTAAGGTGCGTAGGGCAGTCGGCGTCAATCACACGACGCCGGTTGGCATCCTCTTGAAACTTGCACAAGACCCCGATTGGCGTGTAAGGCGGGCTTTGCCCTCCAACACAAACCTACCCCGTGAAGCTCGGGAGCGGATGGCACAGCATGACTCCAGTCAGATTGTCCGCCGGGAGGCTACTTTCTACTCTCAGCTAGGAAAGTAAGGTGGTCTGTGCACTTTCCCTACGATCGAGCTTGTCCTCAGTGTGGTGCTCCGGCTGGCAGAGGTTGTGTGGGGCCGCATTGGCAACCACTGCAGCAACCCCACCAGGCCCGGAGTGCTGGGCGGTCTAACGGCCCCCGTGACCAGCAGTACCCGAACCTCGAGGTCAACGAGGCTAAGTGGGTGCGGAAGCAGTTGGCACTCCCCGAGCATGAACCTGAGGAAGAGATCCTGGACCTTGCTGAGGAGTTCCTCAGGAAGAAGGACTACCTGAAGGGGCAGATCGGACGGACCCCGGATATCAACCAGTTCAAGACCTCGCCAGAGCTGCGTGCGTTCCTGATACAGTACGCGACGTCATTACGGATCATCGATCCTGTGAAGGCTGCCGCAGAGGCTACAGTCGTCTACGATAGTCCGAACTGGCTGGTTGTCATGCCAGAAACGCTTCAGTCCTCGATCCACTACGGTAAGAATACTACCTGGTGCACAGCAAGGACCGATGGGTCAAACCTGTTCTATAACTATGTGGCACGGCCGCATGATGACATCATGCTGTACTACATGCTCAACAAGCATGTTAGTGAAGGTCCGCTGCGGAAGCTGTCTCTTGGTGTCATCAACGGCACGCCTGCGTACCAGGGTCATGGTGGCGTCAGCGTTGACGCTGATAACGGTGGTGTGGACGAGGCCAGGTTCCGCCAGATCCTGGGGCCAGAGTTCGGTCCAGTCTTCAGTGCTGTGACTCGGCACGCAGCAGTTGTTCAAGGCCAGCATCCGGCAAAGCGGGATCTCCAGGTCATGCTGCAGAACCCGGCGAGGTTCAAGAAGTACTTCAAAGCGCTGGATAAGGATGCCAGGCAGGAACTTGCTGTGCTTGCGTGTAGCTACAAGCCTGGGCCTGAGATCATGTCTATTCTTGCAAGTGATTCGTCTCCTGAAGTCCGGATTGGTATCGCACGGCGTTGTGAGTTACCCGCTGCGGTTGTTTCTGTACTAGCAGCAGACAAGGAACAAGACGTCCGAAGTACGGTAGTAGGGAATCAGTTTCTGCCACCTGAGCTCCTTGCTGTGATGTCAGGTGACGCGAGCCCGAAGGTCCGGGCATCGGTGGCGGCTGCCCGCCAGCTGCCCCAGGACATCCGCCATAGGTTGATGGCTGACCCAGATGACACAGTCCGGGCAAGCGTTGTACGCAATACCGACGACGAAGTTCTTCTGACCAGGCTCAGCCAGGATCCGAGCCCTGATGTCCGGATTGCGGTTGCACAGCGTCGCCAGACACCAGAGTACATCCGAGAAAGTCTTGCAGCAGACCGGGACGTAGGAGTCCAGCGTAGCGTGGCAGAGACAACCAGTAGCCCAGCCGTGTTGTCTAGGTTGGCCAGTGCCAGCGACGAGAGTGTTAAACGCGCCGTCGCAGGCAATAAGCACACACCGATACTGGTGTTGTACAAGCTTAGTGGGATTGGAGGTCGAGTGGCCGTGGCGGCAATGGCCAACGAGACCCGGCACACACGAGAAGCCTCGTGGTCACCCAACGAGGCCGAATGGCAGGAGATTTTGGAGTCTAAGCGGCTTTCCAGGGACGTGGCTGCTGCAACACCTAGCCTGCAGGTGTGGGATAGACTGGCACGGCATCCTGACGCTGATGTACGTTCTGGCGCCGCAGCTAACTTCATGTGCCGGCACGCAGATAAGCGCATGCTGGCTCGAGACAGTGACCCAAGCGTACGGCTCCTCCTTGCGCGGCAGTTCGCCTCCACACCTGCAGTTGCGGTTGTTCTGGCCCGTGACGCCGACCCGGATATAAGGTTGGCCCTCGCATCCCAGAAGGGAGTGGCACCTGAGGCCATGGCTATCCTGGCAGAGGATGGTGACCTAGTTGTGCGTGGTAGACTGCTATCGCACATACAGACTACGGATCTCGCAGCTGCGATCTCGAAGCATGGTGGACTTCATCAGCTTTCAGCTAGTGATCGGCATACACTTGCTGGTAACCCCGCTGCGCCCAGGGCTCTGTACACTGCACTAGCACGAGACCCCGATCCTGACGTGCGCCTAGCCGTTGCATCCAATAAACGCACGCACCCAATGGTACTCGAGCGGCTGCGAAACGACCCGGATCCTGCCGTGTGGCAGGCCGCGAGGTACACGCTGATCAATCTGCAACGGGCAGCCGCGGAGGACCAAGAGAGGAAGGCGGCTCAGCCTACTCGAACGAGGGAGGAGCGTCTGGCGCAGATCCAGCAGTACCGGGCGGAGGCCGAGCGCCAGGCACAGATCCACCGAGCTCGAATGCGCCCGGAAGAGCGAGCGGCGCTAGAGGCTGATGAGCGTCGGCGTAGGGCTGAGGCACCGGAGCTGCGCAGGCGTGAACACGCGCGCAAGCTTGAGGAGGCACAGGCAGTCCACCAGGTCACTCAGGCTGCCGAGCGGTACCGGCAGGCACTCGCTGCCGGTACGGTCACTCCACGCCCGAATGGCCTTGCTGGGCGCCACTTCTATGAGGGCACCACGCCCCCAAAGCCTGCTCAGGTGGGACTCAGCGCCGCTAAAGCAGCTTGTGATGCAGCAGAGTACGCCTGTGAGCAGGCCAGAGCTGGCGTCTATGCGCTGAGCCAAGCAGTAAGCCTGCGGCCAGCCGATGCAGCGGTACGCGCTGCCGTAGTTGCGCAGTGGGCTACCCGTGCAGCCACTGCAGCAGATGCCGTACTGGCCGCAGTACTCTGGTCCACAGACCGGCGTGGTCGTGCAGTAGACCAGGGCGACGAGCTCTGCAACATGGCTGCAGAGCAGGCCCGGCTTGCAGATGAACACGCAGTCGAGGCTCAGCAGTACGTTCGCACCTAGGTCATGGGGTCAGATCCACTTCCAGTAGAACGGTGAGTACGAACTCCAGCTTCCCCCATCCCAGTGTTCAAAGCCAAGTGACTCGAGTACGGGGATCGTGTTGGGGTTGACCACCCAACCCTCCAACTTGACGCGAAGCTCGGGTTCTCCCCCACAGAGCCCCCGCATATCCCGCACATACTGAGTTGCTAGGGCCCGCCAGATGCCCGTTCGCTGGTGCGCTGGGTGGACCACTGCCGAGAAGCGTATGTTGGCGTCTGCCGTATCGTCCGGGCCGCGATTCCCGCCAAAGATAGCCCCCACGACCTGGTAGCCTGCGAGCGTAGGGACAACCCCTGCGAGGGCCGGGTCTTCATAGTTGGCCAGCTGAATCCCCGCGTCGTCGAAGAGGTCCCTCGCCGCGTCAACGAGCTCGAGCCAGTTATCGGGAGTATCCTCGTCAGGATAGATCGGGATGATCCGGAAGCCCAGGGGTGGGGGGTTCTCTCGAAGGTAGTGTCGTGGGCGGCGCATGGGGACTACTTTACCACGAGCCGAGGGATTTCGAGATCCCCCTTCCCCTCCCCCTGGGTCGCTGGGGTCGTTCTGAGGCGCTGAGGTTCGTTGTGGGGCCTTGAGGTTGAACCTGCAGCTTTCAGGTGCGAACCTTGGCCTCGCAGGCGGGCCGCGGCAGGGCCTTCCGGGGTCCGCGAAGGTCGGCGTGAGGGGGAAGGCCCCCGGGCCGCCTCGGGTCTACCAACGCGCTACACCGGGTTTTGGCTCGAATCTCCCTTGAAAGTGGGGGATTCAGGGCCTCTTCCAGTACCAGGGGGACTTCGGCTCCCGCGCTCGCGCTGTTCACGAAGCCGAGGCCAGGATCTGCTGAGCCTCCTGGTAGCCCTCCATGATCAGCCTGGCCAGTCGATTCCGTACCTTTACTGGTACATCATGATGTGCAACCACCCCACTGAGCAACTGGCGAACCATATCCGCGGGGTCCACAGTTGGGTTGGCCAGTGTAGCGCTGCGTGCGATCTCCCTGAGCTGCGTTTCGTGGGCTCTCTGCTCCGTGAACCTGTGGAGGTACGGGTAGGGATGGAAGCTACCCGTACGCGCGATCCGCTCGATTCCCTGGTCAATATCCCTGCTCAGTTCAGGGGCCTGAGCTTTGGCCAGCGCTGCAATAACCGACGAATCTAGGCCTGGGTGCTTCTCAAGTAGCTTTGCAAGGACTTGCTGCGTCCTGACCCGTGGAGATACGTCAACCATGTGCGTATACTCATGGACTAGCGCTCCGAATATATCGCGGTGGACAGCAGCTTGTAGGGCTGTGGGGTCCAGCTCTGTGACCACCACCTGCTGGCCCATAGCATTCAGTATCTGCATCAGGACTGCTACGACGTAGATGTTGACCTGCTTTTTATCATAGGCTACGTTTGCAGATCTGCTATTGCCCCAGTCGGCCAGTAGCGCGTTGACAGTGTAGTCACGGACTGTAGCTATATGCACTGGGATAGTGATGTGGGAGAACCTCTTTTCTATGGCTTGCCGGAATGGGACCACAAAGATTGAGAACAACACCGTCATAGGGCCAGGTGGTTTCGGCATCCTTTGGGTCATCTTCTTGTAGTCTGCTACGAACTTCCCAGTCGGCCGTACGTAGTCAACACAGAACTCCACCACATCATCACCCAGGATGGTCATGATCTCGTCTGTGGCCTCGAGCAGCATCTGCCTGTCTGCATCGGACAGCTTGATTCCGATATTTGATCGCACTACGTGGGCCTGCTTGGCGGGGCCCCCATTTGGGCGAGTGCAGCCGTAGCCAGCTAGTGCGCCGCAATGGGGGCAGGGCCGATTGTAGGGGTGGGGCATGTTGGGGCTCTGGGGGCTGTGGCACGCCTCCAGTATACCACGCTGGGGTGCACGGCCCGGTAGAGCCGACCCGCGGGCACTCGATGACGATTCCGCTTGACCCCAACTAAGCCATGGCTTAGACTGAGCGTTAATGGTTCTTATCGTTCACTCGAAGGTTACCAGTAAGTACATGTAGGACAGGGGGCCGGGAGCCCCCCAAGGAGCCCTATGAGTGTTGAGCTCGAGCCCCCGAACGTCACCACCGCCACCGGCCAGGCGCTCACCGCCGTGACACCCGCAGAGGCGAGGACCGCCCGGTGAGCTACTACGGGACTGTTCCGAGTAACCTCCCGCCGCCGACGCCGGAGTCCTGGTACGAGCTCCTGCGGCTCGGGCAGGCGCTCCAGCGGGGTGACGGCTGGGACACCAGCGACATCGTGGCCGCGCTCGACCGGGCGTTCCTTCCGTTGGGCATCTCCCCCGAGATGATCCCCAACACCGCCGAGGAGATCGTGGAAGAGCAGTGGGCCGAAGAGGCTGCAGTCCGCGATGCTGTAGCTACTGCCGAATACGCTGCCGGGCTCACAAGGCTGTCTCCGGGAGAACGCGAAGAGCACACACGGCGCTTCCAAATGTATCTCGATGGGCTCAACCATCGAGATACTTTGTAGTCGCTATCTGACTCACAGAAGTAGATCATGCAGCGACGGATAGCATGGGAGACTACTGCACGATGCTAATACAAACTCGTGTCCCCCGAGATACAGCTGACGCGATTGCCAAACTCGCTGCGGCCGAAGGCTTGTCTATGGCGGCGTGGGTACGCCGAGTGGTGACCAGGGAAGTGGACTCGCCCACGTCTGATCCCGCTCGTATTGCTCTGGCGGCTTGCCTTCGCCATGAAATGCAGGAGGCGATCACCCTACTCCGAGGTCAGATCGAAGATGTAGACCGACGTGCAGTGGATCGGGACGATCGGCTTCAAGACATCCTCAACAAGCGTGTCCTATGACCCAAGCAACGGCTTCGCACGCTGCCTGGCAGCTCGAGTGGCTTGTAGGGATGTTGAAGGAACTCCCGCAAGATCACCCACTTCACGCATTCCACGCCGAGTTCCCGTGGGCGAAGCTCGCGCACCTGGTGCACATGAGCACGCTTGAGTCCATTGAGGGAGATGCCTGGGGGCTGCGCATCCAGGTTCTACTGGAGGGTGCGCTGGCGACATATGATTTCAGGGATATCTCGGAGGGGCCGCACTCGTACGCAATCGTCTCGCTGCTGGTTCGCTCCCCGACGGCCCGACTGGGCTCCTCATTGGGCTGCTCACGGCTACTCTACCTGCAGCAGAGAAGCTGCCCTCACGGCCCGGAGTCTACGCAGCCGTCAAGCAGAGGTTCATCAACGAACATGGTGAGGCCAGGACGGAGCGGCTGCTCTGGGGCCTCGATAAACGGCACAAGGAGCACAGAGATGAAGATCAAGCTCGATGATGTGACGCATTCCTCCCTGGCGACCCGCGACCCGGCGGTCTTGGACACCATCCTGACCAGCTGGGTAGCTGCCCACGCAGCCCTGCCCC
>SXGU01373502.1_pt1 | contig 11661 bp, 10 predicted proteins | sample 3174531 | NCBI WGS metagenome assembly SXGU01 (sample SAMN11356863, study PRJNA531348) | freshwater metagenome | isolation source: freshwater sample F1-140 | place: China: Fuxian Lake, Yuxi | collected 2017-12-25
CCAGCGGTGAAGGCTAATTACCCCATTTATTTCAAAATCATCATCTTGTAAAAACAAGAGCGCACCCGACGGGACGCAAGCCGAGTGGCTCTTGTTTCGCTTATTAAGAATTTTAAATATTAGTTCGCTTTCCTGGTGGCATGAACAAAATATCCCCACTGGAATTAGCGGAGACTTTTGTGGCAGGGGCTGGTGAATCAAATTAGAATTTTGGTGAGATAACAGAACCAACTGGCCTACCTGTTCTCGGTGATGGTGTCGGTCGGGATCTCATACTCCCTCGTGTCGACCTCCAGCTCCACGCCGTTGGTTTCCGTGAGGGGACGGCAGCGGGTTCATCGCCCTCTGCTCGGTGAGGTTGTACTCCGAGCAGGCGGTGAGGGACAGGAACGGCAGGATGGAACGCATGGGGACTCCGGGGTGTGAATTTCGGTCAGGAATTACCCGTCTGCGCCGACAACATGGAGGCGTTATCGGAGCGGATAGGCCCGCGAGTGTTTCGTCGCGGGACTTGGCCGGCGGCGAACTCGCGGGACGTGATGTGTCGAACGAGGCGTCGCGGGTGGTGCCGTTAGTGCACAGTGTCGAGCACCGGCAGCAACCCGTACTCTTCGCGCAGCTCCGTGAGCTCGTGCGGGAAGAGATTGATGATCCTAAGCGTCCTCGCTTTGCCCTTCTCGTCCCGCAGCTCCGGCAGCGCGATCAGGATCGCAATGAGGAAGCACTTGCGCACCTTGGGGTCGTTGACGCACCCCATGTAGATAGTGAAGTCGTCGACCAGGTGCATCAGCGCGTCGGGGACGGCCGGCGGCGTCGGCGCGGGTGTCATTACCCAGCGCATGAGCTGCGGGGCCGTGACGCCCTTGACCAGTCGATGCTCATCAATCGGGAGCTTCGCCGCAGCGATGTACCCAAGGAACTCTTGGGCGACCTGCGCGCGCCAGGCGGGGGCCTCGATGTCGATCGACCCCGGTTTGTGGCGCTTGTTGTAGGTGTAGACGCGACGGCCGAGAGCGGCGTTGAGGATCAGGCTGCTGATCAGAAAGAACGCGAGCATGATGTTCATCAGGAACTCCTGTTTTACAGCTTGGCTACTGTCGGGATTTCGTCCCTGATTATCATCACAAGCAAGGCTTATGAGGATGGTCAGGATCGAAAGAAACAAAGGCCCCGCGCTGCAGATTACCATAAATCCGGTACTCAGGAGCGCGAGGTCTTATTTCGCCTCCTTCAAGGCAACGCTCTACTATAGCAGAAAAATGACCTTTGTCAATGGAATAGTAGCTTTTCTTGGCTGACATTAGACAAATACTAGCATTACTGAAATACTGTGCTAAAGATATATTGCATGCATCGTCTCCTCGTCAAAAAGTCGATCAAAATGACTCAACGCTGCGAAGCGCTGTGCTTAGAGTCCGCTACTTACTGCATTAAAGAAAGGCGGTGACGAATCCGAACTTGCAACCCCTTACGAAAAACGAGTATTGACGCAGTTTTTACTATCGAACTCGACAATCAAAGACGGAGAGTCACTTTTTGCGCTGAAATTACCGTACTCTGCAATCGAAAAACGGTCACCTTGCGATGACCGTCTCTCGTGGCAGGGGAACAGGGATTCGAACCCTGAATAAAGGTTTTGGAGACCTTTGTGATAGCCATTTCACTATTCCCCTATATTTTTAGAGCGTTTTACCAGGAGCAGTGGAGTTGGAAAATTTACCTGTGTTTCGGGTGTGAGGTGATTTGATATGAAGCGACGCTAGCATAGTGAAAAAAGTGAATTTCGTAAAGTTTACCAGGACTTGTCATTAAATATTGAATTGTGTAAACATGTCTTCGCAACTATGGAGTTTCCGTGACCGTTGATCCGAGAATGTTGAAATTGTGCGTTCCTTCAGCCCCGATGCCGATGTTCCCCAAGCAGGCCATGCCACGTCTCTGCGGGTCGGAGGGCTGTTCCGAACCCATTGTTGATGGGGAAACGCAAGTCCGTCACCCGTTCCATTGTAGCAAGGGTCACCCCAACCTTCGTTCGCGGCAAATGGTGTCTATGGCTGTGGTCTTGTTCGGGTGCAAGATCATGCTCGTCAAGCGTGGCCGCGAGCCTGGCCGGCTGCGCTGGTGTGCGCCAGGCGGTTTAGTCGAATGGGGTGACAACACGCGTCAGACCGCGCACAAGGAGTTTGGACAGGAGGTGTTTGGACTGCCACCTACCCATGAACTCAACATTCCGCTGACCTGGTCATTTTTGGGTGACAAACCGGACGCCGAAGGAATGTTGCACATGTTCGCCTGGACAGCGCAGTGGCCGAGCGGGACGGACTACTATCTGCCCGAACGGGTCAAGCCCGATGCTCGTTTGCCTCGTCATCTGCATCCCGAGGTAGTCGAGGCTCGTTTGTTCAGCATTGACAGGCTGCCCAAGCTCGCCTTCAACGATCAGATCGACTTTTTCGAGCTGGCGCTCGATAGGCTCTGACCTGCCGTGCTGTTTATCTCTGACCGGGACTCATCACCTAGAGTCCCGGTCATCGTTATTTGTGGCGTAGAACGTGTTATCATGACAGCCGTATGCCAAGGGGGAAGAAAAAAAGTAAAGTCTCGGGTTTTCGTTTAGGGCGCAAGCAGTCGGTCGTCGAAAAGATCGCTCATGTTTTGACGAGTTTTTTTGGAACACTTTGGTTCTTGATCATGAATGTCTGTTTCTTTGTAGTTTGGATAATTTGGAATTTAGAACTTCATCCGGCCGCTAACGTCTTTGATCCGTACCCGTTTGGAATGCTAACGATGATCGTGTCGCTTGAAGCCATTGTGCTGTCAGTGGTCGTGTTGATTAGTCAAAATCGAGCCAATCGCTTGGCCGACGCTCGGGAAGAGATAGATTTTGAAGTCGATGTAGCTAGCGAGAAGCAGATCGCCGCTGTCATGAAGACACTCGATACCATCTTGCATCATTTAAAAATTCAGCATCGTGAGAACAAACGATCCATGCAAGCGCTCAATGTCGCTGAACTAGAAAGACGTATCATTGATGACATCGACACAGATTAATTACTCCCAGACTTGATGCTGGGAGTTATTAATTTACACTTTACTGCTTAAAGCCCGTGATTGCCTGGAGGATTTCTAGCGGTACTGTAAAGACCACCGTATTCGAAGCATCTGAGCTGATGTCGTTAATAGAGTTCAGGGTACGTAGGTGCAAGGCTCCGGGAGTTTCAGCTAACATTTTGGCGGCCTTCATCAGGTTTTCAGCAGCCGCGACTTCACCTTCGGAATTAATAATAACGGCGCGGCGTTCACGTTCGGCCTCGGCTTGCTTGGCGATGGTGCGCACCATGTCTGGAGGTAAATTAATGTCTTTTAGTTCCACAGTTGAAACTTCTACGCCCCAAGATTGAGTGGAAGCTTCAACAATTTTTTCGATTTTTTCGGATAGAGTCTGACGCATGGTCAGTAGTTCGTCTAAAGTGACCTCGCCAACGACATTACGCATGGTGGTCTGAGCCAGCTGCAAAACAGCGTAACTAACACTTTCGACCTCTAGTATCGACTTAGCAGCATCAGCAATTTTGTAATAAATGACGGCGGTAATCTTGGCTGAGACATTATCCTTAGTGATAGCGTCTTGGGCTGGAACCTCAACGGCCTTGGTACGTAGATCCACCTTCTTCATAAACTGAAAAACTGGCACCACTAAGCGCCAACCAGGTTCGGCCATACCTGAGTAACGTCCCATTGTAAATTTAATTCCGCGCTCGTATTGATTCACCTGGCGCAAGCATGCCAACAATGTTGCAATCACCACGAGGAGTAGAAAAAACCACATATTTTCGCCTGATTAAGAATTACAAGTAACTTACTCTAGTTACCAAAAGTTGCAAGTAAAAAAGTCGTGAATTTTTCGTCTGTGTATAACTTTCTAGGGTATTTTCAGGGCTGTGTTACGCTTTTCCCCGTAAAAATGAAGATTCATTAATTGTCTAAGGATTATGTCTACACGCATGACCAAGTCGCAGATTATGGCAGAGTTAGCTTCACGTTGGAACGTGTCCAAGCGCGAAGCAGGTGAGATTTATGATCACTTGGTTAAGTTGGCCTACGATGAAATTAAGCGTGCCGGAGAATTTGTGATGCCTGGTCTTGGCAAGATGGCTAAGAAGCATCGCGCAGCTCGTCAGGGTCGCAATCCAGCCACCGGTGCCACCATTCAAATTCCGGCCAAGACAGTTCTAAAGTTTGCGGTGTCTAAGGCTGCCAAGGAATCGTTGATGTAATTGTAAACAAAACATTTAGTTTTTCCACAAGCCCTCGACAATGACGAGGGTTTTTGGTATGTGTTAATTATACTGAGGCTGTTGTAAACATTTTTTATACATACTTATCTGGGCAACGTTTTATGAAGGCCTGGTTTTTTCCATTATTTTTTCTGGTAACTGTCGCGGGAGGAGTGGCGGCAGCCGGTCTTTTGTTCGTACAGCCAGCCCCAAGTAAATCGCTTGAAGCGGCTGAGCCTCCTGCTTGGAAAGCAGTTACCGAGGTACTTGAGACTCGTCGTCGCGAACTAGAGCAGGGAGCTCCAATACCTTTTGGGTCAAACACGCAAATTAACATTTTAGCTCTGGGACTCGATTCACGTAAGGAAGGTCAAGAACAACATTGTGACGCTATTCACATGGTCACCCTGGACCTGACAGATTGGAGCATATTGATTACTTCGGTACCACGTGGTGCGTATTCATCATTGCCGCCTGGTCAGCCTTATCAGGATAGTGACTACTATGTCTCTAATGCCTGTGCTTTTGGTGGTCTAGATTACGGCGTTCAACAAATTGAACGCATTGTTGGGGTACAGGCTGACTATGTCGCCAGTGTTGGCTTTTCACAAGCGTTGGGGATTTTCCGGGCCCTTGAGCTACCTACGACCGAAACACTCCAGTGGTTACGCCATCGTCAGAGTTATAGCATCGGCGATCCACAACGCAGTCAGAACCAAGCAGTGTTTATGAAGGACGTTGCTCTAAAGCTCCTTGGAGGGGACGGACTGTCATCACCTTTGCTGTACATTATGTATACCCTAGTCGACACTGACCTGGATTTTAAAACTGTTCAAGCCCTATACACTGCGTATCGCTCGTCAAACATGGTCAAGCGAGCTGATAGTATTCAACTTGCCATGAAACCACATTTCGTAACTCAGGAATTGCATTTCGATCCGGCCCAGGCCGACGAGCAGGTAGCGGCCTTGGTAGCTTTGTTGCAGGGTAGATTGTCCGAACAAGATTTATCGAACAAAACATTAGACGAGCTTCAGCTTGAACTGGTGACATTTTTAAGAGCCTCGTTGTCAAGCAATGACAGTGTTGAACACGCCTATCAAGAACAGCTGTGGCGCCAAATTGAGGCTGAGGATGTTCGTGAAGAGCTGCACTTTAGGTTTATGGAGAAATATTTACGCGAATTGAGCCACACCAACACGGAGTTGGCTAAGCAAATAGTCACAGATTATGTGCTTGAGAAGCAGTATTACGGCTTGACTGCCTGGGCCGAAAAGGGTCGGAATTTGCTGGCTGATATTGTAACTGCGGAACTATAATCATGAGGTTGTGAATAGACCATACATGTTTAGATTTTATGATATAATCCGTCCAGAATATGTATTTATTGACAGATTATAAGTCTCTGCTAGTCGGAAAGTTATTCTTGTTATTGATGATTTGTTTAGCCGGTTTTGTTTGGTCAACCCATCAGGCTCAAGCGGCGTCCATTACTTGGGATGGTGGGGGAGCGACTAATAATTGGTCTGAAGATGCAAACTGGGTCGGCAACGTTGAACCAGGTAGCTCTGATGTGGCTACTTTCGGTGGTACTTCTACCAAGGCCGCGATCATTGATGCGTCTATAAATGTTCAGGGAATAGACATTAACGCCGGATACGCTGGTGGTGCTATTACTCAGGCAGCTGGGCAAACAGTTTCAATTGGTTCAGGAGGTTTTGATATTTCAGCTGCCAGTTTTACTGGTAGTGATAGTGGTATTAGTTGTAGTTCGACTTGCTCGTTTACGATATCGGGAGGAACTTTTACATCGACGACCGGAAATTTATCTCTGGGAAACACTTTCACTGTTTCGTCTGGAACTTTTAACGAATCTACTGGTACCGTTACAGCTACACAATCAACCCAAACATGGGACGTGGCGACCACTGAAACTTTTTATAACTTGACGATTAATAAAACCAGCGAACAGGCGCTCACCATGAGTGGGAGCGATACCTTTGTAGTATTGAATACCTTGACACTTACCGATGGTGCTATTAATGGCTCGTCGGCCAGCATTGACGCTAGAAACGCAATCGTACAAGCGTCAGGCTTTGATGGCGGTACTGCTACAATTAATTTTGGCGACAACGCCGTTAGTCAAACTTACACAATTAATGGTGGCGTAACACCAATAGTCCAATTAGATCATGCTAGCGATGCCAGTGACAGTATCACTGTGGCGGCGGCGGTCACGTTTACAGGTCTGACCATCACTTCAAGTTTTTCCGGATCGATTCCACTTAGCAACGGATCAAACTTTACTCTTGGATTTGCTGCCTGGAATCAATCTGCTGGAACATATAACGCCTCGGCGCAATCTTCCTGGAACGTGGTTGATTTAGATATTTCTGGCGGTACTTTTACAGCCCCAGCTCTAGTTACTGCTACTAGCAGCTCGGCCACTTGGGACATCAATTCATCCCAAACTTTTACCGCTCTGACAGTGAATAAAAGTAATGGGGTCACCTTAACCATGGGAACAGGTGATACTTTTGTCATTACTGGTGCATTAACGCTAACTAATGGTGCAGTTGCTACGGGCACATTAGACGCGCGCGGAAATGTGACCGTGGGTTCGTTATACGACGGTGGTTCGGCTTCACTTAATTTTGGTGGCACAGCAACACAAACGTTTGATCTGACCGGTGCCACCGGCTTGTATGCCGGGGATATTACTGTAAACAAGGCCAGCGGCCAGGTTAACTTATCTTCGGCTCTAGTACTTGACGATGCTAGTCAGGACCTTACTCTTCAAGAAGGTAAACTTAGTCTGGCCGGTCAGACTCTCACAGTCAATGGTGCTAGCGGTACGTTTGTTGTCGAAGACGGTGGGCATTTACAGCTCCAAGGTGGCGAGACCATGACTTTCAATGTCTCTAATCCAACATTGAGCACTGGTTCGACTGTTACCTACACAGGTGATGGCGATAGCGCCGCAGACACCTACACAGTGACTACGCTTAAGAGTACTTATCATCATCTGGTGATCAACGCGACTGATGGTGCGACCGACATTTTTCAGCTAGGTGCGGCCCTTGATGTCAACGGCAACTTAACGGTCACGGCCGGTACCTTTGATGTTAGTTCCTCAAACCACGCCATTACGCTGGCGGGTAATTGGAGCAACGCCGGAACCCTAAACCCGCGTTCTGGAACAATCACCCTGGACCCTGACACTAACCATTCACTGACTGGGGACACGACCTGGTTTAGCTTAACCTTGCTTAACTCTACTAATGACGCCACTGATGTTACTTTGACCCTGCCGGCCAATAACACACAAACTATCACCGGTGTGTTGACGCTCGACGGCCTGGATGACAATGATCGTCTTAATTTAGTGTCTTCTTCCTCAGGTTTACGCGGTATTATTTCCTTTACCGGTACTGGTAGTTTTGTTGGCGATTATCTGGATGTTATCGATAACACAATCAATGATAGTTCGTCAGCGCTGATTGCGCCTCTGAGGCCGGTCTCATCTATCAACAGCGGCAACACCGCCTCATGGTTCAAAAGTGGCAGCGCTATTCCTAGCGTTGTTATCGTCACTCCAACCATTACTATCTTAAGTCCAAACGGAGGTGAGGAATATACGGCCGGGGAAGTGATTGATGTCACTTGGCTCGGGAATAATCTAACTTCCGCTTATTTGGATTTTGCGATTTCTTACGACTCCGGACAAACATACACGCATCTGCAAAGAGTTGAAAACCAATTTACCACCCAAAAATTAACGTTACCCGATACACTGTCCGATACAGCTCGGTTGCGTCTAGAGGGCACTGATCAGCTCGTGGTTGCTGCTAGCGACGCTTCGGACTCTGATTTCATGGTCGTGGCCGCCGACGAACCAACTGTTATTGAAAGCTTGGACACATCCGTAGAAATTGATGCTGTAGAAACTGTTACCGTCGTAGCGACTGAGACCAATCCAACTAGCCAGGTCTCCGATGATCGGCTGGCACAGAGCTATATCCGAGGCGAGAATTTTGCCACCGTTTATTACGTTGATAGTTACGGTGTGCGCCACCCTTTTGGTGATGAACTAACATTCTTTAGCCACCAAGAGAATTTTGCCAGTGTTCAAGTAGTCCCAGATAGTGACTTATCTCAATATCCGATGGGCGCGCCTATGCTACCTAAGGCTGGGGTAGTACTTGTAAAAATTCAAAGCTCTGCCGAGGTTTATCATGTTACGGAAAACGCAGCTGGTCAGCACGAGCTTAGCTGGATCCCAACAGAGGCTTTAGCTGTCGAGTTATTTGGTCAAGATTGGTCAGAGTTTGTGGTAGACATTGAACCGACGATGTGGACACATTATCAACGCGTTGATGACATCGCTGCCGACACTACGATAGACAGAACACAATTCAAGCGTAGGTCGCACTTGCGCTAAACCAAAAGTCCGGAGAATTAATCCGGACTTTTGATTTCAGCCTGCTTGATCTGTTTAGCGATTCAAGAGCGCCAAGACTTTGCTATTACCTTCAGCTAACCATTTTTTAAGTGTTCGCCAACCTCGACTAGAAACCAGAATACGCTGATTTTTACCGGTCGTAGGATTGACGACGGTTCTAGCTTGCAGATTAGGCATCTGACGACGCTTGGTTTTATTGTTGGCATGACTAACGTTGTTAGCAACATTAGGTTTTTTGCCAGTGACTTCGCAAATCTGAGACATACGGACTTTAAACAAGTTGGCAAGATATTACCTTAATCAATCAATCTAGTCAAATAACAGGCCAGCTGAAGATTTTTACCCTCGAATATCTAATCTCCATCACCCAGTCTCAGTAATGTATACTTTCTAACAATTATGCCAGTAAGGGGGATTAAAGACAGCGCTGCTTATGTGGTTGCAGTAAGCATGGGTTATGGTCACGAACGCGCGGCCTCTGCTTTAAGGTCTATCGCCGTCCAGAACCAGGTGATTTTAGCTAACGCTTACCCTGGCATGCCAGCCTTCGATAAACAGCTGTGGTCTACCGGTCAATCCTGGTACGAGCGTATTTCGCGGTTTAAACGTGTCCCGATCGTTGGTGCCGCCGCTTTTGGAGTCATGGATCATTTGCAGGAAATCGAACCTTTTTATCCGCGTCGTGATTTATCAACACCAACTCTCCAAGTAAAACAGACCTACGCGCTCATTCGTAAAGCTAAACACTGTCAGCACTTAATTGGAAAATTAGCCGAACAACCAAAACCGTTAATTAGTACTTTTATGACTCCGGCTTTTGCAGCCGAAGAGTTTGGTTATCCAGAGGATATTTACCTTGTCATTTGCGATGCCGACGTGTCACGGGCTTGGGCTCCGCTTTGTCCACGTCGCAGTCGCATTAAATATTTGGCCCCCACAGGACGTGTGGTTGAACGGCTCCAGTTATACGGCGTACCCCGTGAAAATATTTTGTTCACCGGTTTTCCTTTACCAACCGAGAATATTGGTGGTCCGAATGCCGACACTGCGTTATCAGATTTATCACGACGCATGTGTAATTTAGATCCACACGGAATCTTTGTGCAGCACTCCACGGCCATGTTGCACGCTAAGTTCGGGCAAGATTTTTGCGATTACGTAGCACGCAAACGCTCAACACCAATTTCGCTGACTTTTGCCGTTGGTGGGGCCGGGGCTCAGAGGGAGCTGGGTATTTTAGCTGCACAGAGTTTGATGGGGGATATCCTTGGCGGTCGTTTAACATTTAATCTCATTGCTGGCACCCATGTGGGCATTGGGGAGTATTTTGTCAGTGAACTTAATCAAACACCTCTTAAACGAGCACTGGCCGATGGACGCATAACAATTTTGTGCACACCTGATCGGGGAAAATATTTCAACGGCTTTAACAAACTCATGCGTAAGACCGATATTTTGTGGACTAAGCCGTCGGAGTTATCTTTCTATACAGGTTTGGGCCTACCGATTCTGATGGCTCCGACTGTTGGTAGCCAAGAGGATTTTAATCGTAATTGGTTGTATCAGGTGGGGGGAGGCACCGATGCGTTAGCTCCTGAATACACGCAAGAATGGTTGTGGGATTGGATTAATTCTGGTGCCTTAGCTCGCATGGCTTGGAATGGCTATACTAACGCCCCCACCCACGGAGCCTATCGAATTGAGGATGTAGTCCGAAACCGGCCATGGTCGATGCACGAGTTGCCTCTGGTTGTTTAATACAAATGCGGATTTTGGTACGGGATTAGGGCTAGAATTGCTGCGTGCTTATAATATTCAGTTCGATCTATAGCACCATTGGTCAAAATGCCTACGGTGCCAAGATTTTGTTTAACGTTTGTCGAGCCGTGCAATTTATCTGCGGCCTGACCCATTTCCATTCCGGCTTTAATGTCGTTAGCCATGCTAGTGGGAATTACAAATGTTCCAGCCGAAGCTTTACTTTCGTGACCGTCCTTATTGATAATCACAATCCAAGCGATGGCTACAAGTTGACCTAGCTCGTCTGTCACAAGGCCACCCTCGATTCCCACCCAAAAATCGGCCTCAGCCCGGAGTTCTCGAATGCGTTGAACGCGATTCCGGGCCCCGAGGATAGTTTCTTCTGTTCCCATTGGTTGGTCCGGAACGCCAGACGGAACGTTCAAACCCTCGACGACAAGCATGGACCCTGGGAGCATTTGGTCGAAGGCTAGTTTTGTGGCGTTGATTTTTACTGGGTTAGTGGAAGCGACAATTACGATTGGCATATGACATGCATAGTAACTCGCATCATCCATAAACAAAAACTCAAGTTGTGGGCTTCAGTTTTTGTGGTTCCGCACAGTAGGCCGAGTTAGAACTGCGATTGAGGAACATGAGGGCTATATCAGATTCCGGATCTTCTGGGTTTTAATTGAACAATGGGCTTTCCGAAAGGAGATCGCGATATGTCGATGCAGTTTTCTCTCCTGATAGATTCGAGAGGACAATGGCCAGTTGGTATACTAAGCTAGTATGAAAAAGCGTTGGGTGGTCGGTTTCCTTTTTAACTCCAAGACTGAGCTGGCTTTGGTCATGAAAACTCATCCTGCTTGGCAGGCGGGAAAGCTTAATGGTGTGGGTGGTAAGGTGGAGGAGGGGGAGTCAATAATTCAAGCTATGCGTCGGGAGTTCAACGAAGAGGCGGGAGTTGAGCTGGATGCTTGGCGTGAGTTTGCGATTCTGAAAATCGACTATGGTGATGTGCATTTTCTGGTAGCTCACGGCGATTATGAGCTCGAGTCATTAACTGAAGAGTTAGTTGGTTGGTATAGCCTGGATGTTCTCAAAACTTTGCCGCACATCAGGAATCTTGATTGGTTGATTCCTCTGGCTTTAGACAATCAGGCTAAGTTAGCGGAA
>SXGU01233941.1_pt1 | contig 11659 bp, 13 predicted proteins | sample 3174531 | NCBI WGS metagenome assembly SXGU01 (sample SAMN11356863, study PRJNA531348) | freshwater metagenome | isolation source: freshwater sample F1-140 | place: China: Fuxian Lake, Yuxi | collected 2017-12-25
CATGGCACCCGTGATGGTCCATCTGGAGCCGGGAGACTGGATGACCAAGATCAATACGGGAAAGCAGGGACAGGAACTGGCTGACTCGGTTCGTGCATTTCGCCAAAAGCTCAAATCATTCATGAAGGAGTTCAACCCCGGTCGGCCAGTGGTGTTCGCCACGGCGGCCTACGATCTGGACGACATTGCCGAAATGTTGCGCACACCCGGTCTCTTCGACCGTCGCTTCATCGTGCACCCGCCGACAACTCTGGAGACCGGGTTGATTTTCCTCGATCAGCTTGGCCGGGACTGCTGCGCCCCATCCCTTGCGGACGTTCCGCACAAGGTGGGCATCGTGGTTCAGAGCTATCCAGGCACCCGGGTGCGGGAACTCCACCTTCTTCACCTTCAGCGAAAGGCCGCACGGGAGCAGCGGCGGCTGGAGTTCATCGACCTGGTCGAAGTAAGCGTGCAAGGCAGCGCCGAAACGGACGACTTGCCGCCGCAGAGCGACGAATTTCTTCGCCTGGTGGCAGTGCACGAGGCCGGCCATGCTCTGGTTGCCATGATCGATTCCGCCGGCGGCAACATTCCCGAGTACCTGTCCATCGTTGCGGTACCGAGCTGCAATGGCGTGTCGGTCGATTCATGCACCTATCGATATTCTTTTCGCAAGCAGACGACATATGCAAGTTTCCGCCATCAAATCCGGGGCTATCTGGCGGGGCGCGCCGCCGAAGAAATTGCCTTCGGTCCGGAGAACGTTTCAGGCGGTTCCCGCGAAGATCTGGTCAATGCCAACAAGCTTGCCATTGAAGCCTTTGCCTGTCTCGGCTTTGCGCCGGACATGGACCATCCCGGTGCCTCGGCAAGCAATCTTGCCGTCCTCATCGACGACGACCCCAGCGAGGCCGAAGAAGCGCATTTCGAGTCGCTGATACGGCAGTTTCTTGCCGACCAGTATCGGGAAGTTCTTGCGTTGCTGACCACGCATCGCTGCTTTCTGGACGATATCGCCGAAAATCTGCTGCAACGCAAGGTGATGGATCAGGACATGCTTTCCGACCTGGCGAACAAATACCTGCAGACTCATTCACAAGCACCTGCGAAGAGTTTCCCCGTTTCGGCAAAGCTACCAAGCCCAATACGCACCATAGGCGATTCTCTCTCAGCCCCGGCTCTCTTTCATACTGATTCGATTCGTCCGGTTGATTGACGTACTCGCGACATTACCTTTTACACACGACCTTAGTTACGTGGCCAATACTGGAATCGACACATGCACTCATCTTTCACCACATATTCCCGACGAAATTTTCTTGGTAAGCTGGCCGCCCTAATTTGCACTGGCCTGACGTTTCCGGCAAAAGCGTTCTCTTCTAGCTCAAGAAGCCTGTTGCGCTCGACGCCGAATCCAGATTGCGGCCACTTGTCACTGGCGGTGGCTGAAGATCTGTGTTCCCTTCATAGACAAAATATTCTGTCGGATATCTGTCTGGATTTGAGACGCTACCGCAGTGCTTCAATCGATGCGCTGGAGAATTTGGCGCAATATCACAACTGGCTGGTCGTAGACTTTGGAATTTCCGAACTATCGCTAGAAACCGCGCATGCACTTTCCAGGATGTCGATCGGCCACGCTACTTTTTCTCACATTGAAAAGGTAACACCAGCGGCGGTTGCACTGCTTCTCAATACAGACTGCGACTTGCTTTTCGAAAATGTTGTCGAGGTGGACGTGGAAAGCATCGACTTGCTTGGAAAGCTGCTTGGCTCTGGGTTAGACCTTCAGGTGTTCGACCTAAATGGAAACATCGAGATTAGCGATGCCTTGCGACGAGCGCTTGCAGGAGGGTTTCCTAGCGAATTGATGTTCTTTGGCACCCCGAGCCGCCAGTACGTTTGATCATGCATATCGGCAGCGTGCCGGAGCCACTCGCGCGCGATGCAGACCTCCAAACGCAAAATTACACTTATTTATGTGCTACACTTAATGTTGTGTTAATTTAGCAAGGAGGATGCTCATGGCGACAGTCAATTTCACGGGTGCGGTGGATCGCGAACTGCTCAAGCGGGCCAAGATCATCGCCGCCAAGACAGACACATCGGTCAACGCACTGTTCAATGCCGAATTGCGCTACCTGGTGGAAACCTTCGAGGCCGCCGAAACCGCCAACAACCAGAACTACCGCACGCTGCTCGACTTCTCGCTGGGCCGGATCGACGATCTAGCCACAATGGCGGTACTCGGTATCGATAGCGAGGAAGACCTCTTCCTGCTGATGGCACAAGCCCATCTGCCGATGCCGCGCCTGTCCGCCGCAACCACGCAGGGCATGGTGGACGATCTGAACGCACTGGCGGCGTAGCTTGTGGCCGACGCGCCGAAGACGTCCCCCATCCTGCTACCCGACGCCGGGCCGCTGATCACGCTGGCCTATGCCGATGCGCTGAACCTGCTGCTGAAACCCGGCTGGCCGGTGCACATGGTCGATATGGTCTTGCACGAAGTCACGCGTAATGTCACCCCGACCAGCCAGAAGATTCACGCCTGGGTCGCCGAGCACTCGATTCCCGTCCTGACCACACGCATTTTCCAGCACCATCAGGCCGCGCAATCAGGCGGCGAAACGCCACCACGCAAATCGAATCTTGGCGAACTGGCGATTCAGGAAACCATGGGCAGCCTCGCGCTTGACGCGCCCGCCGCGACCGGTGTTTTCCTGTTCGAAGACCACAAGATCGCCCGCGCCAGCTTTCTGCTGCCGGACAATTGCCGCAAAGTCAGCACGCGCGCGTGGCTGCTGTTTCTGGAGCGAAAAGGCTGGATCAAATCCGCCGCCGCCATCGAGCGGGCCGCAATTGCGAACGGACGAAACTTCTCGCGCTTGCGCTTCCCGTTGTGATGATGTGTGCGCGGAAGCCATGCGCAGCGGCAGGTATTCACACATAAAAGTCGGCGCTGGCGGGACGGTGATTGTCATCGTGATGCCGCTGGCGGATATTGTCGCGGCGGCGGATATTTATCGATTCTTCGAGGGGCTGGCACAAGAACGCGAAGTGGCAGAGGCGCGTGTCATAATTGCCGGAGGCGAGTGAGCGAGCTAGCAAATGATTGCCTCGGTATCCGTGGGTACCGTCTCGCCAGCGCCGTTTTTTGTTCCCAGAATTACGTGATGTAGGCCATGCAAACCGAAAGGACTCGCCAGATATGAGCACTATCACCCCCCACTACCGTACCGTGAAGGATTTGTTGCAAAGCCAGTCGTATTCCATCGACGAATATCAGCGCGAATACAAGTGGGAGAAGGGGAACATTGAAGAACTGCTCACTGACCTACACGGCAAGTTTCTGAACTGTTACCAACCGGGGGATGAGACCAAGAAGGTTAGCGGCTACGAGGACTACTTTCTGGGTTCAATCATCGTCAGCAAACGCGGTGGCGTGAGCTACCTTGTCGATGGGCAGCAGCGGGTAACTTCGCTAACTTTGCTGCTGATCTACCTATACCAAGCCGCTAAAAATCAGGGTTTGCAGGTGGTAGGTGGCATTGCGCCGCTGATTTATTCGGATAATTTGGGTGAGCCACGCTTCAACCTGAACATTTCGGAACGCCTGCCCGTGATCGAGGCCCTTTTCAAGGCACAGACCTTCAACCCAAGTGACAAGGAAGAGTCGATCCAGACGATGTACGCCCGATATCAGGACATCGAACGAATCGACTTGGCAGGCGAACTTAAAGACTCGCTGCCCCATTTCATATATTGGCTGATGACCAAGGTCGGCCTGATTGAGATTGCCACCGACAACGATACCTACGCCTACTCGATTTTTGAAACCATGAACGACAGAGGCAAACCGCTCAGTCCCGTGGATATGCTAAAGGCGTATCTTCTGGCTCCAATCGAGGACTACGATAAGCGCCGCAACGCTAACCAAACTTGGAAGAGGCAGGTGCTGGCACTGATCTCCTGGGGCGAAGAGCATGAATCCGAGCGCGACGCTAACTGCATCAAAGCTTGGTTCCGTGCGCAGTACGCTGAAAGCATCCGCGACCGGAAGGCTGGCGCGACCGACAAGGATTGGGAGCTGATCGGTTCGACCTTTCATCGCTGGGCGCGCGATAACTCCTCAAGACTCAACATCGGCAACGAGGCAGGCAATTCGGCACTGATTTCCACGTGCTTCCCATTCTTCAGCAAGGCATACCGGGTAATTCTTGATGCCAGCCGTACCTACACGCAGGGGCTGGAAGCAGTGTTCTACAACGCTCACAATGAATTCACCTGGCAGAACACGGTGCTACTCGCACCACTAACGATCACGGATGACGAATGCACCGTGCAGTGCAAGATCGCGGCAATGGCAACTTATCTCGATATTTGGTTGATGCGGCGAACCGTCAACTACATCCGAGTGGGATATTCGAGCACCAGCTATGCGATGTACTTGCTATGCAAGGACACGCGGGGGAAACCGCTGCCTGAGTTAGTCACAATTCTGAGCAAGAAACTGACGGATGATGAAGTTACGTTCAATGGATGCGACATCAAAAATCGCACTGGGATAGACGGATTTGGCATGAACCAACTCAGCCGACGCTACATCTATCACTTGCTAGCCAGAATCACCACATACGTTGACACAAACTCTGGCAAGCCCGACTTGTTCGACAAATACGTCGATCGTGACACCAAAAACTCTTGCGATATAGAACACATTTGGGCCGATGACTACGACCGCCACAAGGAAGAGTGTTCCTCGCAACAAGAATTTCAGGAGTGGCGCAACCATGTCGCCGGTCTATTGCTACTACCGGCGGATGTCAATCGCAGTTATCAAGCTAAGCCCTTCGAAGAGAAGGCACCTCACTACGCAACCCAGAACCTATATGCGGCGAGCTTGACTGCCAGCGCATACATGCATCAACCTAAGTTTAAAAAGTTTTGCACCGACGAGAACTTGCCATTCAAATCCTACGAGCATTTCGGTAAATCTGAGCAGTTGGAGCGACGGCAGCTCGTTAGCGCATTGGTCAGTCGAATCTGGTCGTCCGAACGTTTGAACGACTACCTGCCGAAGACAACACCATTGGGGTCAGTGTGAATTGTAAAAGTCGGCGCTGACGGGACGGCGGTATTACGTCGGCGCCGGGCGCGGACCGAGCCCACAGATCAGAATCTCCTTAGGAGAGCCATTGGGGTCAGAGTGAATTGTGAAAGTCGGCATTGACGGGGAGGACGCCATGAAAAGTGCGCCCGATGATGATTCGGACTGGTGGCCGGTGTCCGAGAAGTCCCTCAGGGTGCGGCCTTGAGGAAATTGCCCGCATCCCGCCAGTACCAGCCTTGATTTGGATCGTCCTTGTCGATCCATCCGAATCGACTGCGACCGGGAAGTCGCCCGTGCAACAATTCAGCGATCCGCGCCGCAGAAATGATGGGCGCTTCCATGACTCGATTCTGCGTATTTTCAATGTACTCTACGGCTCGGTATCCAGCTTCGGTTTTCTCGAATCGGATGATTGACGTGCAGCAAATGCTGTTCGTGAAATCGCTTATGTAGAACAGGTTGTCGATCAACAGATGTACTGCACCCCATGGGTTGGAGCAGGTGTTGCGGCATGAGGCGTCGATGGCCTTCATGTCGTCGCTTGTCAGCGGCAGATCCAGTGCCACGATTCGGTAGCCACCGATCGCGATCCGATGGTCAATGTCGCAGGGGACACCCGCATGGTAGCTGTCGGCAGAACAAATCCGGTACAAATCGGACCAGTCGGTCGACGCCAGCAACCTATCCCAGTCGAAGTTGCTTTTCGGAAGGACCGCGATGTCTCCGCTGCGAAACAATTTCGTACTTGGCTCGTGCTCTGGATCGCCTGCCTCTTTCCACCAAAATCCCTGGTCCCAGTCTTCCTGTTCGATGAAATCAATTCGTGCAGCGGGCAACAGATCGCTTAACCAGAGGGCGATCCACACCGCGGCAGAGATCGGTTCCCCCACTCGCAATTCTTCGGTATCTTCGAGAAATTCGACCGTCAGGTAGCCGTTCTCGGTGGGTTCAAATCGAACGATGGCCAAGCAAAAGCCACGCTTGTCGTCGACCACGAACAGCATGTTTTCTATCAGTTTGAAGACGGGACGTGCGGATTCAAGACGGAAAAATGAATGCCCACATTTCTCCCTGATTGCCTTCATATCGCCAGATGTCAGCGGTAGATTCAGCGAGACAAGACGATACCCGTCCCTGAAAACCGGGAAACCCCATTCGTCATCGTCCCTGATGTAGCCGTATGCATCCACCGAACACGACTCATAGAGGGCGCCCCAATCAAATGTATCGACAAAGCCATCCCAGTCGAAATCACTCTTCGACTTGATGACCACGTCTTGTGGACGGATGATTTTCATGTTCGATTCCTGAAATGCGGAAGATGTGAAATGAATAGCCAGGCACCAGATTATCATGTGCATTGTCCACCACGCAGAGACATTGTGGGGACGATCACGGGAATGGTCATTCGGCGGCGTTCACTATGGAGTCCGGATGCGACGCATCGCGTCGCATCGAACATGTAGCCTATTCACCACGACGGTTACGTGAGGAATTGACGACCGGAGTGAATCAAAGGGGATAATTCAAATGGCCGACAACAAGGGACTCCCAATGCGCAACCTGTCCAAATCAAAACTGCTTGCCTTTATTCAATGCCAGAAGCGGCTCTGGCTGGAAGTGCACCGGCCAACGCTGGCGCAGGTTTCAGCGGCGACGCAAGCCAGTTTTGAGGTTGGGTACCAGGTTGGCGATATCGCGCGCCGGCTGTACGACCCGGACGGCAAGGGACAATTGATCGATGCCCAAGCTGAAGGATTCGAGGCCGCGTTTTCCCGCAGCACGGCGCTGCTCACTTCCTCGCAGCCCATCTTCGAAGCCGGCTTCTCCGCCGGCGGAGCGCTGGCTTTTGCCGATGTGATGTTGCCGACGCCGCAGCACGGCAAACCGGGCTGGCGAATGATCGAAGTGAAATCATCGACCAGCGTCAAGGACTACCATCGGGATGACGCGGCGGTGCAGGCATTCGTCGCCAGGAACGCTGGCGTACCGCTTGTGTCGCTTGCGCTGGCGCACATTGACAGCAGTTGGGTGTATCCCGGCGGTGAGGATTACCAGGGCTTGTTGCTGGAGAATGACCTGACCGACGAGGTATTTGCCCGGGAGGCCGAGGTCAAGGCCTGGATCGCGGACGCGCAGGCCATCGTCGGCAGAAACAGCGAGCCGGAAATCATGACTGGCCGGCAATGCGGCAAGCCGTTTGAATGCGGCTTCCTCGATTACTGCCGGAGCCAGGAGCCTCAGGCCGACTACCCCGTCAGCTGGTTGCCGAGGGTTCAGGCGAAGGCGCTGAAGTCGCTGATCGAAGACGAGCGCGTGACAGACATGCGCGATGTTCCCGACGAGCTGCTCAATGAACGTCAACGCCGGGTGAAGAGCAGCACCTTGTCCGGCGAAGCCTACTTCGACGGACCGAGTGCCGCTGCTGATCTGGCTACCCACGAGCTGCCGGCTTATTTTCTCGACTTCGAGACCATTCAGTTCGTGGTCCCCATCTGGAAGGGGACGCGGCCCTACCAGCAGATACCGTTCCAGTTCAGCGTGCACTGTCTCTCCGACACCGGAAAGCTTGAGCATCAATCCTTCATCGATCTCACCGGCAACGACCCGTCACAAAAGTTCGCCGAGTCGCTGATAGCGGCTTGTGGCGAGAGCGGTCCCGTGTTTGTCTATAACGCAGGTTTTGAAACCGCGCGCATCAGAGAACTCGGTGACCGCTTTCCGACTCTGAAGCCATCGCTGCTCGCTATCAATGAACGCGTTGTAGACCTGCTCAGGGTGGCGGAACAGCGCTATTACCATCCGAGCCAGAAAGGCAGCTGGAGCATCAAGAAGGTATTGCCGGCGGTGGCGCCCGACCTGCGCTACGACGCGCTGGACGGAGTCCAGGATGGCGGTATGGCGATGAATGCTTTTCACGAGGCCATCGCATCTGGCACGGCATCGGAAAGAAAGACCGAGATCGAGCAACAGTTGATTGAATACTGCGGCCTCGATACCTACGCGATGGTTCGCCTGTGGAAGTTCTTCGCCGGCCGCAATGACTTGGCAATCTGACTCGTCGCGCGCCAGGCGTGTATTGCCTGCACGTTCAGCCGCGGTAGGAAGCCGAACCCGAAGCAAAATTCTCGAACTTCGTGTATTCGCCGATGAAGGTCAGCCGCACCGTGCCTACCGGCCCGTTACGGTGTTTGCCGATGATGGCCTCCGCGGTACCCTTGTCCTGGGTGTCGGGCTTGTAGTATTCCTCGCGATACATCATCAGGATGATGTCGGCGTCCTGCTCGATGGCCCCCGACTCGCGCAAGTCGCTCATCAGCGGACGCTTGTCGTTGCGCTCTTCGACCTTGCGTGAAAGCTGCGAGAGCGCAATGATCGGCACTTGCAGTTCCTTGGCCAGGGCCTTGATCGAACGCGAAATCTCTGAAATTTCCGTGGCGCGGTTCTCGCCGTCGCGGTTGGAACTCATCAATTGCAGGTAGTCGATGATGATCAGGCCGAGCTTGCCGAAGTGCCGGTGCAGGCGACGCGCGCGGGCGCGCAGGTCGGTCGAGTTGATGGCGCCGGTCTCGTCGATGTGGATCGGTGCTTCGTGCAGTTTTCCCAGCGCCACCGTCATGCGATCCCATTCGTCATCGGTCAGGCGACCGGTGCGCAGCTTGCCCTGATCGATGCGACCGACCGATGAAAGAAAGCGCGTGGCCAGTTGCGGGCCGGACATTTCCAGGCTGAAGATCGCCACCGGCAGCCGCAGTTCGACGCCGACATGTTCGGCGATGTTGAGTGCGAAGGCAGTCTTGCCCATCGATGGGCGGCCGGCGACTACCACCATGTCTCCGGGTTGCAGGCCCGAGGTCATCCGATCGAGATCGGCAAAGCCGGTGGCCACGCCGGTGATGTCGGACTGGTTGTCCCTCGCCAGCAGGGTTTCCATGCGCTCGACGACTTCACCCAGCAAAGGCTGAATCGCGACGAAGCCATTGTTGTTGCGATTACCGGCTTCGGCGATCTGGAAGATGCGCTGCTCGGCGTCGTCGAGCAGTGTTTTTACGTCACGGCCGGCGGGATTCAGCGCATTGCCGGCGATCTCGTCGCCAACAGTGACCAGTTGGCGCAGGATCGCCCGCTCGCGCACGATTTCCGCATATCGACGAATGTTAGCCGCCGAGGGCGTGGCATTGGCGATTTCACCGAGATAGCCCAGGCCGCCGGTCTGATCGACTTCGTTTGACTGCTCGATGGATTCATACACCGTCACCACGTCGGCCGGCCGGCCCTGCTGGATCAGCTTGCCGATATGGCGAAAGATGCGGCGGTGGTCGTCCCGATAAAAATCGGTCTCGCGAACCACGTCGCCGATTCGATCCCAGGCTGCATTGTCGATCAACAGGCCACCGATCAGCGATTGCTCTGCCTCGATCGAATGAGGGGGAAGCTTGAGCGCGGCGACTTGTGAATCGACCGGCTGCGGGGGATTAAAGGCACGTACCTGGGCCATCGCTGTCTCCGATGTGAAGCGCGGAGTTTACCCCGCGTCTCGCCTCATGGTAAGTGAACAACTTGTGGAAATACTGTGGACAAACTGTGTAAATGCAGTGGATGGAACTCGCGCAGCGCAACATCGCATGGATACCATCCCCGGCATGAACACCGTGGACAAAAAAACGGGCCGCTGATGAATTCTCAGCGGCCCGTTTTTCTGGCGATGCCCCGGTTTAGTGCTCGCCGAGTACCGACACCGTAACCGTCGCCACGACGTCGGTATGCAGCGCAATCTGAACCGGCGTATCGCCGATCGTCTTGAGCGGACCTTCCGGCAGGCGAATCGCCGACTTCTCGACCTTGAAGCCCTGAGCGGCAAGCGCCTCGGCGATGTCATGGGGCGACACGGAACCGAACAGACGGCCATCGACGCCAGTCTTGCGCGTGATTTGCAGCATCAGGCCTTCGAGCTTCTCGACCTGGGCCTGGGCGGCGGCGATTGCCTCGGCCTGGGCGCGCTCGAGTTCAGCACGCTTTTCTTCGAAGATCTTGCGATTGGCTTCGGTGGCGCGCTTGGCCTTGCCTTGCGGGATCAGGAAGTTGCGGGCATAGCCGTCCTTGACCTTGACTACATCGCCGAGGCCACCGAGGTTAACGACTTTTTCCATCAGAATGATTTGCATGGTCTGGTCCTCGCTTACTGGTGCAGATCGGTGTAGGGCAGCAGCGCCAGGAAACGCGCGCGCTTGATGGCGGTCGACAGTTGCCGCTGGTAGCCGGTCTTGGTGCCGGTGATGCGCGCCGGCATGATCTTGGCGTTTTCAGCGATGAAATCCTTGAGGATCTCGACGTCCTTGTAGTCGATCTCTTCGATCTTCTCTGCGGTGAAACGGCAGAACTTGCGACGCTTGAACAGGCTGCGGCCCTTGTCGTCCTTGCGCTTTACTCCGGTCTTGCTCTTAGGCTTGAATGCCATTTTCAGTTCCTTCCACGAATTCGACTGTATTCACATGCAGTATCGGACTGCGTCGCTTGAGACTCCTGGCGGCGAGAAAACCGGCCACCCTGACCCCGTCTCCCGGCTTGGCTGCAAGCAGCACCTGTGCCGGCCGGCCCATTGCTACACAGGCCATCTCGCATTCCACCTTGCGCTCGACATCGGCTTCGACCTGGGTCGAGACATGCGCGAGGAGAAACTCGAGAACCGGTATACCCGCAGGGGTGCGGCGCAACGCGCCGCGCTCAAGCAAGCGACCCGACAACCGCGTCAGGTTGCTCGGCTTATCCTCAGGCGGCAACGGCAGCAGCCGGAGCCTCCGCCCTGGCATCACCCTGGGTCAACGAGCGCGACTTCTCTTCCTTCATCATCGGGGAAGGAGTCACCACCGCCTTGCGGGTTTTCACCGTCAGGTGGCGCAGGACTGCATCGTTGAACTTGAAGGCGTGTTCCAGTTCGGCCAGGGTTTCACCGTCGCACTCTATGTTCATGAGTACGTAGTGGGCCTTGTGTACCTTCTGGATCGGATAGGCCATCTGGCGGCGGCCCCAGTCTTCGAGGCGATGGATGGCGCCGTTGCGGGCGGTGACCAGCGTCTTGTAACGCTCGATCATCGCCGGAACCTGCTCCGACTGGTCCGGATGGACGATAAATACAACTTCATAATGGCGCATGCAATCTCCTTGTGGGTTGGTTACAGCCCCCCCGCATGCGTAACGGGTGGAGCAAGGGAAGCCCGTGATTATACAAGCGCCGCCGCTCTTCGGCAAGCGATAAAACGACAAAAATCAAGGGCGTATGGTGCTGCTAACCGCAGTAACGCAGGTTGGTGAAATTGAGCAGCAGGTCGGCGCCGCCATAGGCGGCAAAGGCCAGCCCGAGGACAACGCCGGCGGCCAGCAGGCCGAGGGCCCATAGCCATTGCGGCGCGCGGGCGGCGGCGGCAGGTGGCTGCGGATTCTGCGACAGGGGGTTGGCGGCGTCCATGGCGACATCCTGCGCATGCTGTGCGCCCGAGTCAAGCACACTCAAAACGCCTCGCCCTCGCGCAGGAAGCGCCACTGCCCCAGCGGCAGGTCGCCCAG
>SXGU01174080.1_pt1 | contig 11657 bp, 11 predicted proteins | sample 3174531 | NCBI WGS metagenome assembly SXGU01 (sample SAMN11356863, study PRJNA531348) | freshwater metagenome | isolation source: freshwater sample F1-140 | place: China: Fuxian Lake, Yuxi | collected 2017-12-25
CCGACGAGCTCCTGTGTCACCGGAAAGCTGTCGGCCAGGGCGTCGATCAGGCCGACCACGACATTATTGCGATACACGGCGAAGCGTCGCGCCGGGTCGGAGCCGTTCCATGCGACCAGGCCCGGCGGGCAGAGTGAGTCTGGCGCCAGCAAGGCGGAGGCAAAGTCGGCGCTCACGACACGGCGCTTTCTGCCGCCACCGGCAGCAAACGCGCCAGGATGCGATCGGCATGGTCCGCCTCGGCCAGCAGCACCGGCAGGGACGGGATGTCGTTGTCGCGCTCGATCAGCGTTGGCGTTGGCCCGACCCTGTCCAGGGCGTGGCAGTAGAGCGCCCACACCACTTCGGCCACCGGTGAGCCGTGGCTGTCGATCAGCAGCGGTGCGCCCGCGGCATCCACATCCTCGGCGTAGCCGGCGAGGTGGATCTGGCCCACCGCAGCTAGCGGCAGCGCGCGCAGGTAGTCGCGCGCATCGCGGCCATGGTTGGTGCAGGAGACATGGACGTTGTTTACATCGAGCAGCAGGCCGCAGCCGCTGCGGCGCACCACCTCACCGATGAATTCCGCCTCAGCCATCGTGGACGCGGCGAATTCGACGTAGGTGGCGGGGTTTTCCAGCAGCATGCGGCGCCGGAGGCGTTGCTGGACGTGGTCGACGTGATCGCAGACACGGTTCAGCGTGGCGCGGTCGTAGGCCACTGGAAGCAGGTCGTTGTAGAAGTTGCCGCCGTGGCTGGACCAGGCCAGGTGTTCGGAAAAGGATTCGGGCTGGTAGCGATCGAGCAAGGCCGCCAGTCGGTCGAGGTGGCCCTCGTCGAGCGGCCCCTCGCCGCCGATCGACAGGCCGACGCCATGGATCGACAGCGGATAACGCTCGCGGATGCGCGTCAGGTAATGGTGGAAGGGACCGCCGTCCACCATGTAGTTCTCGGCGTGGATTTCGAAGAAGCCGATGTCCGGCGCCGTGTCGAGGATCGCGCGAAAGTGCTCGGGCTTGAGCCCGATCCCTGCCCGCGGGGGCAGGGATCGCGTTCGCGCGGCCGTCCCGGGGGCGGCGTGTGGCGGACGGCGCAGCGGAATCGCGTCCATGCCGCGTAGCCCCTGGGGAGCGAGCCGATCAGGCCTTCTTCTCCTTGAACTCGGCCAGCTGACCCATGCCGGTGGGCGAGGTCTTCGACATCGTCTTCTCGCAACTGCCCTTGGGCACCATCGACCAGGCGTTGCCCTGGTAGTCGGTTTTCGAGGTGCCGGCGCAGCTGGTGCCGGCGCCCGCCTTGCAGTCGTTCTTGCCCTTGAGGGCGACGCCGAAGCACTTCTCCGTCTCGGCCTTCATGGCGCCGCCATGCGAGGCGGCGGAAACCGGGGCGGCGGCAATGCCCATGGCGGCACCGAAGGCGAGGGCGAGGGAAGCGGCGGAAAGGGCTTTGTTCATGACGATCTCCTTGTCGAGGTTGGGGATGCTTGGTGCAGGCGCGAATGTCGCCCTGCTGCTCCCTGAGTCGTGTGGAGAGATCGATCCTTACAACTCAATGCAATCTTTTTGTCCAGGCAGAATTTCCGCCCGTTGTCAGGTCTGATCAGTCAGACCATTCTTCACGGCGGCGCTTGCTTGATACCGATCATCCGCATGCCGACCTCGGATCAACTCGGGCGCAAAGGCGCCGGATCTGTTCGAGCAGAATCAGGTTCTCATCCTGTCCGGCCATTTCGCATTGTTCCTCAAGCACCGAGGCCAGAATCTTTTCGGTGGTCAGCGGATTCGCCATGACCACGCGGAAAACGGTGATGTCGTCGCCGCGGTAGCGGCCCGGGGCGAGACGGGTGCGGGAAACGAAGGTCCTGCCGTTTTCGCGCTGCCGCTTCTGCATGGTTTCGGTCACCTTGTCCAGGACTTCGTTGATGCGCGCGGCTTTTTCGGCCGCCGCTGCGGCCAACTCCTTCTGCACCCAGGCCGGGTTGTAGCGGTAGGTGAGGATGTTGAGTTCGGGTTCGGTGACCAGTTCGAAGTCGGGATGGGCGTCGATGAGTTGCGCGAAGCGGCGGGCACGTTCGATGCCCTGATCGATGAGTATTTCGTAGCCCTTGCGGCCGATGATGGAGAGGCCTGCGTGAACCAGCATGGCCATGCCTGATCGCGAACCCTCCAGGGTGTGACTGCCCAGATCTTTTGAGCCTTCACGCAGGATGTAGGCAGCGTGATGCTCGATGGATGCCAGGGCGGTGGGGTCCTTGAACAACACCATGCCGGCGCCCATCGGTACGTACATCTGCTTGTGCGCGTCGATGGCGACCGAGTCGGCCCTTTCGATGCCCTTGAGCAGCCCCTTGTAGGTGCTGGAGAGCAGTGTCGGGCCGCCCCAGGCGGCATCCACATGGTAATGGCAGCCAAGCTCCCGGGCCAGGTCGGCAAGTTCGTCCAGCGGGTCGATGTTGCCGGTTTCCGTGGTACCGGCGACGCCCACCAGACTCAAGGGGCGGATACCCTCTGACTTGAGTCTGGCGCATTGTCGCCGCAGGCATTTCATGTCGATGCGGTTGTGATCATCCGTATCCACCGCAATCAGATTGTCGCGTCCGATGCCCAGCACATCGACCGCCTTGCCCAGGGAATAGTGGCCGCGGCGGGACACCAGCACGGCGAGTCCTTTGCAGTCCAGATATTGCAGGGCCCTGAACATGCCTTCCTGGGCGACTCCCCTGAAGCCCTCCGCGGGACCGCAGAGCCGGTTGCGAGCGGCCCAGAGGGCAGTGAGGTTGGCGATGGTGCCGCCGGAACAGAACGCCCCAAGGGCGTGGCGGCTGTCCTGGATCCACTGGCCGTAGAACTCATCGTCGCCGCTGTAAATCAGCCGGTGCAGCATGCCCAGCACCTGCCGTTCCATGGGTGTGAAGGCACGCGAGGTTTCGACCTTGACCAGATTCTGGTTGAGGGCGGTGAGGATACGGGAGAGCGGCAACATGAAGTAGGGCAGGGCGGTGGTCATGTGCCCGATGAACCCTGGAGAGGCGGTGTGGACGGATTGCGAAACGACCTTTTCCTTGAGGAATTCCGTGTAGTTCGAAACGAAAGTGGGCTCTTCAGGAATCCGCGACTGGGAAAAATCCCGCTCGATCTCGACGAGGTCGCGTTCGACGGCAACGATGTGGCTTTGCAGAAAGCCCGTCAGATTGTCGGAGATGGCCTGATCGATCTGACCCAGCGTTGAATCCGGCGCTTCAGGTACCGTGAAGATCCGGTACAGGTTTTCCAGGTTGGCCTGGGCGGGTTCTCTTGATCTTGGCATGGGGTGTAAGGCCACCGGTTGTTCAAGGGGCGGGAGTTTATTGAAAATCACCGAACATAAGGTACCTGATCGGCGCGCAGAAACCAGGGAATTGCGCAATCTGTCCCGTCGATTCCAACAGTGTTGCGTCCATGTTGCTCACCAACGCCGGAAAGGTCAACGGCGTTGTATTACTTGCTGATGCACCTTTGCCGAGGTATCCGACATGAGCCGATGAATATGTCTGGCAGACTATCGCTTACTTGAACCTTGGTAATTCCCGATCATGCAAAAAAGAAAATGTACCTGCGGGGCGGAAGCCCATGTTCGTCGAGTAACTCGGCGCAAAGCGGGTGGAGGCGAAGAAATCGTTTACCTGGTCAGCTGCCCCGTCTGCGGGCAGACGGGGCCGGCGATCATCGCGGCCGGCAAGGATGAGGCGACGGCCAGCGCCGAGGCACTACAGGCCTGGAACGAAATGATTGCCCGGATTCGCCCGCTGGAAGACTAGCGGTTTGTTACGACCAGACACGTATGATGATCCCGACGAATAGCGGAGAAACCTTGCATGGGCATTGAAAATCTTACGAAGGAGCAGCGCATCCTGCGCGTGTTGCGCACAGTCCTGGGCAACATCGTCAAGGAAACCGCGCCACGTCCCGGCGTGCCGCGGGCGCTGAGCGACGATACGGTGGCGGAGATCCGGGATCTCTTCGGCCTGATAGCCGAGCGCGAGGCGGAGTTGGCCAGGGAGGCCGGTCTGGCCAGCAGCGCGCGCCCGCATTTCTCGGACGAGCCCAAGGCCACGCATGCGGTGAAGATCCACCGCGCGCCGAAAAAGCCGAGCTGATTTTTCGGGCGCCGTCGGGAGTCGGCGCCCGCACTACGGCGGTCAGGCGAGGATCAGCCGGATCGGCTCGAGCGCGGCACCCTGTTCCAGCACTCGGCCGATGCGCACTGCGTGCAGGTAGCCTGCGGCGCGCAAGGCGGCGAGACAGGCGTCGGCGTGTTTGGCCGGCACGCTGGCGAGCAGGCCGCCGGCGGTCTGCGGGTCGAACAGCAACGGGTAGCCCGGGTGGTGGATGGCCTCTTCCTGGTTGCGCAGGGCGCGGCGCAGGCGCAGGTTGGCCGGCTGCAGCGAACTCACTACTCCCGCGGCGACGCATTCGGCGGCGCCTTCGAGCAGCGGCAGGGTGTTCATGTCGAGTTCGGCATCGACGCCGGATGCCTTGGTCATTTCGACCAGGTGGCCGAGCAGGCCGAAGCCGGTGAGATCGGTGCAGGCGCTGGCGCCATGGGCGACCAGGATGGGCATCGCGGCGCGGTTCGAGACCTGCATGGATTCCAGCGCGGCATCGATCCACCTGCCGCGCGCCTTGAGCCGGGCGTGGGCCGCGAACAGCGTACCGGTGCCGATCGGCTTGGTCAGGATCAGCACCTCGCCAGGTTGCATGGCGCCCTTGGTGAGGATGCCCTGGAGCGATTCGTCGATCAGGCCGTTGATGGCGAAGCCCAGCGCCAGTTCGCTGCCCTCGCCGGTGTGGCCGCCGACCAGGGCGCAGCCGGCCTCGTTGAGCACCGATACCGCGCCGGCCATCATGTAACGCAGCGTGTCCTCCACCTTGGCTTCCAGGCCAGGCGGCACGGTGGCAATTGCCGTGGCCGACTGAGGCTCGGCGCCCATGGCGAAGATGTCGCCCAGCGCATGGTTGGCGGCGACGCGGCCGAAGACCCAAGGGTCGTCGATGAAGGCGCGGAAGAAATCCACAGTGTGCACCATCGCCTTACCCGGCGGCACGCGCATCACGGCGGCATCGTCGGGGGCGTGCAGGCCGACCAGCACGTCGTCGCGCCGGATGGGTTGAACCTCGGCCAAGGCGCGAGTCAGCACCGAGGCGCCAACCTTGGCGCCGCAGCCGCCGCAGCGCATGGCGATGGCGGAGACGGCCTGCGACTCTTCGGCCGGGGCCAGCGGTACGGCATCGTTGTCCGCCGGCTTGGGGTTGAGCATCGGCGTCAGTTCGCAGAACTTGCGCATGAAGCGGCGGTCGATCCAGTCCTTCCAGCACCAGATCCAGTCGCCGCGCGCAAAAAACCAGCCGCGCGAGGCGATGGCATGTTTGTCGCCGGTGCTGATCAGGGCCAGCCAGCGCGACTGTGGCCGGTAGCGGCTGGGTTCTTCATGGGTGATGACGCTGCGCAGGTTCTCGGCCAGCGGTGGCCCCATGCGCACGGCGAAAACGCCGGCCTTTTCCAGTGGGTGGCCGATCATCGCCGCGCAATCGCCGGCGGCGAATATCATCGGGTCGGTTTCGCTTTGCAGCGTTTCGGTGACGCGAATGAAGCCGGATTCATCGAGCGCCAGCCCGGTTTCCCTGAGCCAGGCCGCGCCACCGGCCTGAGTGACCCACACGATCTCGTCGGCAGCGAAGCCGGTGCCGTCGCGCACCTGCAGGCGACCGGCCGCGACCTGAGTAACCTCGGCATTGCAATGCACGTTGACGCCGCGTGCGGCGAGCACGGATTCGAAGGCGCGGCGCACGGCGGCATTGTGCGTGGGCAGGATCCCGGGCTCGGCGGAGAAGAGGTGGAAGCGCAACTCGGCGGGATCGCGGCCCAGCGTCGTGAGTTCACCGCGCAGCCGGTACTGCATGGCCAGCGTCAGTTCGACGCCGGCGGCCCCGGCTCCGACCACGGCGATGGTGGTGCTGCCGGCATGGGCGCGCACGCGTTCGAAAAGCGCCAGCCAGCGTTCGTTGAAGCGGCGGATCGGCTTTACCGGCACCGCGTGATCAAGGGCACCGGGCACCTGGCCCAGTTGCGGCGTCGAGCCGATGTTGATCGAGAGCGCGTCATAGCTCACCGGTGGCCGGCTTCGGCAGAGCACCTGGCGCTCGTCGCGGTCGATGCCGATGACCTCATCGCGGTAGTAGCGCGCACCGGCGAATTCGGCCAGGCGACGCAAGTCGATGTGCACATCATCGAAGCTGTAATGGCCGGCGATGTAGCCCGGCAGCATGCCGGAGTAGGGCGTATCGGTGTCGGTGCAGATCAGCGTCAGGCGCACGCCGGGCAGGGGGCGCATGGCGAACATGCGCAGCACAACCACGTGGCTGTGGCCGCCGCCGATCAGGACGATGTCGCGCAGAACGGGGCTGGCGGCCTGCTTCATTGGTCAGCCAGAAGTTCGTGCACCAGCCTGTGCAAGGCCGCGCGCTCGGCTTCGGGGGCGAACAGCGGGGCGCGTTTCGCGCACTGGCGCTGCAGGGTTGCCAACAGCGGGTCCGCGTCGCCGTGGCGGCAGCGCCGGACCAGCGCGGCCAGCGTCGCGGCGTCGCCCCAGGGGAAGTAGCCGGCGTAGTCGGCGCCGAGCATGCCGATGTTGCCGTCGATGTGCGAGGCCAGCACCGGCGTGCCGCAGGCGACAGCTTCCATGATGACGTGGGCACCGCCTTCCATGCGGCTGCAGTGGATCTGCAGGTGGGCGCGCTGGATGCGGCGGCGGGTTTCCTCGTGCGGCAGGCCACCGAGCCAGCGGTAGTTGGGTGCGGCGCGCATGGTGGCTTGGGCGGCTTCACCGAGCGCCGGGTCCAGCGCTTCACCGATGTGGTCGATGAAAATGTCGTGGTGATCCGCCAGCAGGCGCGCGGCGGCAAACAGGGTCTCCGGGGATTTCTCGTCGCGCAAGTGGCCGACCATCACGGCGCGCAGGCGGCGTCCGGATTTCGGCAGCGCCCTGCGCGCTGTGGTCGATTGGAAGATAACGCGGCACTTGCTGCGCAGCCCGACGTCAAGTGCGGCGGGCCCCGCTTCCTGCAGCACCACGAGCTTCTGTGCCAGTTGCAGCGAGCGCTGCGCAGATTCGTCGACCGCGATATCGCGGTAGAGGTCGGTGCCCGTCAGCACCACGGCCAAGCGCCGGCCCGGATAGACCCTGGCCCAGGCGGCGATGGATTCCGCTGAGCGGCGCGCATGCAGCGCGATCATCGCGCAGTCGCTGCAAGCCAGCGACGACGGCCATTGCCGGACGATGCGTACCGTGCAGGTGTCTCGCAGGTGCCGCTGCCAGCGCAGCGCCGTCTGCCAGTTACCGTTGTTGGCATCGCGCAGGGCCGGCGTGACGATCACCAGTTGCGGCATACTGCGGGCCTCAGCCATGACATTCATTTCCAACATCAATGCGGCAGTGGAGGCACGCGACGGCACGCGCGCGACGCTTGCGGCAGCCCTGATCGACAGCCGCGCGATGACGCTGACGCTGCTCGACGCCTATGTCGTCGCGCTGGGCGAAAGCCTGGTCCTGCCCTACTCGGTACAGCTCAATCCTCCGCTGTGGGAAACCGGCCATGTCGCCTGGTTCCAGGACTACTGGATCGCCCGCAGCCGGCAACGCAATCTCGGCATTGCTTGCGACCCGGACCACGAGCGGCCACAGGGCCGGCTGGCGGGCGCCGATACGCTCTACAACTCCAGCCGCGTTGCTCACGCGACGCGCTGGGCTTTGCCCCTGCCGGGTCTTGCCGCCACCCGCGACTACCTCGCGGCGAGCCTGGACGAGACCCTGGAGCTGTTGGCGGGCGCCGATGAGTCCGACGACGCGCTGTACTTCTACCGCCTGTCCTTGTTTCACGAAGACATGCACACCGAGGCAGCGATCTACATGGCGCAGGCCCTGGACATCGCACTGCCGGTCGAAGTGATGCGTGGGCCGCAGGCGGCGCGGCCCAACTGCACACTGCGGCTTGACGCAGGTTCCTGGACCCTGGGATATGCCGGCGGCGGCTTCGCCTTCGACAATGAATTGCAGGCGCATGAGGTGGCTGTCGGCGCCTTCGAGATCGACAGCGAGCCGGTGAGCTGGGTGCGCGACCTGCCGTATCTGGAAGCGACGGGCGCTGCTCCGCCGCGTTACCTGCGTTGGAAGGGTGGCGAGTGGCAGTGCCGCGTGTTCGGTGAATGGCGGGCGCTGGACCTCGATGCTCCGGCCACGCACCTGACATGGTTCGAGGCCGATGCCTGGTGCCGTTGGGCCGGGCGCCGCCTGCCGAGCGAGTCCGAGTGGGAGCTGGCGGCCTGCACCCGGCCGGAATTCCGCTGGGGTCAGGTCTGGGAGTGGACCGCCAGCCGCTTCCTGCCCTATGCCGGATTCGTTGCCCATCCCTACCGCGATTACTCGGCGCCCTGGTTCGGCGAGCGCTACGTGCTGCGCGGTGCCAGCCGCGCCACGTCGCCGCGCATGACCCATCCGCGCTATCGCAACTACTTCACGCCCGAGCGCAACGACATCCACATGGGATTTCGCAGCTGCGCCATTTGAAGAGTTCCCAACGGGACGCAACGCGCTGGCGCTGAGGATACGGCGATTTCTCACGATCCGGCAAATCCGAGGAACACGGCGAACCATTCATTCTCGTCGGTCCAGTGGCGCAGGCGGCCGAAGCCGGCCTGTTGCAACAGCGCGGCGAAGTCGTCCAACTGCCACTTGTACGAATTCTCGGTGTGCATGCGCTCGCCGGCGCGAAAGCGCCGCTCGCCATCGGTCCAGCGGACGCAGACGTCGCGCAGCGCTTCGAGGTGCATCTCGATGCGCGACTCCGCGAGGTTGAAGAAGGCGACGTGGCGCCAGTCGGCGATGTCAAAATCGGTGCCCGCCAGCCGATTGAGGTGCAGCAGCATGTTGCGGTTGAAGGCGGCGGTGACGCCCAGCGGGTCGTCGTAGGCCTGCTCCAGGATGCTGGCCGGCTTGACCAGGTCGACACCGATCAGCAGCGCGCCGCCCAAGCTTGCCGCATGCACCTGGCGCAGGAAGGCCAGCGCATCGATCGGCGTGAAGTTGCCGATGCTGGAACCGGGATAGAAAAGGCTGCGCGGGCCGTCGCCGATCTCGGCCGGCAGTGCCAGCGAGGCGGAGAAATCGAGGCCGACGCCGAGCATGTCCATTTCCGGATGCTCGCGCTGCAGGCAGGCCAGCGAGTCGCGCAGGTAGTTCACCGAGATGTCGACGGCGACGTAGCGCTGGACGCGGAAGGTTTCGAACAGCCGGGCGGCTTTTTCACAGTTGCCGGCGCCGAGGTCGACCAGGGTTGCCACCGGGCCTAGCGCGTCCGCCATGCCTTTCATTTCGCGGCTGAAGATGGCGGCCTCAGTGCGTGTCGGGTAGTACTCGGGCAGTTCGGTGATGGCCGAGAACAGGCGCGAGCCAAGCGCGTCATAGAGGTACTTGGGCGCGATCGCCGCCGTCGGCGCCATGAGGCCGGCGAGCAACTCGCTGCGGATCGCCTGCGGATCTTCGTGGGCGATCTGGATCAGGCGCGGCGATTTCACTTGGCGATGCTTCCCTTGGCCTTGGCTTCGGCGACGGACTTGGCCAGATCTTCGCCGCTCTTGTAGTGCGGTACGCGGAAGATGAGCCGCTTCCAGCGCTGGAAGAAACTGTTGCTGCCGGCGACTTCGTCCTTCCAGTAGGACTCGGCCAGCGCCAGGTTCTGCTTCTCGTCGACCTCGAAGCCATCCTTGGAGGCCTGGCCGCCGAAGATGTAGAGCTTGCCGTTGATCATTTTCCAGGTGTCGGCATCGCCGCCCCAGGGGATGCCATAGACCAGCCCGTTGGCGCAGTAGCCGCCGAACTCGGGCAGGTACTTCGTCGGCTGCTTGTCGAACAGTGCTTTGTTCTCGGCGCTGGCGAAGCGGAAGCTGATGTCTTCATAACGGCTGCTGAACTGCACCGTGCCCTGGCGGTACTTGTTCTCGGTGAAATAGGCGACGACGTCGGCGCCCTTGAGCATTACGCGTGTCTCGTCACCCTCGGCGACGGCATTCACCGGCGAGTACTTGCCGGAGGGATTTTGCGCCGTCATGGCGCCGCAGCCGGCGAGCAGCAGGGTGGCGAAAGCAAGCAGCAGATGGCGTAGCGATTTGGATGTCATGTCGGGGTTTCCAGGGAGAGTTGCGGCAGACGCGTGCCGTCGATCGCGGCGTCGTGCCGGGAGCAGGGTGAGGGCCAGCCCAGAATCGCGCTGGCCGCCGTGCAGCGTTCGGCGAGTTCGGCAGGGTCGCGGCCGCCCAGGTGCAGGATGCCGTAGCGGTAGCTGACCAACCACTTGAAGTCGCGCGCGATCTGGCCCGCCGTCTTGGGGAAGTAGAACAGCATCGAGTCAGGGAACTTTTGTTCAAGTTCGCGTTGCTGCGCCGGCGAGGGCATGGGTGGGCGTGCCGCCGGATCGAAGCTGCGATAGACAAAACTGGCGGCGATGCCCGCCGTCTGGGCGGCGCGCGGCAACAGCGCCGGGTCGCGCCCATAGGCAAGTTCCAGCGCGACGCGGTGCAGGTCGATGCCGTCGACGCGCAGGTAGAGGTCGGAAAACTGCGAGGCCATGCGCGGGTTGAACTCGATCACCGTCAGCTTCCCGGTCGCGGCATCATGGAAGAACTCCATGTTGAACAGGCCGTGATCGAAGCCCACGGCGGCGAGGAAGCGACTCGCCACCCCGATCGCCGCGGCGCGCGCGGCCTCCGGCAGTTCACAGGGATAGACGAAGCGGCGGAAGCACTGCGTGCCGGGATACATCTCGGAATGGACGACGCCCAACGGCCGCAGCTCGCCCTTGTGCATGTAGCCGTCGAGGTTGTACTGCAGGCCGTGCGCAGGCCGTTCCAGCAGCATGCGGTGGGCGCTGCCGGCCTCGGGCAGGCGGGCGCGGGCGATGCGCTCGAAGGGCTCGACCAGGCGGCGGATGACCCACAGTTCCCAGATGCCGAAGCGCACCAGTGCGTCGAGCTCGGCGCGGTTGCGCACCGTGCGGGCGAGCACCGAGAAGGCCGCCTTCACCGGCTTGACGAAGGCGGGATAGGCGATGTCATCGGGCACCGGCTCGCCGTAGCGCGAGGCCATCAATTCGAAATCGGTGTTGGCTTCGGGTGCCACCTGCTGCAACACACGGCGCGCATGCAGCTTGTGCTGGCAGGCGAGCACGGCTTCCACCGGCGTGCCCGGCCAGCCCATGCGCTCGGCCATCAGGGCGGCGGCCAGGGCGCCAAACTGTTCGTGGTTCGAGGTCACGGCCTGCCAGTTACTGCGCGCGGCCTTGTTCGCAAGGCGGTCGACGAAGCGTGTCAGGTCGAAGCCGGGCAGGCGTGCATTGCTGGGAAAACTGAACAGGTCGAAGCCGGCGTGGTCATGCGGGAAATCGGAGGCCCAGCGGCCGAAGCCGAGGCGGTCCCAGTCGTAGTTGAAGAGGACGAGGGTACGCGCACCGCTCATCATTGCGTTGCCGGGCGCAGGCGGCGCAGCAGTGGTTTGAGCAACCAGGGCAGCAGCGCCAGGGCCGCCAGCGAGGCCAGCAACGAGGGAGAGTGAAGGTCGGCGAGTTGGCGCACGTGGCCGAGTTCGCTGC
>SXGU01534114.1_pt1 | contig 11655 bp, 9 predicted proteins | sample 3174531 | NCBI WGS metagenome assembly SXGU01 (sample SAMN11356863, study PRJNA531348) | freshwater metagenome | isolation source: freshwater sample F1-140 | place: China: Fuxian Lake, Yuxi | collected 2017-12-25
GGCATTGCACTTCCACTCGTAACGCCGGTACCCCAGGGCAAAGGCCCGTGCCATCATCAGATACATGGCCTCGGTGGCGGCGCGGGTGCGCTGCAGCAGGGGCGAGTAGTTGATATGCCCCACCTCGATGGAACCGCTCTCCGGCGCGATGCGCAGGTAGCTGGCCACCCCGGCGGCCAGACCCGTGGTCTGCTCGACGATGGCGAAGAAGAGCGGGTCCTCGCCTTGGGAAACCTGCTCCACCCAGGCGCGGTATGCGGGAAGGTCGGCAAAAGGACCGTAGGGTAGATAAGTCCAGTTCCGGCCCTCGTCGTCCAGGGCATTGGCGGCGAAGAGGGCCTCGGCGTGTGGTGCGGGGTCGAGGGGTTCCAGCCGGCAGTAGCGCCCCTCCAGGGTGTGGTGGGGCGGCCGGGGCGGGGGCTGCCAGTTGGGCAGGGCAAAACCCACGGGCTGGCCCAGATCGTTGGTGTCGGTCATGGTCAGCAGCTCTTCCTTTTGAGGTGTTCCATCCGCTAGCGCCCTGTCATCCTCGCCTGCCCGCCAGCCAGCCGGCCAGGTACGCGGCCTGCTGGGCGCGGATATACTCGTGGAAATGCACGTGGTCGCAGTACAGGTCCTCACCCAGGTTGGCGGTGAAGGTGTAGAGGTCGATCACCGGCACCCCATGGGCAGCCATGACCTGATCGGCAACCTGGTTGTACGCCGCACAGTCGCCGGCAAAGCGGTGAAAAGCGATATCTGGCCGGCTGTTGTGGACCCGCTCGTCGCAGGGGGTGGTGCGCATCCAGACCAGGGTGGGCCCGTGTTGGGCAACCAGCGCGGCGATGGCCTCTAGATTCTCGCGGTAACGCGCCAGGGGCACCTGTTTCTCGCCGGTGGCCGGGTTGGTCTTGAGATCGTGTAGGCCGCAGTTGAGCAATAGCAGGTCTGCGGCGATACCCCCGGCCCTCTCTTTGGCCCGCAGGAAGCCCAGCACCATCGAGGAGTCGCCGCCGTTGGCCCCCTGGGGATGGTCGAGGTTGAGCAAGGCTTCCTCCTCCCCTTCCTTGCGCCCGTACTCCATCACCCCGCGCAAGGCCTTTTCCAGGTAGGGGCCATACTGGATGGAGATGCTGTCGCCGATCACGTAAACCTTCTTCATCCGCGTCCTCACTGGTATGGCCCGGCCTTGCCAGCCAGCCCTTGCTGACCCATCTTTCGTCCCGTGAAAAACACCCAGTCCCCTCAGTGCATCCTCTTCATCTGCACCGGCAACATCTTCCGGAGCATGACCGCCGAGTACGCCCTGAAGGCGGCGCTGGGCCCCAACCCCCGCTTTGTGGTGGCCTCGGCCGGCACCGAAGCCATCCCCCAGGCCATGGCCCCCGAGGTGCGGGAACGCCTCTTGCAGCGGGGCATCGATCCGGGCGGCCACCGGCAGCGCAAACTCACTGCCGAGCTGCTGGCCACCGCCCACCTGCCCGTGGCCATGGGCCTGGACCACCGCGAATACGTGCAGCGCCATTTTGGCCGGGAGTTGGTGCTCTTCAACCAGGTTTGCTTCGACCGCGAGGAGGTTCTGCTCGACACCTGGGAAGCGGTGCCCGACTTCGAGCGCAATGCCCAGGCCCGCCGCGACTACATCGCCTGGATGGTGGACTACCTGTGCGCCTCCATGCCGGAGTTCATCGCCAATATGGAGCGGTACCTGGGCCGGCCAGTGTAGGGTTCAACGCTCAAAACCCGCTCTTCCGGCCCAGGCCCCTTCACTTGCCTTCGGGTTGCGCGCCCGCTCGCCGCGCTTCCTCCGCCAGTGCTTTTGCTTCAGGGGTTGAGAAGGGGAAGTAATTCAGGACATCGTACTCCCACACATTGGTGGGAAAGATGACAACCAGTTCCGCCACCTCAGAGTCCAGATTCTGGAACGAGTGCGGCACCATTGGGGGAATGTTGACGATGTAGGGGCCCTCTTTGACAAAAATCTTGTCCCCCAACGCGTAGAGGATCTTCTGCCCCTTCAGCAGCACGTGGGATTCCTCGCCCTGGTGGGTGTGCATCGGCGGCGCCCCGCCCGGGGCCGTATAGGTGATGCCGATGGTCAGGTTGCGATAGCCATGCCGCTGCCCTTCCATGACATGCACGTACTCGCCCGGCCCCGGATTGATCACATCTAGTTCATCCTTCGCCAGGGCAAAGTCCTTGACCTCGGTCATCGCCGGCACCTCGAAGCGTCCGGGTACCCTGCGGGTTTCCAGTACCTTGTGCGGGTGGTGCTGGCTGTGGAGGTGGCTGCGGGCTTCGTCCACCGCCAAAATCCATTCGCCGTGCTCGATGCGCTGATCAGCACCTGCTGCGGACGCCGCATGGGTCACCACGGGTTCGGGCGGCAGCGCCGGAGCGCTCTTGGCCTCTTTCTGGGCCTCGCTGGGCGAAAACACCGCTACCATCACCGCAACCACAGCAAAGCATAGGTTAACTGCTGTTCTCTTGTTCATACGCAAATCCTCCGGGCTAGTTTGACGGACAATGACACCGCGATGCGCGACAGATTTCCGTCTACTCTGGAACTTCGCCGGAAGAATGTCAAGCTTTTTTCTTATTAATGAAGTGATGTGCGCTGCCCGCCGCGGTCCGCGGGCTGGCGAATCAATGGACCCGGCTCACCACTTCAGCAACTCCTCCCGCCACTGTGGCAACTCCTCGTTTAGCAATTTCTCCACCTGGCGGACCTTGGCCTCCAGGATCTCCACCGTCGAGGCCACTCCCATATCCAGGCGCAGCCCCAGGTCCAAAAAATCCACGCCCTGGACCAGCTTCAGATCCTGCCTGGCGGTCTGCAACTCGGCGCGGGCCAACTGCACTAGCTGCTGATGGTCGCGCATATTCTCGCGCACATGGCCGCTCTTCACCCACAACTGCCCGCTGAACTGCCGGATGGTGTCGCGCAAGCGCAGGAATTCCTCCACCCGCGCCCCGCTGCGCCAGGTATGGGTCAGGTGCTGGGCCAGGGTGTACTCCTGGGCAAAGCGTTTCCTGCACGAGGCCGGCACCAGGGGTCGCGCCTTCTCCATCTCCACCATACCCTGTTCCCACAGACGGGCCATTTCCTGCAATTCAGAGAGCGCTACATCCTGGCCGGCCCGGGGCCCGCGCCGCGCTAGCGCATTGAAGCCGGGCTTGCTGAAGAAGAGCGGCTTCTTCTGCACCAGGGCGGTGTCGTCGTCGGTGGCGCTGTCCTCCCACAACCAGTAGAACACCCCGAAGAAGGCCGGATCGAGTTCGGCGAGCCTTTCGGGCCAGAGCACTAGGGGCTGGCCTGCCCCGATGAAATAGGTGCCCACGTAGTAGTCGAGTTGTGGATGATGGCGCATGCCCTCCGAGCACCTGGCCCAGGCCCGCAGCACATAGGGCGCGGCCTTTTCGCCAAAGTCGCGGCGGGCGATGGCCGCCATGGTCTGCGCGAGGTCGGCGAATTCCGTGCCCAGCCCCCAGATGGTCCAGAAGCCCAGCTCCTCGGAGGGGCTCTTGCAGGAGCCATCGAAGAGCCAGCGCGAGTGGATGGACTGGGTCTGGAGCCGGCGGGCGTTCTCCCAGATTTGCCGCTGGTTTTCCAGCACTGGCAGGTACGGCACATTGAGGCATTCGATGGAGGTGTTGACCTCCAGCTTGACGCTGAAGGGCAGGCCGCGCTGCCGGCAGAGCTGGCGCTGGTGCAGGATGCGATCGCTGGGCGTGACCCGGCTGATCGAATAGTCCCAGACGTTCTTGGCGTACCCGGCCTCGCGCCAATCCACCGAGTCCTTGTCCACCTCAGTCTGGAAGATCACGTTTTCCGGATCGAGCCCCTCGATGTACGCCACCTGGTCGCGGTCGCCCGACCAATGGTTGGCCGAGTACGGCCAGGTGAGCAAGCGGGCCTGGGGCTGCTCCTTGCGGATGGCCCCGGCCACCGCGTTGACCAGTTCGGCCACGGCCTCCGAGCCGGGCCGCTGGCTGCAGCGCGGGCAATCGGCCGCCCCGCGGCTGCGCATGAAGCAGTGATAGAAACCCTCGCCCCCGGTGATGGCGATGAGGCCGCCCAGCTCGGGGATTTCGGCAAAGAGCGAACCCCACGACTCGGCGATAAAGCGCCGGGTGGCCGGGTCGCTGGCGCACAGGGTGCGGAAACGGCCTCCGCTCTGGATGGCGCCGCGCGCCTTGGGCCGGCTCTTGAAGAGCGAGTGATCCAGGGCGAGTTTGGGATTGTAGGCCATCAGAAACGGAAATACCCCGCAGCGGGCCGCCTTCCTGGCCAGGCGGGCCAGGCGCTGGCGGTTGGCCTTGGCCTGGGGGTTGTACAGCGCCCCCCAGGGGCCGGCTGGGTCCACCTCCACATAATCTTCGAAGAGGGCCATCAGCGGGAAGGCGTCGAGGCCCATACGCGCCAGTTCGAGGAAGTTGTCGTCCCGCTCGCGGCCGTGAATCCAGGCCTGGGTGGTGGGGAAGCCGCCCCACAGATCAGCGCCCAGGTGCAGGGCAACCGAGGGCCTTACCCGACGGCGGCCCAATTTCAGGTACGGGTTGCGGCGCAGGCTCCAGTAGTTGGAGAGCCAGAGGCTGGCCCGCAAGAGGGCATTCTCCGAGGCAGCTCGCACCAGGATGCGCCCCGGTGTTACCTGCAATTCGAAGCTCTTCTCCCAGCGATCCTGCTTGCCCTTGAACTTGGGGTCCAGGGCCAGGACCAGTTGCCGAGCGCCGGCCTGGGCCTTGAGCCGGATACCCAGTTGCTGGCGCAAGAAACGGCGCAGGTCCTCCAGGCCGCGCTGGGCTGGCCCATCCGCACGCACTTCGCCCTGCAGCACCAGACTCCACTCCTCATCCACCATCACCTCGTCGCGCCGGGGCTTTTGCGCCGCCCGCTCGATACGCGCTGCCGAGGGACCGGAAACCTGTTTCCAGAAATCAGAGGCTCGCACCTTCTTGACCTTGGCGGCCCATTCCGCTTCAAAGGATCGGCTCTTCATCGTTTCCCTTTCTCCAACAACTGGGTCAATGCAGCCCGGTCCAGACCGGCCAGGCCTAACTCCTCCACCCCCCGTCCCGCCTTCCAGGCGTCGAAGCCCATGACCACCGAGCCCAACTCGACCAGAGCCTGTAGGATGGGAGTCTGCACGCCGTACTGGGCCCCCACCTGGCTCCAGGCCGCCAGACCGTAGGGGAGGTCCTCGGTGAGCCAGCGGCTCTCCAGCGAACCGGGTGCTTTTAATCGGGTGAGCATCCAACTCCCATTGATGGCCGCCCACAGATCCCCTGCCGGCCCAAAGCCGGCCCGGTGAAAAGCCTCGTGTACCGGCAGCAACTCGTAGCCCAGCGCCGCGCCGATGCGCCGCCGCTCCTCGTCCACCTGCATGATAACCTTGGCCACCGAGGGGCTCACCCCTTCCGCGTAGAAGTAGAATTCCCCACGCGCGTACTCGATGCGGCCGGCGTTCATCAGCACCCCCGCCGGATGGACCACTGGGTTCATGGCCGACAGGCCGCAAGCCATCACATCCGGGTAGGTCTGCATCCCCGGAAAGAGCGGCTCCAGCAATCCCTGCACTCGGGCGGTCTGGGTAGAGGGCAGCACCCCCAGCCCCAGCCCCTTGACCACCCCCCAGATGGTGGCCGTGTCCGGGGCGGTCTTGCGGCACACGTACGGGGCGGTGTCCACCTCGGCCAGGGTGACCCCCTCCACCCCGGCCTGGTGCAAGAGCTGGCACCACTCCAGGCTGCCCAAGGTACCGGGCATCAGCACCACCGAGTGGTGTGGGCGCAGATGAGGAAGGCAGGCCAGGGCAAAGGGCCGGTGGGCATAGGCCGGCACGATGACCAGCACCAACTCGGCCTCGGCCAAAGCCTCGCCCACATCGGTGGTGGCTCGGTAGAGCGCCGCCTTCCCCTCGCCGGCCACCCCGCGCAAGTGAATAGCGCTCGTGGCGCGGATGGGGTCGAGGGCCGTGGCGAATTCGGGCACCTCGGCCAGCACAATGCGATGCCCCTGCAGGGTGAGGCGGGCCGCCACCGCAAAGGCGGTGTTGCCGCCGCCCAGTACCGCTATGGGTTTGTTCGTCATCGATTCAGTCATCTCACCAACCCTCACGTCCTATGTAGAGACTGCGGTTCTGCAGGGGCAGGGGCACCCTGGCACCCTGCCGCCGCTCGGATTCGACCAATCCCATGACCAGCTCCTGGCTGCGCAGCGCCAGGTGTAAAGGTCCCTGGGTCTGCCGGCCCGTGTCCAAAGCGTCGATCAGATCGCGCAGGCCAGCGGCAGTGCCACTGCGGGCCGGCTGGGCCGGAAACGCCACCTCTTCGAGCAAGTTGCCGCCCCGGTTGCGCCGCCACAGCACCCCGGACCCGTCGTCGCAGCTGCGCAGCTTGCCCTGGGTGCCGCTCACTTCGAATTCGTATCCAGTCGCGGCGGTGAAGTACCCGTGCACCCCGTTGGCAAAGCGGGCATATCCCATCGGGATGCCCGGATCACCGGCCACCCGGTTGTCGGCGAAGTCTTCAGGCTCGACTAAGGCGATGCCCTGCACGTACTCCACCGGGGCGTCGCCGGCCAGAAAGAGCAGCATGTCCGCAGTGTGGGTCTGGCTCCACAACGCTGCCCCCACCCCGCAGTGGGCAATCACCGCCTGCACCTGGCCCAACTCGCCGGCCTGGATAAGTTGGCGCATCTGGAGATAGGGCTGCATGTAGCGCCGCTGGGTGCCGTAGTTAAACAACACCCCGTGGCGCTGGCAGGCTTCCATCATCGCGTCGGCCTCGGCCATGGAGCAACACAATGGTTTCTCGCAGTAGATGCCCTTTACCCCAGCCCCGGCGGCAGCGCACACCAGCTCGGCATGGGTGGCTGGCCGGGTGGCGATACACACCAGATCGGGTTTTTCCTTTTCCAACATCTCCCGGTAATCGGTGTACCCGCGCGCCACCTCGTAGCGGCGGCGGATGGTCTCCACCTTTTCGGCCACCACATCCGATACCGCGACAAACTCCACTTTTTCCTGGACCCGCAGGGCTGCCGCATGAGAATAGGGCAACCAGTGTACACTGCCGGGGTGGCGCTGCACCTCGTCGTCAATGGTGGCCCCCATGCGGCCGCAGCCGATCAGGCAGGCCCGGTATTTTTTCATCGCCATGAACTCGGACTCCGGTTTTGATGTAGGGGATGGTGCGGGCTTTTGACAGGGCGAGCGCTTTCCCCGAGACTGTTCTCCAGCTACAATATATCCCCCCGCTCCACTCAGGAGAAATCATGCGCTTTGTCGCCGACATCCATCTCCACTCCCGTTATGCCCGGGCCACCAGCCGCGACCTCAACCCCAAAAACCTGCATCTGTGGTCGGCCCTCAAAGGCATCACCGTGGTGGGCACCGGCGACTTCACCCACCCGGCCTGGCTAGCGGAGTTGCAGGAGCAACTGGAGCCGGCCGAAGAGGGGCTCTACCGCCTCAAGGCGCCCTGGCGTCAGCCCGTCGAAGCCCAACTCCCGCCCTCCTGCCTGGCCCAGGTGCGCTTTGTGCTGAGCGTGGAGATCAGTTCCATCTACAAGAAAAATGGCCGCACCCGCAAGGTCCACAACGTGGTGGTGATGCCCGGCTTTGCCCAGGTCGAAGCCCTCAACCAGCGGCTGGGGGCCATCGGCAATCTCAAATCCGATGGCCGGCCCATCCTGGGGCTGGACAGTCGGGATCTGCTGGAGATCTGCCTGGAGGTCTGCCCCGAGGTGCTCTTCATCCCGGCCCATATCTGGACCCCGCACTTCGCGGCCCTGGGCTCGGCCTCGGGCTTCGATAGCCTGGAGGAGTGTTACGAGGATCTCTTGCCCCATATCCCAGCGGTGGAGACCGGTCTCTCCTCGGACCCACCCATGAACAGCCGCATCGCCGAACTAGATCGTTTTGCCCTGGTCTCCAATTCCGACGCCCATTCCCCCCAGAAGCTGGCTCGCGAGGGCACCTGCTTCGACACCGAGCTTTCGTACCCAGCCATGCTGGCGGCCCTCTGGAGCCGCGATCCGGCGCGTTTCACCGGCACCCTGGAGTTCTACCCAGAGGAGGGCAAGTACCACTGCGACGGCCACCGCAACTGCCGGGTGCGCTGGAAACCCTCTCAAACCCTGGCTGCCAATGGCCGTTGCCCGGTCTGCAGCCAACAGCTCACCGTGGGGGTGCTGCACCGCGTCGAACTCCTGGCCGACCGGCCCGAGGGCGAGGGACCCAAACGCCCCTGCGAGTACCTGATCCCCCTCACCGAGGTGATCGGCTCGGCATTGGGTGCCGGGCCCTCCAGCAAGAAGGTCCAGGCCGTGTACCAGCAGTTGTTGGCCAGCCTGGGTCCTGAATTGCACATCCTGCGCCACGCCACCCCCGCAGAGATCGCCGCCACCGGCGAGCATTTGGTGGCCGAGGGGGTGCGCCGCATGCGCACCGGCCAGGTGCAGATCGCCGCTGGGTACGACGGCGAGTACGGCGTCATCCAGCTCTTCACCGACGAGGAGCGCCAGCAGCTCAAGGGCCAGAAACTGCTCTTCGCCCTGCCGACCAGATCAACACCCGAGCCCCAGGCGCCAGCCCCAGCCCCAGGCGAGCCGGCCCCAGCACTTGAGGTGCAGGAAGTCGCCCCCACTTCGGGCCTGGACCTTGCTCAACAACAAGCCGTAGAGATGGAAGGCGGGCCTGTGATCGTGGTCGCCGGCCCAGGTTCGGGCAAGACCCGCACCCTCACCCAGCGCATCGCCCACCTGATCAATCAGCGCGGCGTCGCGCCCAGCCAGATCCTGGCCCTCACCTTCACCCGGCGGGCCGCCGCCGAATTGCGCCAGCGCCTGGAGATCCTGCTCGGCGCTACTGCACTGGCCAATCTGCATGTGGGCACCTTCCACCAGGTCGCCCTACAACTGATGGCCGACCAGAATCTGCCGCTCAAACCCGTGCTCGACGAGTGGGAGGCCCGCTCCCTGCTCTCCCGCGCCTTGGCCGAAAGCGGGACCACCCTCTCCCTGGCCGCAGCACAGAAGGGTATCATGCTGGCCAAAGCCACGGGCCAGCGACCCGAGGAGTTGGAGGATGAGAAACTAGGCCAGGTCTATGCCGCGTACCAAGAGCAACTGACCCGATACGGGGTCTGGGATTACGACCAGATCCTGCTGGATTTTCTCGATCTACTGGAGAGTGGCGGTGTAGATCTTACCAGCCAAAGCGAGCGGCAGGGGAATGGCCCCGAAGGTTTTTCTCGGGGAGTGGCGGGGCAGGGAAACCCGCGTGGTTGGGGGCCGGGTAGCGGAGCGATAGCGAGCGAGGGAGAAGGGCGCGCCTGGAGAAAAACCGAAGTGGGCCATCCCCTGGCGCGGCCGTTGCTCGGCTGCACCCAGGTGCTGGTCGACGAGTTCCAGGACCTCAACCTCGTCCAATACCGCCTGGTCCGCGCCCTGGCCGGCAACGGGGAGGGCCTCTTCGCCATCGGCGACCCAGACCAGGCCATCTACGGCTTTCGCGGGGCCGATGCCTCCTGTTTTGCCCGACTGCTAACCGACTTTCCCGCCGCCAACCTCGTCCACCTCGAAGTGAACTACCGCTGCGCCGCCCCCATCGTGCAGGCCGCCGCTGCCCTCATCGGCCACAACCCCAGACGCCAGCCCCTGCACCTGCGGCCAACCCAGGCAGGCGGGGCCTCGCTGCGCCTGCTCTCAGTGCCGGGCGAAAAGGCCGAGGGTATCGCCGTGGTCCAGGAGATCAGCCGTATGGTGGGCGGGGCCGACATGGTGCAGTCCGACCACCAGACCGGGCGCGGCAAACAGACCCGCAGCCTGGGGGACTTCGGCGTGCTTTTCCGCACCCACGCCCAGGCCCAGGTGCTGGAGGAGTGTTTCTTATACGCCGGCCTGCCCTACCACCTGCTGGGGGAGAAGAGTTTCCTCGCCGCCCCGCCCGTGCGCCAGGCCCTGGCCTTCCTGCGCTTTGTGCTCCAGCCCGAAGAACCCCTGTGCCTGCTCCAGGCCCTCGAACTGCCCGCCTTCAACCCCGGCGCCCAAGCCATGAACGAACTAGCGCGGCAACTGACCCGCCCCGTGGCCGCCGAAACCCTGCCGGCAGCCACGGCACTCTGGATTGCCGCCCAGGAGTACCGCCGCCTCGCCGCACAGGAACCCCCAGCCGCTCTGGTGCAGCGCTATCAGCAGAAGTACGGCGATGACGCCGATCTGTCTCGCCTGGCCCAACTCGCCGAACGCGCTACATCCCTGGAGGAACTGCTGACCACGGTGGCTCTGGGCGTTGGTGCTGACTACGAGCGCCGCAGCGCTGAGGTGGAGGCGGTGCGTCTCCTGACCCTGCACGCGGCCAAGGGCCTGGAATTCGCGGTGGTCTTTCTCTGCGGCATGGAGGAGGGCTTGCTGCCCCTGAGCGGTGCGGAGATCGAGGAGGAGCGCCGGCTCTGCTATGTGGGCCTCACCCGCGCCCGCGAGGAGTTGGTGCTGGTAGCCGCCCGCAGCCGGCAGCAGTACGGGCAGCGGCTCGAGCCCCGACTTTCTCCCTTCGTGGGCGAGTTGCCGGCCGAGCTGCTGGCAAAAGAGACCGTGGAGCCCCCCCGCCGCGCCGAGGCGGAGCAGCTTTCGCTTTTCTGAATATGGACGACCACAGGGACTATACTGGTCACCGCAAGCGGCGCGGAGATAGTCCCGGAGCGGATTTCGGTCCTCCAAAGGGCGCAGGATTGCGCCCTGGAGGACAGACCTCGGAGCGCCCCAGGGATGGGGCGCGAGAATGAGCGTAGGGACTATTCCTCGACGCTGTACTGCAAGGAAACCCAGATGAACCGCCACCGCTTCCAGACCCTGGTCCAGCGCGCCCTGGAGAAGATCCCCCAGCCCTTCCAGCAAGCCATGCAGAACGTGGCCATTGTCATCGAGGACTGGCCCGATCCCGAGATCGCCGAGGAGATCACCGGCGATCCCGACGAATGGCTCTACGGCCTCTTCAGCGGCACCCCCCTGCCCGAGCGCCGGCTCGAGGACAGCGGCGAGTTGCCGGCCGTGATCACCCTGTACCAACGCCCCCTCGAAGAAGACTTCCCCGACCTTGAGGACCTGGTCGAGGAGATCGAGATCACCCTGGTCCACGAAATCGCCCACTTCATGGGCTTTGACGAGGATACCCTCAGGGAATATGGGTATGATTGATTTTGGGTGTTTGAGATGCCCTTCAGGAGAGGTATATTTGAACCATATCCAGCAGGAGAGAGACTAATGTTTAATACTGTGTGGGCCGTCGTTCATGGGGGTAAAATAGAGCTACTGGAGCACTTGGATCTCCCAGAAGGAAGCAAGGTGTTGGTAACCCTTCCCGCCGACGAGGATTCGCACTTCTGGACCCACGCCAGTCAAACCTCCTTGGAGACGGTCTGGGACAATCCCGAAGACGAGGTTTATGCCCAGCTACTCAAAGAATGACCTGATCCTGGTCCGCTACCCTTTTTCGGATCTCTCCAGCACCAAAGTCCGCCCTGCGATTGTAGTAAAAAACTATCTCAAAACCTCTGTAGGCCGGTCGCTCCTTTGCCGAAAGAAGAATAGACCTCAGGCAAAGGAGTGGTTCTATGGGTCGGAAGAGACGAGTGGTTACGGTGCCCTTGGAGACGATCTGGGAGATCCCC
>SXGU01242306.1_pt1 | contig 11651 bp, 7 predicted proteins | sample 3174531 | NCBI WGS metagenome assembly SXGU01 (sample SAMN11356863, study PRJNA531348) | freshwater metagenome | isolation source: freshwater sample F1-140 | place: China: Fuxian Lake, Yuxi | collected 2017-12-25
CGGAAACCAGCGAAGCATTGATCCACGTCGGCATGATCGAAGTCATGCTCAAGCGGCTCACCGGTCACCCACTCACCGAAGCCGCTCGCCGACAACTCGCAACCTGACCCCAAATCTCTAACTTCCCGCACGCCCTCTGAGGAAAAACAACCATTCGCTGGCGCGTCGTGCTGGTGATGAAACTGCCTTCAGCAAGAGGATTACCGAGGAACTTGGAACGTGGCTCCGGCGGTCTTTTGCGGTTTCTGCTCCGGAGCGACGTCGAGTTGTCGCAGCGTTTTGTGAATGATCTCTCGAGCAGGAGGAGCCGCGATGTCTCCGCCAAAGTGTTCGCCACCACTCGCTGGCTCATCGACCATGACCAGCACCAAGACTCGCGGATTCGCCGCCGGAGCGCCGCCGACGAACGAACTGACGTGCAGTCGATTCGAATACTTGCCGGTTTGCGGATCACGCTTCTGAGCCGTTCCCGTCTTGCCGAAGACGGTGTAGTCGTCGAGCCGCGCCTTTTTGCCCGTACCACGTTTGATGGCCTCGGTCATCGGGGATTCGACCAACCAACGTGCAACCTCCGAGCTGACCGTGGCCGAGACCACCGGTGCTGTGAGTGACTGCTCGGTGTCATCCACGAACGCCGGTTCCTCCGGAAGAATGTTTTGGAGGTCGATGAGCGATTCGTGTTCGGTTCGTCCGTCGTCCGTGAGATCGAAACGGTCATCGGTTTGAGTTCCGAGTTCCGAGTTCCGAGTTCCGAGTTCTGCGGGGTCGAGCGAGTTCAATGACCGACGCGGGGTGACATCCGGTTGCTCGCGCGGCAGGGCAGGGAAGGGGACTTCTTCGTTGGTCTCCGAGAATCCCGGGTTTGCAAAGTTGCGCACACGCCGTGAGACCGCGCCGGATTGAAAAGTGATCTGCTGCAACAGCGAATCGGCGTCGGCGGTTCGTTCGCCACGATCGGGCTTCTCGGCCCACGGACGGCCGAGTGGCTGCGTGCGACCCCCTCGGATCAAGTGCGGACTGATGAGCATGCCGCCGTTTGCGAGCGCTCCATGAGCGGTGAGCAGTTGAATCGGCGTCACGGCGATCTCTTGGCCCATCGGGATCGAACCGGTTGAGTACGACGTCCATTTCTTCAGTGGAGCCAGCATCCCGGACAACTCGCCAGGCAGCTCGATGCCGGTACGGCGGCCAAAGCCAAACGTGACCGCTGCCTGAAACAATTCTTCGTTACCCAACCGCTGACCAACCTTGGCCATGCCGATGTTGCTCGACTTCACCAGCACGTCGGTCAGGCTGAGCACACCGTACTTGTGATGATCGTGCAGCTCACGACGGCCCATGCGGTACAGGCCGTTCTCACAATGGAACGATTCGTCGCGGCGGATGAAGCCGTGTTCGAGTCCCCAGCCGACGATCATCGGCTTGAAGGTCGATCCCGGTTCCCAAATCGCGGCGATCGCCTGATTCTTCCAAGCCTCGATACTGACGTGCGTCAGATCGTTGGGGTCGTAGGTCGGCCGCGAGGCCATCGCCAGCACTTCGCCGGTCTTTGGGTCGAGCACGATCGCCGCCGCGTGCTTGGCTCGCCACTTTTCCATCGCTCGGTCAAGCTCTTCTTCGACGTGCATCTGAATGATCGTGTCGATCGTCAGCGTCACGCTTTGCCCGTGTTGCGGTGCTCGAGTGAGATCGGTCTGGACTTCGATCACTCGCAATCGCGAATCGAGCGTCAGCCGCCGATAGCCCGGCTTCCCTGCAAGCTTCGCGTTCATCGTTTGCTCGATGCCGCCCCGTCCGACACCATCGACGTCTCGACCGCCGAGCACATGCGCGGCGAAATGTCCCTGTGGATATTGCCGCAAGAACTCCTCGCGGAACCCGAAGAGCTGCGGCCCCTTCTTGGGCGATTCGAGGGCGTACAACTTGGCGAGCACTTCGTCGTCAACGATGCGCCGACTAACCCACAGGAAGTGTTTCTTGCCGTGAGCCGCGATCCGAGCCTGCAATTGATCGGCGTCTTGCCCGACCGCTTCGGCGATGGCTTGCACCAACTCCCACTGTTTGGGCTGTCGCGTGAGCTGGCTCGGCACGACGAAGAAACTCTTCGCCGCAATCGACGTCGCGAGCACTCGGCCTTCACGGTCGAGAATGTCTCCCGGCCGAGCGGCGATTTCCTCCCACGATGTGCTTTGGTCTTCAACCTGCTCCGTGAATCGCTGCCGGCTGAACCACTGCAACTGCACGAGCCGGCCACCGAGAACCATCCAAAACGCACAGATCACAACCACAAGAAATCGCGTTCTCCACGCGAGCGTCTCGTTCGAGGTTCTGGTTGGAGGGAGCTGTGCCATCATGAGTTGGTCGCTGGTCTTTTTCGTAGGGTGGGACAAGCTCGCTTCGAGCGCCAGCCCACCATTCCCACAGTTGTTGAAGCGATCTTTCATCGAGTGGTGGGCCGGCGCGGCGAAGCGCCGCTGGTCCCACCCTACAAAGCTATCTGACCGAGATGTCTTTCAGGTGCGGCAGCGCGAGAGTGGTACGGGGAATTGCCAACGGAGAAGTCGGCCCGGCCTGCGCGGATCGTGGCGGCTTCTTCATGTCGCCTCGTTGTTCTTCGAGCGACTTGATCGTGCGCGCCGGTGCTCCCAGTCGTTGAGCTTGAAGCCGCGTCTGCGCGTATTTCTCGACAAGCACGTCCATTTGATAACGCTGTCGCGAGATCGCACGACGGTACGACAGGCTTTGCTTTTCCAAAGCCACCCCGATCACGCTGATCACGACAACCAGGACGATGGCCGCGCCGAACCGAAAATACATGGTGTGCTTCGTCGCACAGGCGGCTCGCCTGTGATGGCAGTTGGAATCGGTCCTCAAACGACAAACGAGCTGCCTGTCGCAACGCCGAAACCTATCACACGCGACGGCTAACGGAGGGTCTTCTCGGTATCGACCACCCGAACCTGGCTGGCATCGTTCGGCAAACGCAGCTCTTGGCCGGGACGCAGGTTGTTCGGATCTTGTAAACGATCCTGATTGCGGTTGGCAATTTGGATCGCACGGGACGCACGGCCCAGATGAGCTTGCGCGATTCCGGTGAGCGTGTCACCTTTGCCGACGCGAAACCACGGTGCTCCTTGGTCATCGTAGAAGATTCCGGCTGGCAACGGCGCGGCCGAGACCTTCTTCGTTGCGTGCGGCTTTTCTTCCTTGGCCTCCACCGCCGCTTTTGGCTTGGGGATCAAGGCCGCGTGTTGTTGTTCGAGCACCTCTTTTGCAGGGGCGGCGATGATCAAACCTGGCCGCATTCGGCAGGGATCGGCCACGCGGCTGCGATTGTGCTCAGCCAACGCGAGGTAGTACTTCTCGCTGCCGTAGATCTTCTTGCTGATGGCACAGAAGTTGTCTCCTTCCTCAACGAGATACTCCCCCTCGCGAAGCAAAGGATGTCGTGTTGTTTTCTTCGCCGTGGTCGCTGGGCGAGCGGGCGGCAAGTCCGTGGTCGGCGAGGTCTGAGCCTTCGGGTCATCAAACGCAGTCGCTTCCGCAAACTCGTCCTTCTGCGCGACTCGCGCAGTTCGTTGAGATCGTTGTAGAACCGGCTCGAAGTCATCCTTTGGCTGCGGACGGTTGGTGGCACCGACTCGTACCGGCTCCTCGAATTCCTCGTCGGCCGAGGCGGCTGGCCGCGCGGGTTGCTTGTTGAGTCGGATCGGTTCGGTGGTCTGCGTCCGCGCGGAATCATCCGGTTCGGTTTGCTGTTCGATGCCGTCCAAAGTCACCGGCATGCGTGTGGTCTTGGCGGGAGGATCGTCGTCTCCGAAGTCCGCCATGTCGCTGACCGCTGCGGACGCCTTCGGTTGAGTCCGCAGGTTCGTGTTCTTGGTGTCTTCGGCAAAATCATCGAACTCGTCGTCAACGTTGTTCGGAAGCGAGGGCTTCCTGGTGACAACTTTTGCCTCGGGATCGTTCTGGCCCTCGCCAATGCCGAGGTCATCGTCGTCGAACGTGCGCCGTTTCGACTTCGTCGCGTTCTTGTCGAGGTCGTCCAGTTCCGAGGTCACGACACTGTTTTGATCACCGAACAGATCGCTGTTCGATGCGGGTTTGACTTCGGGATCGACCGTTTCGGACTTCTCGGCGACCGTCGAACGGTTCTTCAGGTGACGCACCACGACGTAGGTAAACAGAGCCAGCAGTGCGACGATAGCAAACAAGCCGATCACCGCCTCGCGCGAGAGCTTCGGCCGTCGGCCTGAGAAGCCCCATGCTTTCGCGAGTTGCTCGTCGGCGTCAGCCGGCGACGGCTCTTCGCTGTCATCGGCCTTGGCATTTTGAGCTTTTGCTTTCGCCGCTTGAATCGCAGCCTGAGCAGCTTGGGCCGCCGCTTGAGCGGCGAGATTCGGATTCGAATTTGGGGTTGGGTTCGACATGGGATTCCCCGTGGGGTTCGGGTTTGTGGCTCGCATCATTTCGGCGACGCTGACACTGCGGTTGGCGGGAGTTTGATTGCCACCCGCAGCTTGGCCGACCGCGCTCGCGGGTTGCTTCGGATTTCCTGAGGGCTGGGGGCCACCGGTTTTTTGTGGAGGCATTGCCATCGTGATTCATCCCGAAATGCGTGCTTGACCAAACGGTCTTCCAACGAATGAAACGTGATCACCACCAGCCGCCCGCCGGGCCGCAGTGAGTCGTACAAACTGTTCTTGAGTGCGTGTTCGAGATGCTCCAACTCGCGATTGACGGCGATTCGCAATGCTTGAAACACGCGCGTCGCTGGCTCCTTGCGAGCCTCGCGTTTGATCGAGGCCGGTAGTGCCGCGTCGATCGCAGCCACCAGATCGGAGGCAGTACGAATCGGTGAGGTGCGGCGCTGCGTCACGATTTGCTCGGCAATCGCCCGGCTGAATCGCTCTTCGCCAAACTCGTGAAAGATCGTCGTGAGTTGCTCGGCCGTCGCGTGCGAAAGCAACTCCGCTGCTGACTCCCCCTGCGAGACGTCGAACCGCATGTCCAACGGACCCGAGGTGCTGAACCCGAAGCCCCGCTCGCGATCCGCCAATTGGTCCGACGACAGGCCGAGGTCCACCAAAATGCGATCGGCCGCATCGAGCTGCAGATCGCGCAGAACATTCGGCAGATCGCGATAGCTGGCGTGACACAGGTGACTCCGTTTGCCGGTCACGACCGTGGCTGTGTGCTGCAACATCAGCGGGTCACGATCGAGGCCAATCAGAATTCCATCAGGCTGAATGCGTTCGAGGATTTTTCGGCTGTGCCCACCTCCGCCGACCGTGCCGTCAACGACCGTCAGCCCCGGACCCAGATCGAGGGCTTCCAGCGTTTCCCGCAACAGAACCGGGACGTGAATCGCAGCCAAGGAAGTTTTCGAGAAAGTGGATTTGGCCGGAGAATCCCGGCAAGGATGGGAGGCAGGTCGGCTCGGTAAGGCCACGTTATCGCAACCTCACTCCGCCAAGTGGGCGGGGTTGTACGTCGATTTCCCAAAACGTGAGAAGAGCAGTTTCGTGGCCGACGCAGCTTGCGTCGGCTCGGACGCTGGCAGCGTCCGCCACGAGATGGAAACGAAAAACGCCTGGTCCGACATCCTGTCGGCCAGGCGTATTCGTGGAGAGTATCGACGCACTGACACTCCCGCTTCGCACCGGGGCGATCATCCGTGATCCCCATTTCCCACAGCCCGGTTAGCCAAGGGAGTTGCTTCCTTGATTCGGTGAGATTGTCGATCTGGTGTTCCTCAGGACTGGCGTGATCCCATCAGCCGTGTTGCTGGATCAACCTCGCGAGAAAGCGGCCAAGGCAAGTTCATCGAACCGGGCGGAGTGTTGTTGATCAAACTCCGTCCAGAGCGCCTTGTCCCAGATTTCCGCGTGGTCTCGCACTCCCAGCAGCATCACATCCCGTTGCAGTTTGGCGAAGGCGGCCAACCGTTCCGGGATGCGAATGCGTCCCTGACCATCCAACTCGACTTTCTCCGCTCGTGAAAAAAAGAACCGTTCGTATTTCAGAACGTCGGCTCGCGTGGAAGAACTGGCGTCCATCCGTTGAGCCAACTTGTCGAAGTCCTCCGGCGCGTACAGCACCAGAGCTTGATCGTTTCCAGGTCCAACAAAGAGGTGAGTCGTTCCCTGCTCGGCCGCTTTGTGCGCTTCGGTGGCGTTGAGTGAGGTGAAGGCTTCCCGAAGCTGCTTCGGGACGGCGATCCGGCCTTTGTCATCGACAGTCCGTTCATAGGTGCCGGTGAGGGCCATCAGTCACCACTCTTCCCCACAACCAACCACATGGCCCCAATATCCTGATCGGAGGTCGAATCGTCAATGATCTTTTTGCGCGCGAGTTCACTTCGCGATCTCCTTCTCGACGCAGGTCCAAGCACGCCTTCCGATTGGCGATTTGAAAGAAATTTTCAGAAGCATTTTTACGACGTGAACGCCGCGTCGTTTTCGAGCAACCGGAGGTAGAGTTGCTCGTAAGAGCGGATCATCGCTTCGAGCGTAAAGTCTTTGAAAACAGTCTGTTGAGCGGAATTCGTGAGGCTCGTCGAAAACCCGTGGTCGATCAAAACCTTCTCGATCTGCTGCTCCACTTCCTCAACCGAACCGGGGGTCGCGAGTAGTCCTGTTTCCCCATCGCGAATTAGCTCCTCAGTCCCTTCCACGCGGCTCACCACTACCGGTAGCCCCGATGCCATCGACTCCAACACGATGTTGGACATCCCCTCCCACAACGACGGCAACACCAAGACGTCCGCAGCCTTCAACAACTGCGGAACATCTGGCCTCCAACCCGCAAAATGGACATTCGAATTGAGCCTGTGTTTGGTGACCCACTCGGTCATCGAGGATCGCAGTGGACCTTCGCCGACAAACAGCAGTTGCCAGTCGGGGTGTCGGGCGACGAGTCGCTTGAAAGCTTCCAGCAGCACGAACGGAGCCTTTTGAGGATTAAGGCGACCGACAAACAGCATCAACGGAGCAGCGGTCAGTCCCAGACGGACTCGATCTGCCGCCGTCGCCGTCGCGAAGCGTTCGCCATCGACTCCGTTCGGAATCACGCTGACTTTGGCGGCCTTCAATCCGGAGTTTTGAATCGAGAAATCCGCCACCGCTCGGCTGACGCAGACGTTGTGATCGACGAAGCTTTGAGTCAGCCGATCCAACCACAACGGCACGCAACTGCGACGCTCGGCGACGCGAATGCCGCAGACGACGTGCGGAACTCCCGCCCACCACGCGGCCAGCCGGCCAATGACGTTCGCATGAAACAAAAAGCTCTGCATCAACGCCGGTCGAAACTGCTTCAACTCCGCAGCGAGCCGCCGGATCACTCCCAGATGGCGAACGCTCTTCGCGCCGAAGCAGGTCACGGGAATGCCACTCGATCGAAGCCGTTCCACGAGTGCTCCGGGACCGGACAGGCAGAAGACTCGGGGTTCCCAGAGGCGGCGGTCCAGCCGCGTCACCAACTCGACGAACATTCGCTCGGCCCCGCCGACGTCGAGGTCTGTGATGCAGAAGGCGATTCGAATCGGCGGACGTTCGCCGGAGTCGTTCGCAGCCAATACGATCTCGCCCGCCATTCAACGTCCTTTGAAATGCCACCGATCCACCGAGTGACTTCGTCCCAGACCATACGAGCAAAACGGCATGTCGAGCGAGTCCATTTCCCCGTCGCCGCCGACTTCAGCGGACGAGACCAATTCCTTCGACGATGTCTCGTTGTACGACTACCAGTTGCCGGAAGAATTGATCGCGAAGGAGCCGTTGCCTCAGCGCGATGCCTCGCGATTGCTGGTGCTCGACCGGCACTCGGGGGCGATTCAGCATCGCGGGATTCGCGACTTGGCCGACTTGTTGCGGCCGGGCGATTGCCTCGTGCTCAACGACACGCGAGTCCTGCCGGCTCGGCTCGTCGGCCAACGAGCCAAGACGGGTGGAAAATGGGAGGGGCTGTATCTCGGACAAGCGGAGAACGGTGACTGGCGGCTGATTGGCCAAACGCGCGGGTACTTGAAGCCGGGTGAAGGTGTGACGCTAATCCCGCTCGGTCAGGCTACTGAAAGTCAGCCGGAGTCGTTGCATCTGACGCTGATCGACCGCGAGGAGGAGGGCGTTTGGTTGATGCGCCCTGAGCCATCGGGTGATGTGGTCGAGTTGCTCCAGCAATTCGGCACGATGCCGCTGCCACCGTACATGCACCGCAAGATCGCGAACGACAACGACTGGCAGCGGTATCAAACCACCTACGCGAGTCACCCCGGCTCGGTCGCCGCTCCGACAGCGGGGCTGCACCTCACAGAGTCGTTGCTTGCGAAGATCCAGGAACGCGGCATCGACATCGCTCGTGTGACGTTGCATGTCGGTCTGGGAACATTTCGACCGATCTCGACGACGACGCTCAGCGGTCACATGATGCACTCCGAATGGTGCGAGATCGACGATGCCGCAGTGCGGACGATTCAGGCGACGCGCGATCGCGGCGGGCGAGTTGTTGCTGTCGGAACAACTTCGGTGCGGACGCTCGAAACGGCGTCCGCCGATGGCGAACTCAAACCTTGGCGTGGGGCGACGTCGATCTTCATTCGGCCGCCGTATCGGTTCCGCTGCGTCGATGCGCTGCTGACGAATTTCCATTTGCCCCGCTCGACGCTGTTCGTGCTGGTCTCTGCGATCGCGAGTGTCCAACACATTCAAGCGGCCTACGCCGCCGCGATCCGCGAACGCTACCGCTTCTACAGCTACGGCGAAGCGATGCTGATTCTGCCATCGACCGCAGCCGAGGAATGAGCCAAAGCGTCGCACCGTGAGATCGGATTTCACTCGCTCACGATTCTCGCCGCTCCCCAGTAACCGAACTCGTAGGACCAGTCGTTGGCTTGGTTGACGAGGCCGAGCGTCAGTTCTTGGCCGGCGAATTTACTCAGATCGACGGTGAGTCTGCGCCAACCGTTGGAGCAGGTCTCTTTCGAGATCATCTCGTCGGCGAGACGCTCGCCGTTGCCTCGGACGACGAGTCGCCAGTCGCCGCGCGGGTCGTGGGCGACATCGAGAAGCAGCGTCGTTTTCTTGCCGGCCGGCGGTGTGAGCTTTTGAGTCAGCACGCATGGAGCGTCGCGCGAGACGGGATGCGTGCGGAGGACGCTGTCTCGGCCGAAGTGGTTGTTGAGCAGGCCGATGCCGAGTTCTCCGCTGGCGTTCGCCGTGAAGCCGGGGAGGACTTCGGCGATCAAGGACTGAAACTCGGCGGGGTTGGTGCTGTCGCGCGGGGTGATGGCGGAGACTCCGGGGAGACGCTTCGCGGACTTGTCGTTCGGGTGCTTGTCGAGCGTCAGGAAGGCGAACAGATCGGTGATCTCCTGCGGCGTGAGTTGCTTCTCCAAGCCTTCGGGCATCAGCGAGAGTTCGTTGATTTTGAACTCCTCGATGTCGTCGCGCGGGATGATTTCCAGTTTGCCGACGATCACGGGAGCAACCGTCGTGTTCGCGCCGTTCGCGGGGACGGCGACGGGTTTGAGGACGACTCGCTGCGGGCTGTCTTCGACCAGCAAACCGCTTTGGACTCGGCCGGCTTTGTTGACGACGGTGCAGACGCGATAGCCGGCTCCGATGACCAGGCTGGGGTCGAAGATGTTTGACAGGAGTTGGTTGAAATCGTTGCGGCCGTTCGAGGTGATGTCGGGGCCGATGTCCGGGCCTTCGCCGTAGATTTTGTGGCACGCGGCGCAGACTCGTTTGAAGACTTTTTCCCCCGCGAACGGATCGCCCGGCTTTTGCCGAATCAGCGACTTCATCTCGGCGACGACTTTTTCCCGATCGGGGTTGCGAGTGTCGCGGACTTGGCCCCAATGGCGGCTCAGCAGGTCGTTGAGTTCTTTGTCCTTGAGAGCCTGAATTCGTCGGGCTTGATTCACATTGATGGCGGTCGCCGCGATCTTTTTCTCGCCGACTTGCGACAGCAGTTGCTTCGACCAGCTTGCTCGCTGAGTCAGCAGTTCGATGGCCGACGGCTGGAGTTCGGGTTCGAAGGTGGCGTACCGCGTGAGGACGAGGTCAGCGACTTTGGGATCGTCGAGCCGGCCGATCGCGGTGAGGAGCTGCGATTTGAGCGGAATGGCGCTAGCCACCGGTGGAACGGTTTGACCGGCGGCTAGCGCCGTGCCGCTCACCTTCTCGTCCAGGACCTTGGCAATGACTTCCAGCAACACCTCGTCCTTTGCGGCGATCAGTGCGTTGAGCGCCTTCAATCGCAGATCGGGTTGCAGTCCGGCAGTCGAGAACCAACGGCGGACGCTTGGAAGGCCACGCGGGTCGCCCCATGAAACCGCCAGCAGAGCGGCGTCGGGTTCGAGCTGGTAAGTCGGAGACTTGACACCCCCGCCGCGTAACAGCGGAGTCAGTAGCTCGTCCAAAGCGGCTTTGAGTTGATCGAGCTTTTCACCTTTCAATTCACCTGATTGCACTTTAACAGAGATGGCTTCCAAGACTTTTCGTCCGGCCAATGGATTCCTAACAGTCGTCAAATAAAAGAATTTCGAAATCAAGTTTGCGTCGAATCTTTGCCGCCCCAGCAGGCGGTCAATCACACGCGGCATGATTTCTACGATCGGTCCTGCTTCGAGGTATCCCTCCTGTGAGAGATAGTGAAACAGTTGACTGTGATGATCCTCTAAGAGTGGATGCAGATTCTGCCAAGCAATTCGCGAAATCAATTTGTCGTCGTAGAGCAGAGCATCCACCATCACCTCAATTCCCTGCCAACCGCACGTCTTTTTTGCAGCGATCACCCTTTGCAGGATGACTTGCGGTGTATCTTTTGGCTGAATGAGAGGTATTCCGAAGTAATCCTTGTCAGCTTCAGCTCGAATCAGCCAAGAGTAGATCGCTTTGTCGGCGAAATTAGCCCACTTCCAAAACAGTTCCGTTGGTGTGACGCCGCTACCCAGTATCGACCAAAGCGAGTGCATCTGTGCGGGCCGTGACGTTGTCGTCTCACGGATCAGGTCTTGCAGAGTCTTGACGATGGCTTCGTCTTTGCGATGTGGGATTCGCTCCTGCAACAGCCGCGTGGCTGTCCAGCGGATGAAATCGTTCTTCGCACCGAGCCGTTCGATGAGTTGCTCGTCGGTCTCTTTCGCGAGATCGATTTTGGGGTACACGCGAGTCACGGCCGGGGCGGCGACGTTGGTTTCACCATTCGCAATCGCGACTGCGGTTTGCCCCAAAGGGGCTTGGTAAGTCAGCCCAGGGCGAGCGACCAACGGGAGCGACGCCCTGGGTTCGGTGTCGGAGGATGTGTTGTGCCCTGAAGGGGCACGGGAACCGTTTGATGTGGCGAATCGTTCCGTCGCCCCTTCAGGGCGAATTGGGTTTGATGGATCTCGACCCAGGGCGGCGTTCGCTTCGCTCACTTGCCCTGGGCTGGTTTCCTGCGCCCCGTTGGGGCGGGAGGCATTTTTCGCATCCGGTTTGCCGTTGTATCTGACTCGATAGAGCCGGCCTTTGAGGCGGTCGATGCCGGCGGGGTCTCGGTTGGCGTCTTGGTAGCAGTGGTAGCGGTCGTACCAATCCAAAATGTAGAGGCAGCCGTCCGGGCCGGTCTTCTGCACCACCGGCATGAACCAGGCGTCGTTGGCC
>SXGU01138255.1_pt1 | contig 11648 bp, 10 predicted proteins | sample 3174531 | NCBI WGS metagenome assembly SXGU01 (sample SAMN11356863, study PRJNA531348) | freshwater metagenome | isolation source: freshwater sample F1-140 | place: China: Fuxian Lake, Yuxi | collected 2017-12-25
TGGCGGATTCGAAATCGCCACCCGCCCCGGCAGACCTCGTCGCAAATCCCGCAGCCGAACCAATCGCTCCCGCGTCGTTTCTCCGGCGCGGGGATGAGAAGCTCTCATGTCAGTAACACTCGGATACAAGACACCGATGCCCGTCTGCCCTGCTCTGCAATCCTTGGCTCTTGGCGGTTAGATTGATCCGAAGCGCCGCGAAAACCTTATTTCTGAATCCCGCCGTTGTGGCAGTCGGCGCAGGAGAGCTCGGCGTCGAGCTCGCCGCTCGGGTGCTTGAAATCCATGCCCTTGGCGTTGAGGAGCTCGAGTTCGTTGCCCTTGCCCTGGGCCAGAATCGTGTGGCAGGAGTTGCAGTCGCTAGAGCGCACCTTCTGGCCCTGGGCGGTCTTGTGCTTGTCGTCGTGGCAGCGGAAGCAGCCCGGCCAGTCTTTGTGCCCGATGTTGTTCGGGTAAACCCGCCAGTCGGCCTTGCGTTCCGCAAAAATCGTGGCGGCAAAAACCTTCTGCACCTCGGCGATGGCGCCGGCCAGCTCCGGGGCGTGATCGGGCTCGTTGTACTTGGAGCGGAGGAAATCGGCGATTTTCTGCGGGGCCTCGGCGTCCTTCGTGATTTCCTTCTGGCTCATCGCCTGCACGGCCACGCGTTTGATGTTGGGCAGCTTGTTGGTCAGCGTGCCGGCGAAGATCGCGCGCTCCACGGCGTCGTTGGCGGTTGGGAACATGTGCGCCGGACGGTTGTGGCAGTCCATGCAATCCATCACGCGAATCTTGTCCGCCGGGGGTTCACCCTTGAAATCATCCGTGCGAAAAACGCGGTTCGTGCCGTCCTTGCGGTTGGTGACGCGCATCCACGGGATCACCTGGCGCTTGGCGTCGGTGGCAAAATACTCGACGCGTTCGTTTTCGTTGACGTGCCAGTGGATGCCGCCGGACGGGTGCCCGGGCTGGCTCTTGTTCACGTGCAGCAGCATGCGCGCCGTATACGGCGTGTTCTTTTTGTCCGAGAGAAAATGGTCGAAGGTCATCTCGACGTTGCCGGCGAACTTCTCCGGCCAGTGGCATTTTTCGCAGATATCCTGCGCGGGCCGCAGATTTTTCAGGGGCGTGTCGATCGGGCGGTTGTAGTTGTCGAGCGTATACGCGATGAGCTGATGGGTGCCGTTGAGCTTGGCCTTGATGAACCACTGCGCGCCGGAGCCGACGTGACATTGCACGCAGTCGACCCGGGCATGAACGCCCCGTTTGTAGGTGACCCACTCCGGGTTCATCGCCGTATGGCACACCTGGCCGCAGAACTGGTTCGACTCGGAATAGTGAAACGTCTGATAGCTGCCGAAGGCGCTGAGCATCACGAAGCCGAGCGCCCCGATGGCAAACGCCACCAACCGGCGGCGCTGCGCGGGGCTGGTGAAATCGAGGCGCCATTTGTCCGCCGCCGCGCCGGCGTGCTTGACCGCCCAGCGGTGCTGGGCCCACGCGCCGCCAAACACCATCGCCAGACCGGCAATCAGGAAGCCCGGCGCAACAATGTAGGTGAGAATGCCGAGGTACGGATTCTTGTCGCCCTTGGCGAAGTCCATCCACACCAGCAGCGCGAACGAGAAGAGGGCGCAGACGGCCAGGACGCCGCCGGTCGCGCTGATCCAGTTGTTGAAATCCGAGCGGCGGCGCAGCGCAACGGTTCGCTCCGGGGCGGGGGAGGTGGGTTGTTCAGGCATGGGAAGGGAGGGCTGATCTGCGGACAATAAAATTGCGCCGGCGCGGATCGCAGCAGGACCGCGCCGGGGCGTTCAACGCTTGCGCGAAAAACTTACGACTTGAACTTGCGGACGTACGCGACGAGTTCCTGGATTTCCTTGGCGGAAAGCTCGTCCTTGTAACCCTTCATCCGCTCCTTGCCGGCCTTGTCCTTGGCGCCCTCGGTCGTCGTCTTGATCGCCTCGGCATCGGTGAACTTGGCCTGATCCGCCGCCTTGGTGTAGTCGAGGACCCCCAGTTTCTTCCCCACCTTGGTCTGACCCTTGCCGTCGGCCCCGTGGCACTTCTGGCAGTGGTTCTCCCAGTTTTCGGCCACCGGAGCGGCAAGGACGAAGGCGGCACCCGCAGCGATGAGGGCACCGGCGACGATGAATTTGATTTCGTGTTTCATGGCGTTGAAGGGCTGAATTTCGAGGCGGTTGAAGTGTGACCGATCCGGCCTAATTTGGCTGTGCATAGCTTGCCATCTTAGCCGCAAACCTTGCGTTGGTCCGCGACAAAAAAGGACGCACTCCCCAAGTCGTGCGCAGCGCTCCGCAAGAAATGCCGAGCGACTTTCGGGCTGGTTCTGTCACTGTGGAACCCTCCGCATTCCGGCGTCCCATGCCCACCACCTCCCAACCTCCCGCCGCCAGCCACGCCGCCGAGGCGCTGCGCGCACTCCGCCGGCTCTTTGTTTCGCTCAAGCTCACGATTGTGCTGCTTAGTTTCAGCATGTTGCTGATTTTTGCCGCCACGCTCGACCAGGTCAATCTCGGCATCTGGGCGGTGCAGGAGAAATATTTCCGTTCCTTCGTGGTCTACGGCAACCTCGGGTCGATCACGGTGCCGCTCTTCCCCGGCGGCTATGTGGTGGGCGGCCTGTTGATGCTCAACCTCGCGGGGGCCTACGTGAGCCGCTTCGCGTTCACGTGGCGGAAGGCCGGCATCTTGCTCTCTCATTTCGGCCTCATCCTCCTGCTCGTCGGCGAACTCCTCACCGGCCTCTGGCAGGAGGATTTCCACCTGCGGCTGAACGAAGGCGAAACGCGCAACTACGCCGAGAGCTACCGTGACAACGAACTCGTCCTCGTCGACGTCACCGACCCCAAATTCGACGAGGTTGTGGCCATCCCCGAGGCGCTGCTCGCCGGCAAGACCGCCGTGCAACACCCAAAATTGCCATTTCGGGTCGTCCCCAAGATTTTTTATCCAAACTCCATTCTCCAGATGCGGGCAAAGGATGCACCGCCGGCGGTCGCGACGGCCGGGATCGGTCAGCGCATTCTCGTCGCGCCCCAACCGGTCACCTACCGGCCGAAAGAACAGAATCTGCCGGCAGCCTTCGTCGAAATCGCCACACCGGAGAGCTCGCTCGGGGTCTTTCTCGTTTCCACCCAGCTCGACGCCGTGCAGGAGTTCACCTACGAGGGCCACACCTGGCGGATCGCGCTGCGCCCCCGTCGGATCTACCAACCCTTCTCGCTGTCGTTGCTGAAGTTCAGCCACGACCGCTACCCGGGCACGCAAATCCCCAAGAACTTTTCGAGCCGCCTCCGCGTCAACACGCCCGATGGCCGCGACGACCGCGAGGTCCTCATCTATATGAACAACCCGCTGCGCTACGGTGGATTTACCTTCTACCAGGCGGGTTTTGAGAACAACGACCGCACCACGATTCTCCAGGTCGTGCGCAACCCGTCATGGCTCTTCCCCTACGTCGCCTGCGCGCTGATGTCGCTCGGCCTGCTGCTACAGTTCGGGGTTCATCTCGTCGGCTTCGTCAGCCGTCGCCGCCCCGCCACCGTCAACTCCCCCGTGTCCGCATGAAAACGCGTTTTTCCACTTTCGTCGTGCTGGGGGCCGTGGCGCTGGTCGCGTTTACGCTGCGGGCTCCGCGCTACACCAGCGACTTCGACCTCGGGGCGTTCAGCCGGCTGCCCACGCTGGTCAACGGTCGCGTGAAGCCGCTCGACACCGTCGCGCGCACCTCGCTGCTCATGCTGCAGGGCCGGCAGCGGGTCGTGGCGCCCGATGGTCGCACCCTCTCGCCCGTCGAGTGGTTGCTCGACATGTTTTTTCGCCCGGCGCACGCGGATCATCACCAGGTTTTTGAGATTGTGCATCCCGACGTGCTGGCGTTGCTAAATCTGACGCCCGCGGATGGGGCGGGGCAGAAGCGGTTTTCGCACGAGCAACTCCGCCCGCGGCTGCGAGAGCTCGACCGGCAGTCGCGGCTCGCCGACGACACCGAGAGCGCGGTGCGCACGCCATTTCAGCGGGCGGTCGTGCAACTGCGGGACGGGGTGATGCTCTATCAGCAGGTGCAGGGGTGTTTGGTCGCCGTTGGTAGCGGCACGTTTCTCAAGGAGGTCGGGCAGCTCGAGGAAAACCTGCCGGCGGCGGTGGCTGCGCTCAAGGCTGCGGCGAGTGGACCGGGCAGCGGCGGGTCGGCCGAAGCCAAGGCGTGGCTGGCCCTGGGGCGCGCATTTACCGTGATGGACGAGTATGTCTACCTGCGCGTCATTCCGCCGATCAACCCCGCCGCCGAGGCCACCGCCTGGCGGACCGTCGGCGGGACCTGGAGTGCCGCGCTCGTTTCGGGGCGAATCGATCCGACGGCGCGCGCGTATGCGGCGCTCGGGCGCGCGTGGCACGATCGCAAGTCGGCGGAGTTCAACACGACGGTGCGGGCGCTGCACGAGCAGTTCGCGCCGGCGCTGCCGGACGCTATGCGGAAGTCGGCCCTCGAGGCGCGCTTCAATGCGGCCCAGCCGTTCTATACCAGCATGGCGTTGTACGTGGCGGCGTTTCTCGCCGGAGTTTTCTCGTGGCTCAAATGGCCCGAGGCCCTCGGGCGCGCCGCCTTCGGCCTGGTGGGGGTCGCGTTTGTTCTTACTACGGCTGGCATTCTCGCGCGCATGTGGCTCGAGGCACGCCCGCCGGTGACCAACCTGTATTCCTCGGCGTTGTTTGTCGGCTGGGGAGCCGTCGCGCTGTGTCTCGTGCTGGAGTATTTTTTCCGGAACGCCATCGGCAGTGTGGCGGCGGGCCTGATCGGATTCGCCGCGCTGCTCATCGCGCACCATCTCTCGCTCGGGGGCGACACACTCGAGTTGATGCGCGCCGTGCTCGACTCGAACTTCTGGCTGGCGACGCACGTCGTCACCATCACGGTTGGCTACTCGGCGACGTTCCTCGCGGGCTTCCTGGCGATCATCTACATCCTGCGGGGCGTGTTCACGCGCACGCTGGACCGCGGCACGGCCGATGCGCTGGCGCGGATGATCTACGGTATCGTGTGTTTCGCGACGTTCTTCAGCCTTGTCGGCACGGTGCTCGGCGGCATCTGGGCCGACCAGTCGTGGGGTCGTTTCTGGGGCTGGGATCCGAAGGAAAACGGCGCGCTGCTCATCGTGATCTGGAACGCGATCATTCTGCATGCCCACGGGGGCGGCCTCGTGCGGCAGCGCGGCCTCGCGGTGCTCGCGATCTGCGGCAACATCGTCACGGCCTGGAGCTGGTTCGGCGTCAACATGCTCGGGGTGGGCCTCCACAGCTACGGCTTCATGGGTGCCGCGTTCTGGTGGTTGATTATTTTCGTGGGGAGCCAGGTGGCGATCATGCTCACGGCGGTGGTGCCGCTGGCGCGGTGGCGGAGTTTTGCGCGACTCGATGCGACGAGTGCCCCGGGTCGACGGGGCGCGCTTCCGCCGCTGCGGGCTGCGCCGGTGACGCGGTGAGTCGCGCGCTCCACGATTGTCAAATTCTGCGCTGCGACCGCCAACCCGCGCGCAGCGTTCTGGCCGATTCGGACTAGACTGGGCGGTGATGAAATCCACTCCGGCAGAGATTCCGAAGAAGTGGGCCTGGCACCAACGGACCTTGTTGCGCTTGCGGGAGAGAGTACTCGAGGCACGCCAGGAACACGATTACGCGGCTCGGGCACCGCATGATCGTGGCGGCGCCGATGTCGTCGACCTGGCCGAGGACGAGGTCGAACTCCGCACCCTGCGGTCGGAACTGGTCCTCGAGGATTCCGAACTTCACGAGATCGAGGCGGCGCTGCAGCGGCTGCAGGGTGGCGCGTATGGGATCTGCGAGGCCACGGGAGAACCGATTGCGGCGGAGCGATTGCGCGCCCTGCCGTGGACGCGTTTCTCGAAGGCCGCCGCGGCGCAGCATGAAATCGCGGCTGGCCGGCCGCGCCCCCGTCTCCGCCGCGAACGGCGTTGAGCGATTGCCGGGCTACCGGCCGAGCTCCGCCTTGGTCGGCGGCAGGCGGTCGACGAATTTCGCCTCCGTCCGGCGCAGTTCGGCGATCGCTTTCGCCCGCAAGTCCCGCAGGCGAGCGGCCTGGTTGGGGCGGGCGGCGAGATTCGTCAGCTCCTCCGGGTCGGCCTCCAAGTCGTAGAGTTCCTCCGTTTCGCCCGCGACGAGGTTGCGGATGTACTTGTATTTTCCGTCGCGCAGGAGCGCGTACCACGGCACGCCACCCGTCGACGTGAGGCGTTCGTCCGTCGGGATTTCGTCGGTCTCCGCGCCGTAGCTGCGCGAGGTGTGCGTCATCAACAACGGGGACTTCCACTCCGTCGTCCCGGGGTTTTGCAAAAGCGGGCGGATGTCGCGGCCGTGCGTTTTCCACGGGACGGTCACCCCGGCGGTCCGGCAAAAGAGGTCGACCAGATCCGGCGCGTTGACGGGATGCTGGCACACCTTGCCCTCGGGAATTTTCCCGGGCCACGAGATGATCAAAGGCGATGCGACCGTCGCGTCGTAAGGCGCGACCTTCTGGTTAAACCCGTGCTCTCCGAGGCCGTAGCCTTGATCGGCGGTGTAAACGACAAGCGTATTCGCCAGTTGCCCGGACGCCTCAAGCGCCGCCAGCACACGGCCGACGCCTTCATCGACCGCGGCCATGCACTCGTTCACCTGCTGGATCCAGGCGTCGTACGACTTCCCGGAAGCAAGCGAGTCGAAATTGTCCGCCCTCCTCGCCTTGTTCGCCATGGCGGGTTTGCCGTCGGGCCCGATCATCCAGGCCTTGGTTTTTTCCAGGTACGCCGGTTTGTCGGGCCAGGGGCCGACGATGTCGGCGGGCGCGGGCGTGCTCTTTCCGGCGAGTGTCCCCTGATGACGCGCGGCGGGTGTGGTGGGGCCGTGGATCGCTCCGTAGCAGAGCCACAGATACCACGGCTTGTTCGGATCGCGGTGCTGGCCCCGCAGGTACTCGATGGCCCAGTCGGTGTAGTTGTCGGTGGAATAGCCCTTGGTCAGGCGATCGACGCCGTTGAAAGTGAGGATTTGGTCCGCGTAGTAATTACCGGCGTTTTCCGGATGTCCGGGGCGGTTCCAGACAATCTGGTGGTCCCAGTCGCGACCGTAGCCGGTGTCGGTGCCGGTGTGCCACTTGCCGATCTGGGCGGTGTGGTAGCCCTGCCGGCGGAACTGGGCGGGCACGAACGGGCACAACGCCGGGTCGTACTTACTTCCGGGATACTGGCCCGCCATCGTCATGCTCATGACCGCATGCTGCAGCCGGCCGGTCAGGAGCGCCGCCCGCGACGGCATGCACCAGGCGCCGAGGTAGCTGCGTTCGAAGCGTACGCCCCGCGTGGCCAGCCGGTCGATGTGGGGCGTCTTGATCCAGGCGGGCCCGCCCGGGTAGCAGCTCAGCGTCTTGTAGGACTGATCGTCGGCGTAGATGAAGAGGATGTTGGGCCGTCTGGTCGCGGGGGCGTCGGCGGCGAAGGAGCGGGCGGTGAGGCACAGGATCGTGCCGGCGGCGAGGAGGAAGGAACGAAGCGAGGGGTGCATGGGGAAAGGCTTGAAAAACACCGGGGCGCGGGTGCTACTATTTGGAATTAATTGAATGCTCCAGACCATATGGCCAGTGCATTTTCTAAGCTGACACGGCGCGGTCTGGTCCGATCACTCCTGGCGGCGATGGCGATCACCACGGCCGCCCCGGTGCGACTGGACGCCGTGACACTGCTGGAACTCGTCACGCATTCCAACATGACTCCGAAGAAATTCGCGTCGTACTTTGAGGACTTCGCGTATGAGTTTGCCGCTCCGGTCCAGCCGGCGGAGGATTTCTTGGCGGAGAAGCGGGGTGATTGCGATGACTACGCCATCCTCGCGAATTATGTCCTGGGCCGGCACGACCAGCCGACGCGACTGATTCACGTGCGGATGGTGGGTCGCGTGGCGCACGCCGTCTGTTATGTCAGCGGCTCGAAAGTCTATCTCGACTACAATAATCGCAATTTGTTCGTCAATCTCCAGCGCTGCGGTGTTTCTCTCCGGGAAATCGCGACCAAGGTGGCGGAGTCGTTCAAGGCCAACTGGATTTCAGTCTCCGAATTCTCCTACACCTACGACGAGGACAAGAAGCAATTTGGGGTCACCGTGGTGAAAACCGATCCACCGGCCAATGATCCCGACGTCAATCCCGCCGCGGCCAAGAAAGCCGGAAAGTAAGCCCTGCCTCCTCCCTCCGAATAACTCTCCCCCTCGATCGTGAACGACAAAATTATCCGCCGCCTCGTTGCTCTGTTCGTGGTCATCGCCGCCGTCCTGGTGGTGGTGGCGATTGTCGCGGTGCGGAATATCAACCGCGCCGTGGCCGGCAGTGACTGGGTGAACCAGACCAATGCGGTGCTCTTGGAATTGGGCGGAGTACGGGCGGGTTTCTTTGCCAGCGATGCCGCCCTGCGGACCCTCGCAATGACGGGCAACGAACAGGATGAAGCGGCCTGCCGGGAGGCGCAGGCGAATCTGGAGGAGAGCCTCGAAGTGCTGAAGGCGCTGACGCGCAGCGATCCGGGGCAGGCTGCGCCCGTGGCGCGTCTCGAACTTCTGGCCAGCGGGCGTGGGACCTTGACCCGCGGTGTCCTGGCGGCCCGCAAAGCCGGCCAGAACGAGACGGTGCGCACCCTGCTGGCCGCCGATACCGCGGCCGGAGTGGTGGCCGAGGTCAGGCGCGTGACCGAGAAACTGAAGCTGGAACAAATGGCGTTGTTGGCGATCCGTGACAGCGAGGCCTACCGCCAGGCGCAGACCACCCGCTGGACCGTCTGGACCGGGGTGGCGTTGAACTTTCTGTTGCTGGGTGTCACCGCCTGGCTGGTCAGCGATGACATTGCGGCACGGCGGCGGGCCGCCGCCGTCATGCGGGAGGCCAATGAGCAGCTGGACGCGAAGGTGAAGGAGCGCACGGCGGAACTGGCCGCGGCCAACGAGAGCCTGCAGGCGGAAAATCTCCAACAGCGCTGGGGGGCCCAAGCCCTCGAACACCAGCTGCGCTACAACGAACTCATCGTAAATTCGATCAGCGATCTGGTCTTCGTGCTGACCAAGGCGCAGAACATCACCCGGATCAATCCCGCGGTCGGGCATACGACCGGCTGGGAATCCACGCAGTTGATCAACCGCCCCCTGGCCGAATTCGTACGCCTGACGGAGGTTCCCCGCCATACTCCGCCCGGGACCGGCGATCCTCTGGCCCGGGCCTTGAAGGAAGGTCGCGATCTCCGCGAGGTAGCCGCGGTCATCACCGACCGGGAAAAGCGGGAAATCCCGGTGCGCTTCACGCTGTTCCCGCTGCGGGATGGCAACAAGGTGGTGGGCGCCGTCGTCGTGCTGCGCGTGGAGTCACCGGTCAGCTAACGGCGGACCTTTTCGCCCCCAACCCAACACCAATTTCCATGAAGAAACATATTCTCATCGTCGATGACGAGGCGCCGATTCGCGAGATCCTGGCCCTGATGCTGGACCAGAAAGGCTTCCGCGTGACCGAGGCCGCTTCGGTGACCGAGGCGCAGCAGGTGGTGCAGCGCGACCCGCCGGAACTGCTCATTTCCGATCTGCAACTCGAGGATTCCGATGGCCTCATGATGATCTCGGAGATCAAGGTGAAGCTGCCAAACCTGCCCGTGATTCTCCTGACTGGTGTGCTCTTCGATGATGATGTCGTGCGCGACATGTTGAAGAAATCTGTCACCGCTTATCTCCCCAAGACCACGCCGCTGGCCAAGATTCTGGACGAAGTTCGCCGCATCCTGCCGCTGTGAGGTTCTCTCAATCCGGCGAGATCGAGGAACGATCACGAGAACGAGGAACGATGCGAGCCGGCTGGGGCGTTTGGTAGCAGCCGGCGCGGTGTTTTGCTCTGCACGCGAATCGGGCGACGATGCGATGATTTCAAGATTTCCGAAGATCTTCGGTTGCGGTTGCCGCGTTGGGAAATATCCGGGCTAACCCCTGGCGCGGACGGCCACGCTAAAGCACCGGCCGCGACCGCCCAAGTCTGGCAGCGGGCTCGCCGACAGGGTCAGCGCGAGAGCCTTACCGTCTTTGTGCCGGCCGGCCACCGCTTGCGCCGTGAGGCGCTGCTCTGCGGACAAACTCAGCGCCGGAATTATCTGCGCCAGGTTCACGCCCATCAGTTCCGTTGGAGCATAGCCAAACAACTGCTCCGCGTTCGGATTGCTCAGCAGGAGTTTGCCCGCGGCATCGACCACCAACATGCCGTCGGGCGCCGTTTCGATAATGCTGCGGAACCAGCTTTCGGTCTCCCGCAATTCGGCCTGCTGCGCTTCCATTTCCACCGTCTGCTCTTCCATCTGTGCGGCCTGTTTCTCCATGCGCTCGGCCTGCGCTTGGGTGGCGGTCAACAGCTCCTGGGTGCGCAGGTTGCGGCTCATGATCTCCATGCTGGTCGCCAGCGTTGGCATCAGGGCATCGAGCATGGCCGTTTCACGTTCGGTGAAGCGCTGGAAGGAGGCCATTTCCAGCACACCCAGCACGCGACTGTCGTGAATAATGGGCAGCACCGTGACGCAGGCGGGCGGTCCCTCCCCCAGGCCGGAGTTGATGCGGATGTAACTCTGGGGCGTGGTCAGGGTGATGGGCGTTTTCTCCATGGCACATTGCCCCACCAGGCCTTCGCCGATCTTGAAGCTGTTGTTCAGGTGCTTGCGCTCGCGAAAGCCGTAGCTCGCCAGCAGGCTCAAGCTGCCTTGGGCATCCGCCGCATAAAACACCCCATGACCGGCGCCGATGGCCGGCGCCACTTTCGAGACCACTCCCTGCGCCAAGCCGACGAAGTCCTTGGCCTGCTGCACGACGCTGCCGATGTCGGCGATCTGCGACTTGATCCAATGCTGGTCACTCGCGGTGCGGGAGACGCCCTGCAACACGCCGACGGCGCGGGCCATCAGGCCGACCTCGTTCGGGTAGTCGAGGTGCGGAATCGGCGCATCCACCTTGCCCTTGGACAAGTCATCGATCGCCGTGCGCAAGCGATCATAGGGGCGTTGGATGGCGCCGCCGATCAGGAGGCCCAACAGCAGGACGAGGGCGAAACCGACGCCCAGCAGGATGAGCCCCTGCCGTCTGGCGGCGGCCGCCTCGGCGCGGGCCTGCACCAGCGAGGCCTCGGCGGCCTTGGCCTTCATTACGGCCAGAGCAGTGCAGCCATCATCGGCTCTGGAAATAACGGCGACATAATCCTTGCTGGTGACGAACTGCGCGACGCCTGCGAGATTGTTTTTGTCGCGCTGGATCATGCCCACCGCCTGTTCGGTAGCTTCAAATGCCTTGTACAGATCCAACAACAGCTTGTCGTAAGCGGCAATAATCTGCGGTCGGTAGAGGATCGCTCGGGCGGTCTCCAGTTCTTTCAACAACGTCTCGCGCGCGCGCTTGATGTTGGCCAGCGCCGCGTCACGCGTGGCATCGTCCTGTGCGATCATCATCTGGCGCACTGTAGAACGCCAGTTCATCTTCGACAGCGGCGCCAACTAGAACCCGACACGTAAGTATCTGGTTTTACGTGGGCGCCGGCCTGCGTGAGCGGTAGTGCTTGGGGCCTTTACGCAGACCCCATGATCACCCCGGCTCAA
>SXGU01556042.1_pt1 | contig 11644 bp, 6 predicted proteins | sample 3174531 | NCBI WGS metagenome assembly SXGU01 (sample SAMN11356863, study PRJNA531348) | freshwater metagenome | isolation source: freshwater sample F1-140 | place: China: Fuxian Lake, Yuxi | collected 2017-12-25
AATAAAAATGAAAATGAATCAATAGAATCTACACAAAACAAAAGTCTAAAGTTGGCAAATTCAAACTGTGAATTTTCTAAAAAGTCATCTGAAAGTTTTTATGATAATAGCTTCTTGGCTGATGCAATAAAAAATATTGAAGAATGTCATGAAGTAATAGAATACGGTGATTATTTATCTATTGAAACTAATCCTAGAAAAGAAATTGAGTATGAAAAAAAAATAATCTCAAAATGTTCTGATAAATTACTGAAATTAGAACTTAAGTCTACTTTAGTTCATGAGCTTGGTCACGGCTTTGGTTTAAGACATAATTTTGCAGGATCCTCAGATCAATTGAATATGACCGCATCTGACAATCCAGAGATTAAACAATTAAGTACTTCATCAATAATGGACTATTATAATAAACTAGAATTTTTTCCACTGGATCCAAAGCCAGGTCCGTATGATATTGCAGCGATAAGATGGGGATACGAAGAAAAACTAATTGATAAAGATAATCAAAGTTTAATTTCAGATTATAAACCTTTAGTACCTATAAAAGCTCAAACTGAAGTAATCAATAAAATGAGGACATTTAATTTTTGTACAGATGAAGATGCAGGGATTTTAGATATAGATCCATTTTGTGACTTAGAAGATATTGGAGTTTCAGTTTATGAAAAGTTAGAATACAACATTGAAAGTTTTAATATGTGGAAAGTAAAATATCGATATATTGAAGCTGGTTCAACTTTGGAAAGTCATCCTGAAAGCTCTATTTCAGTTGCTATGGCGACTAATTTTTTAATGCCAATCTTATCTACTCATACAAGATACCGCACTATGATTAATCAATTCAAACCCCATTTAAATTATCTTGAAAAAGAAACCAAAGAATCATTTGAAGTTTTAATGAATGAAATTATTTCACATTTATCAGCAAATTCAAAAATAAAAGTTAACTTAAAAGATTTGAATTCTAAAGAAAAAATTATAGCTTTTTTCAAAAGTGCAAAACTACAAATTTTAACAGATAATGATAAGAAATTTCTTGATTTTATAGATCATAAATTAGCATCTGATCGTGCATTTGAGTTTTTAAAACAAATAATATTTGAACCAGATTATGCTTGTCTTGTTAAAAATAAAGATAATCTAAATCCTTATTTAGTAAATTTTAGTGATTTACAAAAGGAGTTGTTTGATAAAACTTCTTACACTGCAGTAAGTTGTAGCGATAGCCATGTAGTTGATTATCTTAAAACTAAGCACGGTACTTTTCTAACTGAAGTTGGATATCCATTGAATAATATTTATAGGGATTTAACATCAAGAGGCTTAGAGCAAGCACCTTTTGCTGTTGGATTGAAAAGTATTCGCAAAATAGCTTTAAATATTGTTTATGAACGATATAGTTTAGATAATAATGATTTTTATTCTAATTTTTTCGCACCTAATTTTATTGATGAACCTGACAAACGAGAGGAATTTGAACGCTTAGTGATGGATCGTTTATTAAATGGAATAAGTTCTCAGTTTATTTTAACGCCCAATCAAATGAAAAATTTTCAACTTAAGCCATTTTATAGTTATACTTTTGCTCAAGAAAAGAACTTTATAATTTCCTTATTTAGAGGCTTAGCTAACTCAGAAATTAAACCAATTGATGAAAATATAAATGAAATAACTAGACGCAAATTTAGAAGTGAAATGGATTATGGTTCGGCAGATGAGATGCCTGTAAGGGTGTTACGCTATTATATGAATCCGCTAGATACATTTTCTAGTAACGTGACTTTAGATCAAATATTTTCTTACCCAATAGTTGATAAATTTTTAGATTTAAATTTAGCTTTAGATTTGAAACATGAAAAAGATGCTGCTGGAGAGCTATTTATTAAACATATTGTTTCAGCTTTACCATCAATTAGTTCAAAAGAAAATATCACGATAGGTACCTTAATAAGCATAAATGATGATGTTTTTGGAACAACTTCAGTCGTCGATTTTCAGAGTTTTTTGAGCTGGTTTATCGATATTCGAAAATACCTTGGTGCAGATTTAACTTATCTTCCAGAATTAGCTCAATATGAACATAATTTTAGAACATCCTTAGAAAGACTTTCGACAGGAGTTAAAGAAGTAGATTCTCAAAATGTTTCAGTTCTTCAAAAAAAGTATAATACAGAAACTTATAATTTATTTAAAGAGAATTTCCATGAAAGAATTGATACTTTTATGACTCGTCGTAAAGAGCTAAATAAATTTTATCAAGAGAATCAAAAGGATTTAGAAATGCACCATGAAATTATAAATGATATTTTATATCAATTTGCAAATTTCTAAATTAAAATTAAAGGAAATTTGTCTGTCCTAAAGTATCAAAATATTATTATATTGATCTTAAAATATTTTTGTTCAAGAATATAATCGCTTTCTATTAAATCTAATATAATTACGTATAAAAAACTAAAATTTAAAAGTAAGAAAATTAATTACTTAAATAGTAAAAAAGAGAGATACATAAATGCATCTTGTTTTAAATAAAAAACTAAATCTTAAAAAATCTAAATTCCCTTTGATATTTTTTTTGTTTATAATTTTTAATTCAATTGTATATTGTTTTGGTGTATCTAAAAATGAAGTAAAAAAAGTACAAGAAGTAAAAACTATGGAAAAATGCGATAGTCCTAAATCTGATGATGAGTTAAAAAAAATATTATCTCCTGAACAATATCGAATAGTGCGCCAAAATGGTACAGAAACACCCTTTAATAATAAGTATTGGGATAATAAAAAACCGGGAATTTATGTTGATGTTGTATCGGGAAAACCATTATTTAGTTCAAAAGATAAATTTGATTCAGGAACAGGTTGGCCAAGTTTTTCAAAGCCGATACAAAAAACTGAAATTAAAGAGAAAAAAGATGCTTCGTTGGGTCATGTAAGAACTGAAGTAAGAAGCCAATCTGTTGATTCACATTTAGGTCATGTTTTTAATGATGGTCCAACTGAGACAGGACTTCGATACTGCATTAATTCAGCCGCATTAAATTTTATACCACTATCAGAAATTGAAAATAAAAATTATTTAAACGAACTTTATACCTTTGAAGCAAGTGATTATAAACTTGCTGACTTAAAGCCTGTTGAATATGCTCTAATGGGGGGCGGTTGTTTTTGGGGTGTTGAAGAGTTACTCAGAAAATTTAAAGGAGTTATCGACGTTAAAGTTGGATATGCAGGTGGAGCAACAGATTCTCCAACATACGAAGAAGTTAAAACCGGAACAACAAGTCATGCCGAAGTAGTATTGGTAAAATATGATCCCAAGCTTGTATCGTATGCTGCTATTTTAGAATATTTTTTTAGACTTCATGATCCTACAACCCTAAATCAACAGGGAAATGATAAGGGCACTCAATACAGATCTGTAATTTTTTACCTTAATGATAATCAAAGAAAAGTTGCCAATCAAATTAAAGAAAAAGTAGATTTATCAAAAAAATGGAAGAATCCTGTTGTAACGGTAATTGTTCCTCAATCGCCTTTTTGGATAGCAGAAGACTATCATCAAGATTATCTTCAAAAAAATCCAAATGGTTACACCTGTCACTATTTGCGTGATTAAAAAAGTAAATTGCTTAACATAATAATTGAAATAGATAGTTTGGGAACTTGTGCAAGAGTTAGTTGTTTTTTTTTGCATTAAAATTTTACAAAATATATTTCTTTAGATTTTAAAAATCTTAACCAATTTATTTATTAAATTCTCTAAACTTTTTTGTGTTTTTGCCGATCCTAAGTCCAGAGAGCTACATATTCTGTGTAGCCGTTTCTCTACTTAAGGAGAGTTGATTATGAAGTTCCAATACACGTTTCAAAAAATGGAGCCGTCAGAGTTTGTTGTGAAAGCTGCAGAAGAGAAGATTACCCATACAACTAGGTACTTATTAAAAGATGGTAGTGGGCATATTTACTTTGGTAGAAAAGGTTTTATGTTTTCAATTAAAGTATCTATACAAGTTGGAGGTGAAGGATATTTTAAAGCCTCAGCAGAAAGCGAAAATCTTTATTCTGCAATTGATCTTGTGTGTGACAAATTAGAAAAACAATTTGTGAAAAAGAAAGATAAAATTCAAAATCACAAAAAATATAATTTTTCAAGACAAGGTAAGCTTCATATTATGAACGAAACATTGGATCATAACTTTAACATGTGGAGTAAGTCTCTCAAAAAATCGGGCTAAAGCTTGCAATGATTTGGGCTTGGTGGCATAAAATAATTTTTCGAAAGAATAAAATTCAACTAGGAGTATTGAATGAAAAATTATTTATTTACCAGTGAGTCAGTTTCTGAAGGGCATCCCGATAAAATGGCCGATCAAATTAGTGATGCGGTGCTTGATGCAATTCTTGCACAAGATAAAAAGGGTCGAGTTGCCTGTGAAACTTTATTAACTACAGGTTTGGTGGTTGTTGCTGGTGAAATTACCACCAATGCTCAAATTAATATTGCAGAGATTGCTCGAAATACTGTTAAAAATATTGGTTATGATCATAGTGATAAAGGTTTTGATTATCAAACATGTGGAGTAATGGTCGCAGTAGGAAAGCAATCTGCTGATATTGCAATGGGTGTGGACACAGCAACAAACACTACACAGGAGCAAGGTGCTGGGGATCAAGGGTTAATGTTTGGATATGCTGTTGATGAAACTCCTGAGTTTATGCCTTTAACAATTTCAATGTCACATAAGTTGGTAAAGGATTTATCTCAATTAAGAAAAACTAATAAATTAAGTTGGCTGCGTCCAGACAGTAAATCTCAAGTTACTGTTCAATATGAAAATGGACTTCCAAAAAGAATAGATACAATTGTCGTATCAACTCAACATTCAGATGCAGTTACACAAAAACAAATACAAGATGCATTGAGAGAAGAGTTAATTCAAAAAACTATTCCATCACAATGGTTAGATAAAAATACTAAAATTTTAATTAATCCCACAGGTCGATTTGTAGTTGGTGGTCCAATGGGGGATGCTGGCTTAACTGGGCGTAAAATTATTGTTGATACGTACGGTGGTCATGGTGCCCATGGTGGCGGTGCTTTCTCTGGTAAAGATCCTTCTAAGGTGGATCGGTCTGCTGCATATGCGGCAAGACATGTTGCTAAAAATATTGTAGCTGCCGGATTAGCAAAAAAATGTTTAGTTCAAGTTGCATATGCAATTGGTGTTGCTGAGCCAGTAAGTATCACAGTTAATGAATTTGGAACAAGTGAAGTGGGTTCAGAAATTTTAGAAAAAGCTGTTCGTAAAGTTTGGAGTTTAAAACCAGCTTCGATTATTAAAGATTTGGATTTATTAAATCCAATATACTCAGCTACAGCAGCATACGGTCACTTTGGAAGAGAATCCTTTTCTTGGGAAAAAATTAATAAAATCGATCAACTTAAAGAAGCTGTTCAAACTTTAAAAAGAATGTAAAATATTAAAATGGATCCAAAGTATATTCGAAATTTTTCAATCATTGCACATATTGATCACGGCAAGTCTACACTTGCCGATGCTTTATTAGCTGAAACAGGTTCTTTAACTCAAAGAGAAGAAAAAGCACAGTTTTTAGATAATATGGAACTAGAGCGAGAGCGTGGTATAACTATAAAAGCTCAGACCGTATGTTTAAAATGGAAGTATAAAAAAGATGGGCAAGATTATCAGCTAAATCTTATCGATACTCCCGGACATGTTGATTTTAGTTACGAAGTATCACGAAGTCTTGCGGCTTGTGAAGGCGCAGTACTAGTTGTTGATGCGGCTCAAGGTGTTGAGGCTCAAACATTGGCTAACGTCTATTTGGCAATGGAAAACAATCTCGAAATTATACCTGTACTCAATAAAATTGATTTGCCTTCTGCAGATCCAGAAGGTGTTCAAAAACAAATTGAAGATTCTATTGGTTTAGATTGTAGTGGTATAATAAAAGCCTCAGCTAAAGATAGGGTTGGAATTGCGGATATTCTTGATGCCGTAGTTGAAAGAGTTCCACCTCCTAAAGCTGATCGAAGTTTGCCATTGCGAGCCTTAATTTTTGATTCATGGTTTGATCCCTATCAAGGTGTAATAGTACTTGTCAGAATGATGGACGGCCAAATAAAAGTTGGTGATAAAATTCATTTTATGGCAACAGGACGAGATTATGAAATATTAAAAATGGGTAAGTATGAACCTTTTCCAGCAAATTGTAGTGAGCTAATTGCAGGTGAAGTGGGTTTCATTATCTGTGGAATTAAAGATATTCGAGATGTAAAAGTGGGTGATACAGTCACTACAGTTAAAAACCCTGCAACGGAGGCTTTAGCTGGTTTTAAGAGAATCCAACCAATGGTGTTCTCAGGTATTTTTCCAACTCAAGCTCCTGATTTTGAAAACCTAAAAGATGCATTAGAAAAACTAGTGCTAAATGATTCAAGTTTGGTTTATGAAACCGAAAAATCTGAGGCATTAGGATTTGGATTTCGTTGTGGTTTCTTAGGCTTACTTCATATGGAAATTGTTCAAGAACGACTTGAACGAGAGTTTAATTTAAATTTAATTACAACTGCTCCAACAGTTGTTTATAAAGTTCATATGACCGATGGAACAGTGATGAGTTTAGAAAACCCTTCGCAACTTCCTGCTGAGAGTAAAATTTTAAAAATGGAAGAGCCATTTGTTAAAGTTACTATCCATACACCAACTGAATTTATAGGATCCATTATTAAAATGTGTGAAGACAAACGAGGTTCACAAATTAAAATGGAGTACATCACAGAGAAAAAAGTTATTATTGAATATAAACTTCCAATGAACGAAATCGTAATGGATTTTTATGATCGATTAAAATCAATTTCAAAAGGTTATGCTTCCCTCGAATATGAATTAATGGGTTTTGAAGAAGCTGATTTAGTTAGGTTAGATATATTAATAAATGGAGACACAGTTGATGCTTTATCATTAATTGTGCATCGTTCAAAATCTCAAGTTCGAGGAAGACTCCTTTGTGAAAAAATGAAGGAGTTCATACCTAGACAACAATATCAAGTTGCTATTCAAGCAGCAATTGGTTCAAAAATTGTTGCCCGAGAAACAATTGGCGCCTTAAGAAAAGACGTGACTGCTAAATGTTATGGTGGTGACATAAGTCGTAAGCGTAAACTTTTAGAACGTCAAAAAGAAGGCAAAAAGCGAATGAAGCAAATTGGTTCCGTTGAAGTTCCACAAGAGGCTTTTTTGGCAATCTTAAAAGTTGAAGAATAATTTTAATAGAGTTTGGGAACTTTTCAAAATAGTAATTGTATAAAGTATATGAAAATAGAACTTTTATTTCTGTTTTTTTTTAATGTTTGATATTTGGGAGATATGGAATGGAATCTAATAATGAGAATAAAAATAATAATAAAGTAAATAGCGACATTCATCCAATGGATTGGAAGTCTAAACATTTTTGGACCGATGGTTGGGGTTCAATTTTTTTAGCAATTATGGTAGCCATGACAATTCGATGGGGTTTACTTGAGGCCTACGTTATTCCATCGGGTAGCATGTTACCATCTCTACTCATTCACGACCATATTTTTGTGAATAAATTTATCTATGGTTTAAGAATTCCTTTTAGTGAAAAATGGTTAGTTAAATTTAATGAACCCAAAAAAGGTGAAGTTATTGTTTTTAAATATCCACGCGATATGAGTACTTTTTTTATTAAAAGAATTGTTGGGGAGCCAGGTGATAAAATTCGCGTTGAAAATGGAATTCTATTTATTAACGAAATTCCGATGGATAAAAAAGTAGTACCAGCTCCAAATGATTTTGATTGGTTGAGGGATGCTGATTTTCAAGAGGGTGGCAATCCCTATGACCGTAAGGATAATTACGCTCACTTTATAGAAACATTGCCAGGAAATGTTGAACATAATGTTTTACAAAGACGTGGCGAATCTTTACTTGATACTTATGGTCCAATCATTGTCCCTGAAAACAGTTTATTTGTAATGGGTGATAATAGAAATAACTCTAGTGATTCTCGTGTTTGGGGTTTTGTCCCTAAAGAAAATATTTTAGGAAGAGCAAGTTTTGTTTGGTTATCTTGTGAAGAAACAATTCCATTTTCAGATTACATTCCATTTTTAGGTTTTATGGATAAAGTCATATGCAATCCTTTTACAATCAGATGGACTCGTTTTTTTCACAACGTGAAATAAATGCAAGCTCATAAAAATAAAAAAGCATCTTGGACGGAAGCAATTGGTACTTTTCTCGCACCAATTGCCCTTGTTTTTTTATTAAGATGGATTGTATTTGAACCTTACGTAATTCCCAGTGGGAGTATGATACCAACTTTACTTATTCATGATCATATCCTAGTAAATAAATGGGTTTATGGTTGGAGATGGCCATTTAGTGAAAAATGGTTAACATTTTGGAACAAGCCAGCCAATGGTGAAATCGTTATTTTTAAGTATCCGAAAAGCAAAGACACATATTTTGTTAAAAGAGTGGTTGCCTCAGAAGGTGATGTTATTGAAGTTACGGAAGGACAATTAAAAATCAATGACCAGTTTATAAAAAGAGAAAATATAGATTTAAGTAATTTGATCAGTGATTATAGATTAGCTGAGCCACTTATTCAAAGTAATCTTAATAATGCTATCCAGTTTGAGGATGAAAAAAAAATTTACAATCAAATTATTTCTAATAATTATGAGATTTTAAAACAACTTCGACTAGACCTTTCTATTTTGCCAGAAATATTTTCAGACAGTTGGAAAAACTTTAGTTATTTTCGTGAATCCATTCAAAATCATCATTTTATTTCAAGAAGTTTAGGAGAGGGTCAATTACCAAATTATCAAAGTTTTAAAGTTCCAATCGGTCATTTTTTTGTTGTTGGTGATAATCGTGATGAATCAAGTGACTCTAGAGTCTGGGGAGTTGTACCCTATGAGAATTTAATGGGACGGGCTTGGTTTATCTGGTTAAGTTGTGAAGAAACTTTGGTCTCAAACCCAATGGTGTGCGATCCCAATAAAATACGTTGGAATCGCCTCTTTAAATTAATTAATTAATTAATTCAAAAAACACAAAAATATTTTCATAAGATTATGTCTTAATTAATCAGTGTAGCAATCAGACTTGATCATTCGTGAGCAATGAGTGCTAAATTATACCAAGGGACTTTTTTACTTCATTATAAGCAGCTTGAAGTTGGTCACGATTTGGAGCTGCACCTTGAGCAAAATCAGGTCGCCCCCCTCCTTTGCCACCCATGATGGAGGAAATTTGCTTTAAAATATCTCCAGCTTTAATAGATGCTGTTAAATCTTTACTCACTGAAACTATTAAAGGATGGTTCCCCTCATTGCTTTGACCCGCAATAACCACAACACTCTGATGTCCCATTTTGTTTTTAATTTGATCAGCTAATTGTGAAAGTACATCACGATCTTCTATGTTAAGATCGGCTAAAGCTAATTTTCCAATAACTTTTTGATCAGTTGTAAACATCATTGCATTTTTGGTAATTTCATTGAGATCAATTGATTTTGCTTGGATAGATTTCACTTCTTTTTCTAAATTTTTTATAATCAATTTTTTATCTTCAATCCATTGAGTTAAAGATGATGAATTATTTTCTAAAAATTGAGTCCAATTTTCTTGAGAACCAGTGAGTTGCCGAGCTAGTATAGATTCCAGATAATGTTTATTTAAAAATGAAATTGCATTTTCTCCAGTCAAAGCTTCGATACGCCTGACACCAGCACTTACACCAAATTCGTTCACAATTTTAAATAAACGAATCTGAGAAGTATTAGCAACATGAGTTCCTCCACAAAGCTCGATTGAAGCTGATCCCATTTTAACAACACGAACCTTATCTCCATATTTTTCTCCAAAAAGGGCCATTGCGCCTTCTTGAATAGCTTCACTGTGTGATTGCTCCGAACTACAAACTTCATACCCATGTTCAATATTGGCATTTACCATTTTTTCTATTTTTTGTAACTCTTCTGACGTAAGAGGTTTATTGTGAGTGTAATCAAATCTTAATTTATCACTATCAACTAAGGAGCCAGCTTGTGTCACATGTGTGCCGACAATTTCTCTAAGAGCCGAGTGAAGTAAATGAGTGCCAGAATGATTGCAAGCAGTTTTTCGACGTTCACTTTCGTGGACTTGTAAAATAACTTCATCATCCATTTGAATGATTCCAGATTGAACTTCAATATGATGAATAAATACATCGTTTTGTTTTGTCGTATTATGAATTAAAAAATGTGCTGAAGTTGTTGAACCACTTCCTATATCACCAGTTTGGCCACCACCTTCGGCATAAAAGCAACTTTCGGACGTGATTAAAAAACCACGACTGTTTTCCCGTAAATCAAGAACATCTGTGTACCCGTTTGATAAGCCTATAACTTTTGTTCGTTGATGTAGATTTACATATCCTGTAAATGATGTTGGTCCAGTTGTTCTTGATAAGTTATTTGTCCATTGGATTAAGTGGGCATCATTAGCTTGAATACCTTTTCCTTTCCAAGAAGCCTTTGCTTTTGATCTTGATTTTTCCATTTCTTCATTAAATTCTTTTTCATTTATTTCAAAGCCATTTTCTTTTGCCATTAATTGAGTAAGATCAAGTGGAAATCCAAAGGTATCATAAAGTTTAAAAACAGTTTCTCCAGAAATTACTTTGCCGCCATTAATACTTAACTTTTGAAGCTCTTCATTGAGCAGCAATGTTCCTTGATCAAGTGTAGTTGTAAAACGGTTTTCTTCATCACGAATAACATTTAAAATATGAAGTTTTCGACTATTGAGCTCAGGATAAAAAGCACCCATTTCTTGAGAAAGGACTTCAATCATGGTTGGTAAAAAGGAGATATCTTCTGATAATTTTTTTTGATATCGAATTGCACGTCTTAAAATACGTCTCAGAACATAGCCACGTCCTTCATTACTAGGTACAGCTCCATCAGCAAGTAAAAAACCAAGCGATCTGCAATGGTCAGCTAAAACACGTAGAGCACTTAATTGGGAGAGTAATGCTGCGGAAGGTGGTGTATTAGATTTGCGAGATCCATTGACTAAATCACCAAGTTCCGAAAGATGAGGTGCTTTCATGAGTGCTGATTGAATAAGTGGTTTAAATAAATCAGTTTCATAATTGTTAATACAACCTTGCATAACGGCAGTAAGTCTCTCTAAACCAGAACCCGTATCAACAGATGGTTTGGGTAGTGGTTCAAATACTTTTGGTGACTTTTCAAAAAATTGCATTAAGACTAGATTCCAAATTTCGACATAGCGATCTCCACCACTTGCAATTCCTTTAAAGGCATCTTTTTCTGGGCCAGCATTTTCTCCGTGGTCATAAAAAATTTCGGTACAAGGACCACATGGACCAGTTTCCCCCATTCTCCAAAAATTATCTTTTTCACCAAATTTAAAAATCCGCTCCCGTGGGATGCCTTCTTGTTTATTCCAAATATCAGCAGCTTCATCATCATTTTCAAAAACAGTGACATAAAGCTTTTCTTTAGGAATTTGATATTCTTTTGTTAAAAGTTCCCATGCAAAATGTATTGCTTCTTTTTTAAAATAATCTCCAA
>SXGU01034074.1_pt1 | contig 11641 bp, 10 predicted proteins | sample 3174531 | NCBI WGS metagenome assembly SXGU01 (sample SAMN11356863, study PRJNA531348) | freshwater metagenome | isolation source: freshwater sample F1-140 | place: China: Fuxian Lake, Yuxi | collected 2017-12-25
CGGCGGCGGCGGTGGTGGCGGCGGCGGACTCATTGGAGACCCCGGCGAAGAACCAGAACAGCGCACGAAAGAGGAAATCGCCACGCAAATCATGGGCATCATCAAGGAGCTCGTCGAACCAGAAGGTTGGATCGACAACGGCGGCAGTTGGTCGACCATGCAGCTTTACGAAGGCGTGCTCATCATTCGCGCGCCAGACTTTGTGCATCGCCAAATCGACGGCTACCCATTTGCCGCAACAGGCAGCGGCGCGGCTGTCTCCGTGAGCACCGCAGAGAGCCGCTATGTCACCTTCACTCCGAAGATTTCCTTCGCTGAGAACCTGAAGTTCCGCGATGTTCCGGTGCAAGGCGCGGCGGGCGGGAATGGCAATACGCCCCCGAACCCGTAAACACTCCCAAATCAAGCTCTCGTCCTCACGCGCCCAGTTCTCGCTGGGCGTTTTTTTCGCGCGGCAATCAACAGTGAACGGGCTGCGCAGATCGCATGTTGCGAGACTACCCTCTGCGTTTTCGCCATGACGACCATCGCTCCAGCACGACCGATCTCGACAGCGTTGCGCGCGAGCTCGCGACTTCGCAAGGATCTCCATGCGTGCACGGGTGACGGACTCACTTACTCGCTCATGTTCGGCACAGGCGAGACCTTTTTCGCCGCCTTCGCTCTCGCGCTCGGGTTTTCTGATGCTGTAAGCGGGCTCATCGTTGCGCTTCCCCCACTCGCTGGCGCAGTGCTGCAGCTCGGCTCACCTTGGGCGGTGCGAAAACTCCAGAGCCCACAACGCTGGATCATGCTGTGCGCGACTGTGCAGTCACTCTCCTTCGTTCCGCTGATTGTCGGCGCGCTGCTTGGAACACTGAGCGTTGGATTGCTCTTCGCAGTCGCTGCGCTCTATTGGACGGTCAACCTTGGTGCCGCCGCTCCTTGGAACACTTGGGTTGGACTCATCTTTCCTGAGCGCATTCGTCCGCGCTACTTCGCGTGGCGCAATCGTTGGTGCCAACTCGTCATTCTTGCAGGCCTCATGGGAGCTGGCGCGATACTCGCACCACTCGAGGCGCGAGGCCACGCACTCTGGGCATTCGCGATCATCTTCACCATCGCTGCGCTCGCGCGTGCTTCAAGTCTCTTCTGTTTGAGAAACCAGGCGGATCCGCCGCACTTCCCTACGGCGTCACAGCCCATCAAGCTGCACCATGTCGCGACGAAGTTTGGACGACGCAGCGATGCAACTCTCATCGCGTTTCTCATCGTCATGCAGCTTGCCGTCCAAGTTGGACAGCCCTACTTCAACCCCTACATGCTCTCACAACTCGACCTCGGTTCGAGTTGGTATCTCATCCTCATCGCGGCAAGCTTTGCCGCGAAGAGCCTCGCGTTCCCACTGTGGGGTTGGATGGCCGAGCGCATGGGCACGCGCCGAGTCTTTGCCGCTAGTTCCATCGGTGTCGCACTCCTCGCGCTTCCGTGGCTCTTCCTCACCAACCCTTGGCTTCTCCTCATCACGCAAGTTTTCGCCGGCGCGCTCTGGGGCGCATATGAACTCTGCACATTCCTCCTGCTGCTCGAAACCATTCCCGCAGAGCGACGCACGGCGGCGATGAGTGGATTCTATCTCTTGAACTCCATTGCAATGGTTGGCGGCGGACTTCTCGGCGCGCACTATCTCTCGCGGGGTGATGCGGAAGATGGGTATGCAACGATCTTCACCCTCTCAACGGCACTGCGTCTGGGAGCCCTGCTTCTCCTGCCGTTCATTCATGCGGAAGTTCTACATCCATTTCGCATCATTCTCGCTCCGTTTGGTGTACGCATGAGCGCGGGCGGAGTCATGGGACCAGTGCTTTCAGCAATGCCGCGCGATGCGGCGAACGATGAGGCGCCTCGACCATGACCGTCGCGACAACGGCCGCATCGCATTGGCGCAGCATGCTGCTTTCGACACTTATCGCGATCGCATGTCTACTCGTGGCGATGACTCCAACGGCGACGCTCGCCGCTTTCTTCGCGCAGCCCGCTCGCGTCAGCGCCCTCGGCGAGATTCCGAATGCCACCACGGTCGGAGCATCGAACCTGCGCATCGCGGCGACGATCGGCGTACTTGCATGGCTTGGCATTCCTCTTCTGATGCGAAGGTGCCTCCGCCGAACTGTTCCTTCGGCGATGCCGGAACCACCACGCGCTTTCGATCGATCGCAACTCCTTGGCATCGCGCTCGCGCTCACGCTCGGCGCACTCTTGCGCGCGGTTCATGCGCGAGAGAGCCTCTGGTACGACGAGATTTCCGCCGCGGTGTCCTTCATGCAAGACGGTATCGGCCCGATCTTGGGAAACTGGTTTGTGCCGACGAATCATGTTCCGCAAACACTGTTGTCCTGGGCGAGCGCGCAATCGTTCGGTCAGTTCTCTGAACTCTCACTCCGACTGCCGCTGATCATCGTCGGCACCATCGGTGTTTGGTTTGCCGCGAAACTCGGGCACGAAATCGCTTCACCTCGCGCGGGTGTCCTGACGGCATTTGCGATGGCGATCTGTCCGATTGCAGTTCTTGAAGGCGCAGAGGCGCGCGGCTACGCGATCGTCATTACGCTCAGCACCGCCGCGCTGTACTACGCAGCGCGACTCAGGAGATCGCCATCGTTGGGCGCCACGATGGGCATCGCAATCTGCACAGCGCTGAGTGCGTGGGCGCACCCTATCAGCGGTTTCCTCGCGATTGGTCTCGCGCTTGTCGCGCTCTTTGCATTACTGCGGCGCAAGGACCTCCTCTGCTCGCAGCTCACTCTGCTTGCGTGCATCCTTGGCGGGGTGACTGCGTGCGTCTTGCTCGCTCCGCTTTCCGGCGACTTTCTCGCGACGCGCGCGACCTATCTCCAAACGACGGCCGATCAACCGACGCTCGTCTCCGTTGAAGGAAGAGCGATGCTCCTCGCCATCGGTGGCGATTGGACGAATGAAGTCCCACTTCCCCTCCGTACTTTGTTCGTCCTTCTACTCACGATCTTCGTGTGGCGACGAACTCGATTCGTGCTCAACGCGAGCGTCATCGGCGTCCTCCTCGCTTTGCTTGCATCGACCCTCACCGGCACTTGGATCTACGCGAGATTTCTCGTGTTCTTCGTTCCGGCAACAGTCCTCTGTGTTGGCGTCGCAGCCGATCGCGCGTTCTCGTACGACCGGATGAGCGTGCGACGAGGCGCGCTCTTAGGACTCCTCATTCCGATTGGATTGCTCTGGCTGACGCAACCCCTTCGGCTTCCCCCCAAGCAACCCATTCGCGAAGCCGTCGAACTTGTTGCGGCATCCTGCACAACTCCATCACAACCCCCCTCCATCATCTCGATCGGATTACCTGATGATGCCGTTGGGTTCTACGCGCTGTCACAATCGATTCCCTGTCGCAGCTCCGGCATACTCGGCAGCAATCTCAGTACGATGCTCAACGAACTCCCACAAGAGCGATGGCCAACGCACCTCATCGTGCTCTATCCGAAGCGCGTGTCGGAAAGCGTTCGAGCCGCGTTGTACCGACACGCGACGCTCATCTCCACATTCGACGGTTGGGCGGACTGGGGCGAAGGCGATGTCGAGGTGTGGAGGTGCAACTCCTCACTCGACGCGATCTAGATCGTGTGGGGAATCGCCGAATGCACGAGGATTCTCGCGTCGACCTTCTTCGAGCGCTGCATCGAATCTCGCGCATGAATCCGGGGCGAGCATGGATCGAAGTTCCACAATGGCTAACTCGTGCGGCTGCCACAGTGCGCGCCGAGCGGCGCTGTGCATCCGTGCTGCGTCGCGCTCGTCGGGGTACTCATCCAAGAGGATCTCTCGTATCCGCATTGCTTTGGTCGCGAACTCAGCTCTTGCGCTGCGGGCGGTTGCGGCAAACCGATCGAGGAAGGCATCCACAATCACTCGTGTCTCCTCCTCGCACGACAGTGTCTCCATGAGCGCTTTCCGATTGGCCGTAAGCCAAGGATTCTCGGCAATTCGTCCCGCGATTGCCTGCGCGAAGTGCCCAAGGAAGCACTCGCGACTCGAGGAACCGCACTTTGCTCCTATGGATTCCGCGAGGTCTCGGACACACGCATGGAAGAGGAGCCACTGCCGCTCTCGATAGTTCCGGGTGAATGCGCTATCGATGAACTTCCGACCAAGTGCCTGAGCATCCTCCGGTGTATCCGTCTGTGACAACAACCGCGACTGCTTCGCGAGTTTCGCGAACCACTCAAGGGTCAGGGGGACCGATTGTTCCCAATACTGGCGCAAGATTGGTCGTAGGACTGAATCGTCGAGGTGTGTTGGACGGCGCGCCGCAGCGTCCATGAGGATCCCCTCATCGCGCAGCGTCTGGGCGATGCATGCATCGTTGACGCTCATGGCGACAAGCAGCGCGTTTAGGGTGATGGGCTTCTCATAGTCTTGGTAGACATCCCCAGCGTTCAGTGCGCCGCGAAGAAGCAACTCGCTGATGCTTGCGTCGATCGCTTGGCCAAGGAGCTCGTGCTCGCTGCCTAGAGCGCGTGCGGAGCGGAGCGTCCTCGTCAACGCCGAAAATCGCCGGCCCGAATCCGCGAACGCTGCCTTAAGGGTTGCGTGCCGAATACCTGTGACCTCCGCTTCTGCCTTGATCGAGGCAACCAGTTCATCTCGCGCGGCGCGTGCCGCCTTGTCGAGAGCGTTGACCGGTTCAACCTTCTGAAGTCGCTCGAGAACGGAGTCCTCGATCCGAGCCTGCGTCGCCAAGTCAAGAGCGCGCAGATCCCGCCGAAGCTGCGCATCGGACTCGCCGAGAGCCGAGGCGTACTCGAGTTTCAGCGTCTGAAGACGCGCGAGGAGTGCAGCGTGCGAGAATTGATCGAAGGTCGCGTTCCACCCTTCCCAATCGGACGCGCGAATCTCGACTGGGGAGCCACGATTATCCTTGACGAACCTCTCCACCAAGGCGTCTTGTTCGGCCGTCGGAGTCGTCACCGACGCTGATTGATCATTCACGCTCATGGAAACAGCGTCAGTCGCGAGCGGCATCAAATGGAGCGATGCGATACACGCGATCAAGAGTGAAGTGCACTGCAACATCAGTTTGAAATCCAGGGTACGCCATCGAGTGATGCTGCGAGTGATTCGCGATCTCTTGCGGTGGAGAGAGCCGTAACCGGTTCATATGCAATCCACCGCACGAAGTGCTCGCTTCCTTTCGAGGTGTATGTGAAGAGCGTGGCCGTCTCGCGCGGAACGAGTCTCGCCGCCAACTCAGGCTTGTTCCTGCTGAAATGCCGCAATGAAAGTTCCACCGAATGGTCAACCTCAGTTGCTTCGACGCAATAGACGCGTGATGGGAGCGCTTGAGAGAGACAAAGCGGCCACAGATGACGCGCGGTCAATGCGGTTGCGGAACCAGCGATGCGCAGCTCGTGAATTCCGCCACCGCTGAGTTCAAGCCAAGCGCGCTCACTCTTGCTGCTAGGTCCCCGAAGGGTCAACTGCGCACGAATGCGAACAGTGTCGCCGGGGCCGAGCCGACGGGTGGAAGGTTCGCATCGCGTGCATCCACAACTCGTCTTCACGCCCTCGATCTCGATCACTTCGGGCGACGAATTCGTCAACTCAAACTGATGCTCCAAGACGCGGGATTCACTCGGCCCAACGGTCACTTGCGAAAACTGATGGGCCGAGACTCCGCGAAGTGGGCTTGCAGCATTTGCAGCTGCCGCCAACTGCGCCGGCTGCGCCTCCGGCGCTGGCGTGGCGAACGGCAGAACGAGCACGAGTGCGACAAGCAGCAAGAGTGATGACGCCCCAACCCTCACGAGCCACTTTCGTCGGCGCTCGGAGCCCGCCGTGGTCAGCGCTGGATACTTCACGCGTCGCGCGATGAGCAGCGCGCCGCAGGCGACAGCCACAAAACCACCTATCCAAGATCCAATCCTGCGGAGCACTGTCCAAGACGGATGAGTTTCGGATGCGTCCGAAACCGTTCTCTGCACAAGGAGCGTCGGAAGTTGCTCCGGAAGCGACCGCCAGTCCGTCACAGGAACCGTCGTTGATTGCTGGACGCCAAAAACCTCGAGTTGCGACTCTCCGATGCGGTAGGACGCATCAATCCGCTGATCAACGACGGCGGTTTGGTCTGGAAGGCTGAGCGGCGTGGGAGGTTCGGTGAGGCTCTGCCACTGCTTCCGCTCGTACGCAGTCCAACGACTCAGCCCCTCGGGGAGCGTAGGCGAAACAGAAACACGCCAGGTGCGATATCGCGCCTTCCATGGAAGTTCGCACTGATCATGCTCGCGCCAATCTTCCAAGTCAATGGTCGTGACATAGTCAATCTTCGCGCGGTCGTTCAACCTCCACAGCCGGAGTGCTTGCACGCGGTGAATGAAGGCGGCATCGACCGTGATCGACCAAAAACTCTTCGCATCCAGACTAGAAAACTCCAGTTTCATTCGCCCATCCGCAACCTCAATCTTCGGAACTCCTCCAGTTCGGATCGCGCTGGGAAGTCCTCGGGAACCAAGGATTCCTGGGTCGGCGGTAAGGTTGAAAAACGGAAGCACTTCATCGGCGGTTCCAATCTCGCGAACGGAACTGAGCGTCGCTTCCCGTTCGCCTGGGCTGAAAAGGCACCAGGTGCGTCCGTCCCATTCCGACACGACCTCGCTACCTGCGTAGCCGGGGATGCTATCCACACCGCCTGGCTCTCGTTTCCAATGCTCCTGTTGCAACGCCGTCGGCCGAAACCGCGACGCAGAGAGATCGATCCGACACTGCACTGAACCAGGCACGGGCGGCGGGAGTTCGTTGAGACACCATCCTCGCATCAACGACGGATTTGACTCGAAGTCAGTGAGCACTAACTCCGTCGAGAAACTCCGAGACGCAATGTCTGAGTTCGTTTCGATCGCCGCCGCGACGCGCTCCGCCGTCACGAGTGCGCTCTCAATAGCGACCCGAGTGTCTGCCGACGGCGGGGCCGAAGTAGTTGCCCCCATCGCTAGCCAAGAAGAGGCAAAGCCCATTCGCGCCGTCCAAGAGCGGGCGCCGCGCGAGAGAAAACTCGTTGCGAACCTTTGCAATGTTCCAGTGCGGTCGTCACGCGCATACCGACGCTGCATCACTGCACCGTCCTCTGCACACACGCCGATCGATCGCAGTGCAAATGGATGACATTGATCCAATCCCTGCATTTCTTTCCAATCACGGTTGACTCCGGATCGGGATCATCGCACGAAAGGTCAGGCCAACACTGCCCCTGCTGGTACCAGTTACACCGTGCGGGAGGGTCGGTCACCACGGGTGCGCACTCGGAAGACGAGTTGTCGATGTGCTTGCACTCCGACTGCCTTCCGCTGGGGCAGTAGAAACAATCCGCGTTTCCAGTGCAGCACTCCGGCGTCTCCGAGTGCCCGCAGCGTGACGCCGAAATCCGGCACTCCGATTGCCCCAGCCAAGCGAGCGGTGGCGGGTCCGCGATTGAAACCGCGCAGATCGCCGCAGCCAACAACACCCCACCGCCAATCACTCGCTCCGAATGTTGATTCCATCTTTGCACGCTTTTTTTCCTTTCAACTTCATGTATCTCAACTACACGATTGCCGTGTCGGATCCTAACGAGGCACGCTGGAGGCCGCAAGTGAATTCTCCTTTTCACTTCATTTATAAAAATAAAGAGAAAAATTCTGAGATTTCTGGACTGCCGCCGTCGACATCCGTCGATATATAGATAATCTATGCAATGTCGTCAAAGCCATCGTGCGGCTAGACAAACGCCTCTGATTCCATTCAAGGAGACTCGCTATGTTTGAAATCGGCTCTGCATTCCGCCCCTCTTGCCTCGTTCTCTACGGATCACTCGCACTCGGCGCGTGTTTCGCACCTACTCACACGGCGTCCGCGCAGCAAGCACCACCACCGCCAACCTCGCGATCCCTCCCTGACTGCGCGAACCATCTTGAGGAGTCGGGCGCCCTCTTTCTGACGGGTCAATGCCTCTCAACCTGCACTGCGTCACTCATTGATGGCGCGTGGCGAAGCGCGGGAACCGCGGTCGGTTCGCTCGAAGCCGTGCAGGACGGCGTCGTGGTCAACAATGGCGTCACGACTGCGTTGGTGATCTCGCTGGACGGGATGAGCGCCTTCGCAGTGGAACCTGGAGAGAGCATCGTCGTTGGCAGCGACGCAACGCCTGGATATACGAAGGGATGCGTCTGCAAGTGCGGCCAGGGTTGGGTCTTCATTTCCGCGGCAACCTGTGGTGGAAGCAACTGCCAATGCCAGCAGGTCACGGGTCCTTGCATCGATCCCTCCAACAATCAGCTTGTGGAAACTGGCGTGTCGGGATGCAAGCCTGGCTGGGGGCGCTAGTCGCCTCACCGTCGTCGGCCATTCGCCGCTCTCCCATCACAACCCATCTGTCACGACCCCGTGTCACGGCGCCGATCGGCGGCGCCGTGATTTCATTCACCGCAATCCACAACCCGCAACGAGGCTCCAACCGCTCGAATCCAATCGCTGTGTGAAGTCGGGGCGCTTCCCTCATGCCAGTCAAGGTTGGACTTTCCCTTCAATCGGCAGGACATCGTCGCTCCAACCGGGACATCTGGGAAGTACTCGCTCGCCTTCGCAGTGATCGAGAATCCGAATCGAGATGTCTCACGCTTGGGACAGTACGACGGAACTTTGGCAGTCTCACGCTCCCAATCGGTCACGAGCATGGGTAACTCACGCCGAACCAGTCCGTTCGGACTCATCCAATCCACCTCGATGATTGCTCCCTCGTATCGCGCGACGCCGAATCCAAGCTCGGAACTCTTCGTTCGTTCCGACCACCCGTCGATGATCTGGCGAAGGTCGCCAAGCAATCGAACATTGATGACGATCCCGCCCGCGGAAACCACGAGGGCCGCAATCGTGAGTCCGACGAGCGCATTGCGAACCCTGCGTTGCCGATTCGTCCATTCCTCAATCGCGTGACGGAAGTGATCTGCCGCACTCCCAAATCTCGCTTCCGCGCGCCGAGTCGCTTCGCTCGGCGACGCGCCATCTCTGCGCGCGTCGTCCTCGAGTTGCGCGAGGTGCGACTCCATCTCGCGACGGAGTTCCTCATCATCGTCAAGCGAGCTTGACACGGCGACCTCCCTTGATGTCTTGAATGATCTTCTCAATGGCGGCGTTCACCAAACGCCAGCGAGTTGCAGTCGCGACGAGTTCAGCGCGTCCCACGCGCGTGATCGAGTACACACGCACCTCGCGACCACTGTCTTGCGTGCTCCATTCATCCGTCACGGCCTTGCGCTTCCGGAGGCGTTGCAGGGCCGGGTAGAGCGACCCCTCTTCAATTCCGAGGACCCCGCCACTGCGCTCCTCGATCCTGCGTGCAATGAGATACCCGTGAAGGGACTCCTCCGCGAGCAAGGAGAGAATCATCATGTCGAGTGTGCCCGGCGGAGCGTTCTGTGGTTCGTGTGGCATAGACCTAGTTTATCTATGCAACGGTGAAAGTTCCACCTGCAAACCCTCGATTTCCGTCAGTCGTGTCGCAACGCTTCAATGGGGTCTTTGCGGCTCGCAATGAAGGCCGGATAGATCCCAAAGATCAGGCCCACCCCCGCCGCTACGAAAAAGCTCACCACAACGGACCAGGCCGTGACTTGCGGCTCGAGCGAGATCTTGCCTGCGATGGCACCCTCCAGCATCGGCAAACTCGCGAGTAGTTCCGTGAGCCACTGGAGGCTCAGTGAGAACGAAACACCCACAACGATGCCCAACACCCCACCAAGGGTAGAGATCGAGCCCGTCTCGACGAGGAACTGCAGCACGATGTGCTTGCGCGTGGCGCCGAGTGCGCGACGAATGCCGATCTCGCGCGTGCGCTCCGTGACGGACGCAAGCATGATGTTCATGATCCCGATGCCGCCGACGAGGAGGCTGATTGCGGCGATCACCACGAGCATCACATTCCAAACCAAAAGGGCCTTCTTCGCGTTCTCGAGCAACTCCCACGGCACGACGACTTGCACATCCGTCAAGCCCGCGTGGCCCGTGTCGAGAATTCGCTTCACCCGCAACGAGAGTGGAACCACCGACTCTGTATTCGGCGCAACGATAAAGATCTCAGAGATTTCGACCTGTTCGCCACTGAAAGTACCCGACCCGCGACGCATGATCGTGTCACCAAATTGCGTCTGGGCAGTCGTCATCGGAATGTGAATGTCTTTATTCAGATCGCGTCCCACCAGCGCACTACCCGCACCGCCCGCAAGGCCGACTGGTTGCAACACTCCAACCACGCGAAACGCCTGTGTGTCAATCTTGAGAAGTTGCCCGATCGGATCCTGGAGTGGAAAGAACTGCTTCGCCACCTCGCTTGCAATCACGCACACCGGAGCGCGGCTCTCAAGGTCGCTCGCAGTGAGGTAGCGACTGCGCGGTGCAAGGCGTAGGTTGGCGACCTCAAGGAGCTCAGGTGTCGTTCCAAACACTTGGCTTGTTGCGCGCGCGCCCTCGAAAGTTACTTCCGATCCGACCGCTTTGAGCGGCACGACGGCCACAGCATCTGCGACCGCCTCAGAACCCTCGAGCCTGCGGAGATCTTGGCGCAGGAGCCCGTAAGCAACGAACATGGTTCGGGCTTGGCTCGTCGAGTTGGACTCGGGTGGCTTCGAGCTTCGAACGATGATGTTTGTTGCGCCAAGTGCAGCAATGTCGCGCAGCGCAGCGCGCTTGTTTCCTTCACCGACTGCAACAACCACAATGACTGCGGCGACGCCAAGAATGATGCCCAAGCTCGTCAGCGTCGAGCGCATCTTGTGCAGCCTGAGATTGTTCAGGCCGAGCTTGACGATTTCAAAGAAGAATCCGGATTGCATGAGCTACTCGCACGCTCGCGTCGTCAACGAATCCCGATGGTACTCTTTGATCGATGGAACCAACGGTACGCATTGCCAAAGAACGCGAGCAGTCCGATGGTTGGTTGTTCGACGCCGGCATCACGCGAGCGGATGGGCAATCGCACCATGAGCTGTTCCTGAACTTCGCGGACTACAACTACTACTGCCCCGACGGCACGCTGCCGCCCGCGCGTGTCGCAGAAGCAGTGCTCTCGTTCTTCGCCCGTCATGCTGAACTCACGCGTTTGCAGGAACGGCTTGACGCAAGCATTCCGCGCCGGCGCATGCTGCACGCGGATCGCGATATCCGCGAAATCCTCGGCCAGTTAGCGCAGTGAGGATGTTGACCTTTTCGTTGGATCTGGCATGAGTGCTTCAAGCGCGCGCTCGCGGAACACAAGCGGAAGTTCGACGAAGAACCGCGCACCACTCCCCCGCACCGACTGCAAACCAACCGAGCCGCCAAGTCGATCGGCGAGTTCTTTGCAGATCGCAAGACCGAGTCCGGTACCGGAGTGTTCGCGCGTGTGACTCGCGTCAACCTGTCGAAACTTTTCAAACACGGTGTCTTGCATGTCCTCGGGAATGCCTGGTCCTTGGTCAACAACCCAAATGCGCACGCCCACCGATCGTTCTTGCCGCACGATGCGCTCCGCGAGAATACGGACCGTCGTCGCAGAGGGCGAAAACTTGATCGCGTTGGAGAGAAAGTTGTACAGGATCTGCTGGAGCTTTCCGGGATCGGTCTCCAC
>SXGU01350215.1_pt1 | contig 11641 bp, 26 predicted proteins | sample 3174531 | NCBI WGS metagenome assembly SXGU01 (sample SAMN11356863, study PRJNA531348) | freshwater metagenome | isolation source: freshwater sample F1-140 | place: China: Fuxian Lake, Yuxi | collected 2017-12-25
AATATCTTTGACGCTGGTAAACAAAGTTGCAAACTCTCCAACTTTTTGTTCTGTGGGCAATTGCTTGTCCACCAAATCTGCCGCAATTTTTGCGGCTACCTGGGTGATGATTGCTCTGTCCTTATCCATATTATGCCTCCTCGGCGTTATTGTCGGCCTCACTTATGTGAGCACCTTTGCATACTGACCACCACGGACACCAGCGCTGTGAGCACAAGTAGTGTTGGTCATTTATTAGCCAACGTTCATCCGTTGGTAAATCATTGTCTTTCATTATAGCACACGCTGTCGTGACGGCAGACATAGCCTGCTTGATGACAAAATCGCTATGTGCCTTACTGCGACTAACTGAAACGATTTGACCGTAAGAGTCGCTCACGCGAATCATAACGCCAAAGTTAAAAATTGATTTCTCTTTAGTAATCCCAAGCCTATGTCCAGCAAACGAATAGATGGACGATTGTATATCTTGAGACTGCTTTTCAAGAATGGAATACTTTCGTGCTGCGGTTTTCCAATCCCAAATACCCCACTCGTGCAGGTAATCCATCGTCCCTTCAAACCACAGTTCCATACCGTTCACAATGGTTCCCGTTGATACGGAGAACGGAACTTCCGTTTGACCGCCGAGCGGAACATGGGGCATTATGTCTCTCACCCACGCTTCTGTTAGCCCACGCACATGACTGTGCCATAGTTCGGGGTTTACATTTGTGTGGTTGATACCTGCGCTCTCAAGTTCTTTGAACTTGGTGAGCGAAACATACGGAGCGTCGGACGTTGTTGCATGTCCAGCCAGCACAGATTCAATACCAGCATGAACGGCAGTGCCGATTGCGGCGCTGTCGTTCTGTGTTTTGAACTCGGGTTGCACGACACTAAGCCGTGCTCGTTCAGGGCACAAAAGCATGTCTTTTAACCACGACTGCCTTACGAATACCCTATTGGTTAATCTGTCTATTCTCATTGACTTCCTTCCTTGTGTGTATTACCACGCCAACCCATAGGTTGGCGTGGTAACTTGCCCCCCAGGGGGGGATTATAATTAGATTATACGCATTCTTTGTGCCTGTCAAGTATTAGTTACGGTTCCCATTGGTCCCAGCCGTTGCTGTAGTTGTATAGATACAAACCAGCCGACAGGTTTAGGATTGGGTTAAACAGGTCTTTGCAGTTGTCAATTACTCCGACCTGTTGCAAGTAACCAACTGGGTAATAGCGTGTTGGTTTACACCACGACCAATCGTTGATTTGCATAAGCCCATAATCCTGAGAACCATCTTTATTTCTTGTTGTGTTATGTGCGGTCGGGATACATCTGGACTCCCGATAAACAACTTTTACCAATGTGTCCAGCTCCTTCTTGGGCCAACCTATGATTCGAGCCAGTTCCCTGACCTTTTCACACGGCGTTAGTAATACTACTGGCCTTGGCATTGTGGTAGTTGTTGTTTCTATATACCCGTATGTGTCTGGATAAACTGGTTCGGGTAGCGAATTGTCGGTTGGTTCTCCGATTGGCAACGCAAATCCTATTAGACACACACAGCTTGCGATTATGTACTTTACCATTCTATGTCCCCTCCTGCTAGGCCTGCGTTAAGCACAGATTCCAGCTCTTGTTTGGCGCTCAACAACTCTTGAAACTCGCTGTAAACCGAATCGGCTCTGCTTGAGTTACCTTGTCGTTGAATCTTTTTGGCTAATTGGTCGGTGCCGATTGACAGCGACTTTACGACGCAACGCAGTTGCGTTAATGTTAATTGTATTTCTAGTGTTGGTTCTAAGTTTGTTTTCATTGCGTACACTCACTCTCTTGTTTGGTTTACCAAGCGTATTGAAGTATGCTCCACCCCATACGCCGGTGCATTTATGTTTTTTGGCAAAGGCATAACATTCTTCCATTACTACACAATCGGCACAGGTAGATAATGCCGAGTGCAGTGGTGTCCCAGGTTTGAATATCATCATACCTTTGCCGATTGGTGGGAAGAACCACTCTGTCGGACAACCATCACAGTTTGCATTCCTGCAGATTATCTTGAGTTCACCCACCATATCATCCCTGAGAATTATTTGTTGCTCTATCCACTTATTTGTCATAATACTGTTTCTCCTGTGACTCTATGTAATTATGACCTTCTTCGTCCCAGCCCGTCATGTGTAGCACTTGGAATATCAGTTCGCACCCCGCTTCGCGAATATACGAAGTAAGTAGTTCGTCAATGTGTTCCAATACTACACAAGCCAATGGTCCGTGTAGGTGTGGCCCTGCTTGTTCTATGTCTTCGTTAGTGAAACTAACGCTTATGTTGTTACCGCCCATCATCCATCTCCTTTATTTTTTGGTTGAGCCATGTGGTGCATCTGTCAACCCAATCGTTGATTTCAATTATTTCATCATCATCGTAGGGACGACCGCCTGGACTATTGATATATTCACCAAGCCCATTGTATAAATAGTCAATGATTCCAAAGATGTCGCCTTTGGTTGCTTCTAGTGTCATTTTATTTCTCCTTTGTCTACGGATTCCACAACATCGAGCAACTTGGTTGCGTAACGGCGGAATATAATTTGTATTTCATCATCGGTAAACACAACACCTTGTTGTGCAAACACATTGATAAATTCATTGACTATATCTTGCGATGTTTTGCTGGTCATTTTTTCTTCCTTTTTGCTGATTTTATTTTTGAATACATTTTATTAACTGCGTCAGACAATTCACCTCTCGCTGAGTCTGCAACTATCAATGTTTCTTCGGGTTTATCCTTGAATCGGATAACACTCGCCGTGCCGTTTTTATTTGCTCCTATCACGACACGAACCCTTCGTTTGTTGGGCGCTCGTGATGGCGGTGTGTCTTCATCAACATCGTCCAAACTCGCAGCCCAGCCACAGGCAAATACAACAAACCCATCTCCCCGAAACTTGGCTAACTCTTGAATTGTGTGTTTGTTTTGTAATAACGCATAAACATCAACATCGTGGGTTACTTTCATTGCTAGATTGTTTTTGTCTAGCACCCACATGGAAGCGTTTGGTGCGTCAAACGCATCCAAGGAATCCCTAACCCACAAGTTGATTTGACTTTCCATTTTTTCTACAAATTGTAATGTCTTCATTTTATTTCTCCTTTTGTGTGATGTAATTAATGTCTTGTTAACTCGTTGATTAGCAGAACTCCTATCAACAGAGTAAGTATTCCTAGCACTACTGTCTTCATCATCCCCCCTTTCTGTGGTTAGATGTCGCCATCGCTACTGGCCTGTGCTTGTATGATTGCGGTGACTCGCTCTACTGCTTCATTGGTGACACCAATGGTTGCATCACCAATGCGACGGAACAAACGATTGTTGAATCGTTCGTCTTCCAACAGTGTCGTAATAATCTCCCTACTTGCCTGTTGTGCCACCATTTCAGCGAAACCACCCTGACCACTTATCCGACGAGCAATATTTGCGCTGTCAATATAATCTGACACGATTTCGCTTATACTACCCGAAAGCCGATGTTGGACTTCCGTACTGATGTAACTCATTACATGCGGTAACAACTTGTTATACACTTCCGTAACAAGTTCGTGCGCATCGTCGGGCGTTAATTCTACTTCCGTATTCTTAAACATTAAGAATTTCATTTCTTACCTACCTTTTTTGAATTGTGTATATCTTGAATAGTAAGTTCGGCTAAGACTTTCTCCCAACCCACATCCTGTCGTTTGACTTTGCGACGCATTTTTTTGCGTCGCCTATAATTTATTTTTGTCATCAGAATACCTCCATCTGTTTTGTCTCAAGTTTATCACGCTTGGGCGTGTATGACTGATGATATTCATAACCCTTCCAACACTCACATATACCAGTATTGGCACAGACTAGACACGCATTACACGCACTGCAGTGAGTGTGCGACGGTTCTACTGGGTCAACGAGACAGGTTTCGCCACAGTTGATACACTCAACTTTTGCGTAATAATCGTCATTAAATTCGGTGAATCCCATTATCTTTTCAACCCACTCTTCCGAATCGTATAGTTCCTCCATGAGATATCCGAGCAGGTCAAACCCTGCCTCATTGTCTGTCTCATCGTCAAAGAATGACAACTCGTATTGCGAATCTGGAACAGGTTTATTGAACCCCGAATACGGACTCGCATATGTATCCCAACCATCATTGTATCCATCGCTATACATACCACGCATTGGATAGGTGTATGGTTTGTATGAAGTATTGGAATACCAAACACCATCGTCCGCCCAATGACCAGCCTGCTCATTGACGATATACCAATCGTATTTGTTTGTTGGATTGATGGTCATTATTACCATCTTGCTACCGATTGACCACTCTTCTAACGAATCCCAGAACTCCTTGTCATCAAGTTGCTCAATACCACCACAATGCGGTAATATAATCTCTGCGAACAAACGAGTGTCCGAGCGACTATCGTGTATTGGCATAGTGAGTGGCAACATGCCGTTGTGAGCAAGCACCGAGTCCTGCGATTCGCCCACATAGAATGGGTGGCAGTTGTCGGTGTCCACACTGCCGTGAGTTGCTATACGAAAGTGTAGCAACGCAGGGCCAGCCTGATGCTTGCGGGCTTCTGTAAAGCGAGCCCACAATTTCTCAAAGTTCATGTCGTGGTCAGTTATGATTGCGGTGCTTGTATGAATAGCGAAACCGAACCCATCGGGGTTTGATATCGCAGACCTACGCGCATTCTCGTAACCAATAGTGACTCCTGCTGGCATGAATGTTAATATGCACATTATTATTCCTCTCCATCAACCGAATCGTCGGTTGATACTGTCGGGTCAACGAATACGCCACGCTTGATAGCACGGGCAATAAACGCTGGATATTTATCTTTGTTTGATTTCGCATACTCGCCTAGCATCTGGAAAGACGCCAATCCGTTATGCTGTATTATTTGCCTTGCTGTAATTTGTTCCGTGTAGTCAAACAAGCATTGCACAAACTCGATACTTGCGAGTATCGTGTCTGGACGCATTGACGGTCTGAAGAAACGCAACTCAAGGGTATTACGATTGTTGCGGTTGAGCGCCAAGTATCGGTCGCCCCCCATCTGAGATACCGAGTTACCTTTCTTGGTTACACCCTTTGCGATTTCCATTAGTGTCGGGTAGACATACTGGCTGTTGCCGTCTTGGTCATCACCATCATAAACGGTGCCAACAAAGTTCTCACGGTCAAACTTTGACCAATGAGAATCACGACCTGCAAACTTCTTCATCGCTTCCGTGTGTTGGTTTTGAATAGTCATCTGCTGTCGTGTCATGTGCTTGGGGTCGCCACCATAGATGAACCACATGAACTTCTGTGTGTGACGGTCATTGATAAACGCATTGCGAGATATGTGAATATGTAAACCGCAAGTGCTCGTAGACCAAGCACGGAAACCATACTCGCGTAGCGTTCTCAACGAACCCCACAAGCCTCCGAGATGGTTCTGAACATATCCATAGGACATTGGGTGCGTAACTATCTCAAAGCCATGGTCAAGAGAACCGTCATGCTTACAATACACAAGTCTGCCACAATTTGATATCACGTGGTCTGCGCCTTCGTGCGGACCCCAACCACTGCCGGATTCTGTCTCAATCTCAATTCCGAAATACAACAATGGAACTGAGTTGATAGTAATCTGTTGGCTGGATGTGCGACCTGAATCGTTATGCCAAATTGCCGTTGGACGGTAATCGTGGTCTGCGATGTTTGAATCGTATGAACTCTCTTCATCACGACGATTGCTGTAGCAACTATCGCACAAAGCCTCACCCTCATAACGATTGAGACTGTCTGTGTCGTTCATTTCGCCACAGCAACAACACTCAAACTCTTCTTCTTCGTAACTAGGCATTACTTACCTACTTTCTGTTTGTGTTTGTGAACTGAGAGATATCTCTCAGTTTCTACTCTTATGAGTATATCGCACCACACGAGCGTTGCCACCCGTGTAATGCAGATACTCACGAGATTCTGTTTCTGTTATTCCACTCATCTGCCGTTTCATGTTGAGTTAGTTTGTTGTTTTCCCATTCATCCCGATAATAATCTTCATAATATTGCCATTCACCATTTTCATCTTTGGTTCTGTTGTTCCAGAACTCAACCCACTTCGGGTCGGTTATTGTCTCTGGCAGGACATCAATAAATTGTGGGTCGTCATGCATATCGTCTAAGTATTCTTGCTGTAGCCATTCGTCCATTTCTTTTTTCAGTTCTGCGATTTCTCTCCGTAGAGAATCATTTATTGTTCTCTGTGTGAGCGTGTTCATCTCTGCTACATACTTCTTAAGACACTTCTCAAATGTTGTCATTGCTTTCTCGTATGCTTCGGCTGGGCGTTCGTGTGCGTTTAACAACGCATCGCAAGCCTTATACATCTTCCTGACATTACGCACATCGTTTGCCCAAACTTCTTGTGGGTAAACAGATGTGAATATGGTGTCAAGTAGTTCGTGTGTGCGATACTTTTTTACCTTCATTGTTGTTCTCCTGTGTCGTTGTCAAGGTTGCGTGAAATTCGGATTGTTCCTGCGTTGTATTTATCTTCTTCATCAACTGCGAACTCGTCAAGTCTGTCTTTGAGTCCGTCTATTTCGGTCATACACTCGCTGACATACCTGCCCCATATTTCATTCATCTCTTTCAGTTCTGCAATTTCTCTTTGTAGAGAATCATTTATTGTTCTCTGTTCGTTATATCTAAGCGCCAAGGTTAGATATTCGTCGTTTGTTATTCTTTTAGTCATTGTTGTTCTCCTACTGTTTGTTTGATGCTGAGAACTTCAACAGTTTCTCCGTGTTCCAACCAGAATATGTCGTCTAGTTTCTCCTGAAGTTCTTTAATATCATTTGGGTTGTTGTTGTTTGAGTTGTATTTGATTGTGATGATGAACTCTCTTTCTTGTTTATACATCACGACCACACTTGCTGACTTGGGTCAAACTCACGAACCATTACTGGCTCGCACTTGATTCGCCAACCACACCACTCGTTCACGAGTTGGTCATTACGCCAAGTTGCGACTCGGCGCACACGCTTGTTGCGTGCTTGCTTCTCTCGGCGCAACGATGTTGGTGTTGGTGCTGTGTCTCTGTGCTGTTTCATATATCTCCTTGTTTGTGTTTGTATATCTACCCGAACGGGTAATTGAGCCCACAAACTGATAGACATCTATCAGTTTGTGAACTCTCAACTCGTTCCGATTGGAACTAGGAGTTAATCGCACACTCCATATTACCGAAATTCGCCGCAACTTGGTCTGCCTTCTGTCGGGCAAGCAACTCGTCATTCCAGATTATTTCTTGCTGAAGTTGAGCATACGAAACTCCGTTTGCTCGTGGTGCGTTGCTGTTGTAGTAATCGGTTTTTTCTAATATCATTGTATTCTCCTTGTTGTTTGTTTGTATGTTCTGTGTGAGTGAAAACTCATCAGACCTGTTTAATCAGGTGACACTCGCCTAAGCGAGTGTTTCTGTTTTCTCTTAAGCAAGCAACTTGCGAAGTGCTTCGGCTTGACCTGCTGACAAGCAAGTCTGGCTCAAAGGTTGTGCTGAGTTGCGCTTACGGTTTTGAGTCTTCTCAAGTTGCTCGTCCATATTCTCATAAACGGAGTCCATAATTGACTCAATAACCATTGCTTGTAGTGCATTCATTGTTGTTCTCGTTTCTGTTTGTGTTTAGCATTATCGGTTGATAATACTCTTTGACTCACAAGCAGGGGAGTGCTTGTGAATCGCAGACTGTTATCAAACAGTTAGTAATGTGTCCAATGACCGTTGACGCCAACGCTCTTGATTGTCCAATTACCATTTGATTGCTTGTGTGCTTGAACACGAACCACATCACCGTCAAGGTCAAACTTGAAATACTGTGTGCCTGAGATGCCGAGAAGGAACCCATCAGTTTCGTCATAGGTTAACACTTCGGGTGGTTGCCAACCCAACATTGTGTTGATGAACAAGCGTTCAATTGATGTTATTGGCATTATTTATGTCTCCCTTTTAATAGCCGACATCATCATCGGTGCGCTTCGCGCAGACGCCTCACGGCGTTTCGATGTCAGTTTCTGACCTAAGCGAGAGCCTTGCGAATCGCAACTTGCGCTTCTCTTGGCAATGCTTTGAATGCTGACGAACTAAGCAAAACTTTCTTTGCTTTAACAAATTCCATTTTTTTCACTGTGCGTGATGTTGCTTTCTTAGGGCACATTCCATACAGCGCCTCAAACGAGAGGATTTGATTGTTCTCGTATTTGGCACGGACACGAGTGTTCTCATCAAGAAGTCGCGCAACTTTGACAGCCTTTGATAACTGCCCACGGTTAAGCGATGTGCCTTTGAGTTCGGCTTCTGTAACAAGTTGAACAGCCGTAAAACGACCACTCAAAATGGCATAACCGATAGCAACCCACTTCTCTACTATCGCTTCGGTAGCAGAGTTAATCTGCGCCAGAAACGATATAGCGGTTCCTAATGAAATGCTCGTAGCATTTGGTTTTGGTTTGTGTTTGTGTGACATTGTATTTCTCCTTGTTTGTGTTTAGCATTATCGGTTGATAATACTCATAGGCTCACAAGCGAGGGGAACGTTTGTGAACCCTGACTGTTATCAAACAGTATTAGGATAGTTTGTCCGCAAGTCCAAGCCGATATAAGACGGCTTTGTTTGCCAACTTCAGCACGGGAACGACATAATCCGTATACTCAGGTGTGCGAACTGGAATCCACGTCATATAGACGTCTGTTCCATTGCCAGCAGTTGAGAATCCGAAGTAAGCACCGTGCTCATCAGTGATGACTACCCCACGACGACACCAGAAACTAGCCCACGTTATTTCCGCACAGTTGCGGAAGAAACGGACTGGCTCGCGGTGAGCCCACTTGAGTCGCACATCGTCACCAAACACCTCATTATCATACGGTGTTAGCGCAGGGCACATTATCTCAAATGGAAAGTCCTTACGCGCGCGATATGTTCCCGATTCATTATCTAACCAAGAACGCATAAGCACATCAGGACTCCCATCGTCGCTGAGTTGGGTTGTTGTTGTCATTGTATTCTCCTTGTTTGTGTTTGCGATAATCGGTATCGCGCCGACCGACTAACAATAATCAGTAGCGTAATCTGAAAGATATCCCTCAGATTACTAACTAACTATTCTTAATTAACTAATTGAATACAGAAACGCTTAGTCATTATGTCATTGACCACTAATTCAATCAACTTACCTTCCAAGATATTCTCTCTACGATATTTGTTGATGAGAGAATTGTAAATTGATACATAATCACTCTGCGTAATTTCTATGCGATTCATAATTTATATCTCCTTAATGTTCCGACAACTCGTCAGCACGCTTCGCGTGGACATCAGAGCGCAACGGCACTCTGATGTTTCGTTGTCAAACGAAAGTATTAGGCGTAGTAACACTCAGTTACATACAGGAACTCTGCTTCAGTCAAATCAAGAACAGCAACGAGCACTTTCTTTGCGCGTTGTGTCTTGCGTGGCTTTGGCTTTGTTGCCTTTGTTGCCTTTGGTTTGGCGACCGTGCCCTTGATTGCTTTATCAACCGTCTTGTAACGGAAGTAGAACAACTTGGCTTCACTCAAGAACTTCTCTTGAGTGCGTGCTTGTGCTCGCGTTGATGTGGTTTCCTTAGCAATCTCTGCTATGGACATCATTGCTGGCTTGGTCTTGGTGGCAACGGTAAGACGAGCCACTTCCTTACCCAAGAGCCAACGGCTCTTGCGTGCTTCCGTGTTGGTCTTTCGTGCCACTTGTGCCAAAGCAACAAGTCGCTTTAGTTTGTGTTTCATTGGTTTAACCTGCCTTTGAGAGATATCTCTCACTTGTTTATATTTGCCGTTGTCGCAACGGCGGGCGAGTGTAACTGACCACTAAACAAAGGATATAAATGTTTCAGTCTGAAACATTTATACACTCTCTTTAGTGGCAAGTTATTAGCGTATGCCATACGCTCGTGCGTGCGTAAATGCCAATCATCTACGCTATCTGCGCCCGTCGCGTGGATACAAATATACGCCCGTTCGCTCGTTCGCTCGTTCGCGCCCGCTTTGTGCGCTTTATAGCACAGACCACGCAGGGGAGGGCGAGGGGGGTGCGGGCCAGTTGCGCGTATGGATGGTTTCGTCGCGTGTCCGCACAGACCATTTTTTAAAAGTTAGTTTTATACCCCAAAAAGGTACCTTAACCAAAAATATTACAGGTTGTTATCTGTAGTTGCGGGTTTTTTGTGCAACCCTTTTGGGTTGCGCAACAAATTGTTGGCCTTTAGCAATTCCATTTCTTTAAAGCCAACGCTTTGCGTGTTGGCTTGCCGTTTGGTTTTGTCATAGGGCCTGGCATGCCACCCATTCTAGCGCAAAATGATTTGCGTCGGTTGGCTGCTTTGGAACCTGGTTTAAGTTTGGATGGTTTTGTTGTGACTGCCATCTTTAATTTAGAACCAGGGTTTTGTTTGCGGTAGGACGCAACGCCTTTGGCGTTAAGTCCGCCTTTTGGATTCTTTCCTTCTTTGCGTTGCCACGCAGCCGTCTTGGCCATTACTTTGCCTTTGGTTTGCCGTGCTTTAATACTTTGCTTGAAGAACTGTGTTTGGCACCTGTGTGTACTTGCCCATTCATTTTGTGGGTAGCACCCTTGTATTCCTTACCATTAGGCAAATAATGTTTTACGCCCTTGGCCATTGTATTCTCCTTAAACCATCTTGTGCTCTCCCAACCTTGTCGCAGAGCGACACGGTTGGTGCCAGTTGGGAAACGTGGTTTTTACGTTTCCCCCCCTATAGTCCCCCCCAAGCGTTACATGTAACAAAGTGCGTACACAGTGATGACAATAGAAGAAGCTACGCTCACAGTTGCACAACAAAACTACCTTGACTGGTTGTGCACCGCTCCTTCGGAGCGTGTGCCAGCGTCTAAGGCCAAGTACGCCATCGAGCACCAGATAGATGAAACCACCCTGCGTAGGTGGCAAAAAAAAGAAGTGTTTGTCAACGAGTGGAAGAAGCGGGTAGACGACATCCAGGGTTCACCAGAGCGCACACAGAAGCTTCTGGACACACTTTACAACAAAGCCCTAGAGGGAGACACCAAATCGGCACAACTCTATCTGCAGGCCACGAATCGAATGTTGCCACCTTCGGTAACGCTTCAGGCCAATAAAAAGACAACAGAATTAACTGATGCTGAATTAGATGAACTCATTGGTCAGATTGCTGCCCATGAGAAGTCTCGACGCAATTTTAAGGTGGTGTAATGACAACTACTAACGATGCCATATTTGAGCAACTGTCCGTTGCCTACCCTCTTGCCGGTCAGACCCTAGGCGACCTGTTGTACGAGTTCTGGCTAGAAAAGGGTCTGGAGTACCGAGGTACTTTGCAGTTTGAGTTCTTCCAGACCGAGGGTGCGTCAGGTAACACTTTAGCCGACCTTATGAACAGTTATTTTACTGACCCTAGCTTTTTTGTCTCGTTTGACATTGACGATGCTGGGGATACTCTGGAGTACGAGATATTTGAGTTTACGTATGATTTACAACAAGAGATTTTTGCGTAACGATTTAACCACTAACATAGGAG
>SXGU01048422.1_pt1 | contig 11640 bp, 15 predicted proteins | sample 3174531 | NCBI WGS metagenome assembly SXGU01 (sample SAMN11356863, study PRJNA531348) | freshwater metagenome | isolation source: freshwater sample F1-140 | place: China: Fuxian Lake, Yuxi | collected 2017-12-25
ACGTATTGGGGAGCGATTTTTCCATCAGCAAATCGTGACAGATTTAATGTCCGCGTCAATATCAATAGTTGACTTAGATTCAATCGGTTATAACATGACGCCTCAATAATTTACCCACACGTTTCCACGATGAGCCAAAATCTTATTACTACGTCATATCTGACTAATTTACGCTGTTATTAGAATAATTATTCTATCCAACAGCTATAGCATTGAAGAGTTTTTTAGCAGCGTTCTCGCCTGAGAAAATACCTACTAAACTGAATACTTGCCTAACTAAAGCTCTGCTCACTGTCCCTTTTAATGATTTATCTGACATTATCTCGGTGAATAATTTATTCTTTTTTACCCATGAGTCTGAAATAGCATGGCGATCTTTCTGATAACCAGCAAAATCGTTCTCTGCCACCGCCTTGGCAAATCTCATACCATCAGCTATTCCCATATTCATTCCTCTCCCACCAACTGGCGAATGAACGTGAGCAGCATCACCTGCTAACCATACTCTTCTGTCACCATATTGACTTACTTGGGCAAAATAAACATCAAATTCACTCTCCCACGTTATATTCTTAATTCTATCCATCATTCCTAGCGAAAGAAAAGTTTCTTTATTGGTAGCAGCAAAACGTACTTTATTATTTCCAATCTTAAACGCCAATGTCGCTCCAGTATTTAATATCCAGATAGTAACATCAGACTCGTTAGACCAATCAATATCTGCATCTAGACTATGCATAAGCAATGGATTGGCTGATTGATTGTAATGTATTCCAAGATGCTCTCGTACAGTGCTATGGAACCCATCAGCTCCAAGAAGATATTTTGCTTTTATAGGTTTGAATTTATCGGAATCTTCAAAAAAAGCTTCAACATAATCCTCATGTTGGCTGAATGAGCTTAAAATACATGGTCGGGTAATTGAGATACCTCTCTCTAACAGAGCAGCTTGGAAGCACTGCTCAGTTTCTAGTTGAGGTAAGGATGTAGGATGCACATCACTATTATTATCACGATCTACTCTGCCTTTTATGATCGGACCTGATGGACTATTGATTGTAATTGATGAAAACGGGAAGCCGTTTTGCATTATTTTATCAGCAACACCATAGGGTTTTAAAAGGTGGAGTGTCTGAGAATTTACTAAGATGGCTCTAGAGAATGATAAGCCTTTTTCGTATTTATCCAAGATTTTGACACTGTAACCGTAACCATGCAGAGCTAATGCAGCAGACATTCCAGTAGGACCAGCGCCAACAATAAGCACATCGCAATCTGTGGCTGTAGTCATTTTTGCCTCACTAGAGAATTTATTGTGATTTGAGTCTTAATTGCCTTTAATCAAGATAAGATTATACAAATTCTTAGCCCAATCAACATCATTTATGATTACATAGATTTTTCTATAATGGATATGCTTCCCAATAATTTAAAAAACCAAATACGCTTTCACTGATTAGGCTGATGACCAGAAGCTGACTGGAAGAGTAATCAAATCTCAGCGTGGCAAGCCGATGGCTGCTCAGGTCATCACGAACTGGTTTTTCAGATTGTATAGAGAACTTGGCTATGAAGGCTGCTCATCTCACTCGGGACGCAGAACTGCCATCACGAGTTGGGCTCGCAAAATATCCTCTGTTGGCGGGTCATTGAGGGATGTTCAAGCCCTCGCCCGCCACTCCTCAATAGCGATGACGCAGCGTTATATTGAAGTTTCAGAGGACGCTTGTAGGCGGGTGGTGGGATAGCAAGAAAAAGCCCAGTCATTTCTGATAGCGCACATCATCTATACAGATTAACAATTAGATAGACATAGAGATAATCCAAATATCGAAACCTTTTAGTAGTTTATAAAAATTGGAGCAAGGTTTTCTATTTATGCGTATCTCCTACGCATTATAGATTCTAGCTGTTTGGTAAATTACCAAATTTGATTTTATGTGAAAAATTAATTTATAATTCACATGCTTGAATATTAGACTTTCTATTTATAGGAAGAATTATGCATTTTTCTCCATTTGACCATCTACTTTTATGGCTAGAAACTGACGCTGCTTAACGTCATATGACAAACTTATCTCTTATCATGGCATGGGGAGATGCAATTACTGTCATAATTGCCACTTATAGTAAAACAATTATCTCACTTCGTGTTAGTTTGATGATTAATAATATTTTTGGAATGCTTTCTGGATTTAGTAGCGGCGCACTTCCTACGATTGTAAAGCATGTAATTAATTTCCCGATAAATTATATCAGACACAAGCAAATAAAAAAACTTATAGATAATGTGAATAATTCAAATAACAGCGATATAAATTTTGACTGGATGAAACCATTTATGCACCCAGCGAGTTTCAAAAAGGGTGATTATGTTTTTCATAATAATGAAGAGGCAGATAGGGCATATATCGTAGTTGATGGGCAAGTAGAAATTGTCGAACGCAAAGTAATTCTTGAGCCTGGTGAAATATTCGGTGAGCTAGCATTATTTACGGGCAGCAATAGAAGAACGGCATCTACTTTCTGCGTAACTGATGTTAATTTGCTTTATATAAGTTATGTTGATCTAGAACAGCTATACTTTCAGAATCCTGAATTTGGCTTTCACTTGATCAAGACAATCGTTAGGAGATCAGAAGCCACACGATTAGCGCTTTTAAACGGATATTGAACAACACTGTATCATAGATTTTCTCGATAGCCATTAATAAATCTGTTCATTCACCCTTGTTTACCATACCAGTAATTAAACTGATTTTTCGTGCCGTATTTCGAGGAATACTATCAAAAATCTTTCCTGCTAGTGATGACGCAGCGGTATATTGAAGTTTCAGAAGATGCTTGTCAGCGTGTGGTGGGATAGAATGAAAAAGCCCAGCCATTTCTGACTGGGCTCTTTGATTTTCTTTGTGCCGATTGATTAGAATTTAGCTACAACAGGTGCTGACGCAAAGTCGAAGTGATAATTAATACCAGCTCGGACAATAACACCTTGGTAATCCACCTTGGTAGTTGCTGCATTAATCAAAGCAATAGAATAAGGTGCCTCATTGTTGATTAGCGGACTATACTGACCAAACACATTTTGAGAGCCACGATTGTAATAAAGAGACTCTAGCTTGGCGCTCCAATTGTTCATAAACATCCATTCTGCACCACCACCTACAGTCTATCCTGCGCTTACAGTATTGCTAGATGTAAATGTAGGTGTAACCGCATTTGGTGGGTGTGGATGAGATGGCTCATCTTGGGGGTGCCAATGAAGTCCATATGTGCTGACGTTTGCATATGTATTTCCATAAGCGAAACCACCCGTTCCAAATACTAGTAATGATGGCGTGATAAGATAACCGAGACGAGCACGAGCAGTTCCTAACCAACCAATGCCTGCATTAGTGGTTACTTGTCCTTGTTGTAGATGAATGGTGCCGTTTTTATCTGTTGTGGAGGTTAATCCATATGACGAACCACTTCCAGAAAAACCTGTCCCTTGAAAATCTGTCTCAAAGCCAAGTATTAGATTTTTATTAAACTGATAATTATAGCCAATTTGTCCACCACCAATTACGCCACCTTGATTCACATTGGCGTTACCAGTGCGATATGGCGAGGTAAAGCCAAAAGGCATACTCAAAGCCCCAGACGCCCAATCAAATGTTGAGTAACCGTTGGTAGAAACACTATTCGTAGTGCCAATCATTCCGCCAGCATTTAAACCAGCATAGAATCCTGCCCACATCGGCACGGACGTAGCTATGGGCGCTGACTTAACCGAAGGCAAATCGGCTGCCATTGCTGATGTTACGCTAAGAGCAGTAAGTGATATTGCAGAAAGGACCGCTTTTTTCATGATAGCTGCTCCGCATTAAATTTGATTTATCTAAAATGAATATCTCTGAGAATTATTTTCAATGATAGGTTTAAATGCTCGCTTCTAATGAATTAAAAATTTTGTGATATTAATACCACGCAAGCATTATCCAAAATCCGATTACCGATAACTTAGGCATATATTGATTATACGCTGACAGCTCTAAAACGCATAACCCATAAAAAAGAACAAGCCGCCAGCAGATTGCTGACGGCTCAAAATGTTCAAAAATCTATTCTTTTAATAACTCAACTAATCACTCATCAAACACACCGTCTGACCTGACAGACACTTACCAATCCCGCCACTTTCTCCGTCTTAGCGATTTCTGCTTTTGCTGTGTGGGTTTCAGCTGGTGTCGCATTAGCCATCGCCATACCAATCGCAGCAAAGAATGTTACGCCAAGAAGTGCGCCAAGAAGCTTAATCATCGGGCTAGTGGTCATTGCTGTCTTCCTCTTCAGTGTTAAGCAATGACGAAAAGATAGCTGCCCGATAGCTAGTAGAATGTGCGCTGGAGCATGTCCTGACGCATGAACATCGCCTTCAGCCATCGTCAGAAACTCGCACAGAACAAAAATAGAAAGAGAACATTACAGATACGAAACGACAAACTTGCAAAACCATAAAACATTGAAATCAGGTCAAAAAATACAAATCTTCTGACAAAAATACGATTACAGACCTATTACAGGCGCTCTTTGTATGCCAACATCGTGTTTATAAACGATAAACAGAAGAACTGTTCTTTGGTAAGGACTTTGGTAAAAAATATTATCAAGTGGCAGCGGTTTCATAGTTGTGCAGGATTTAAGAAGGCACTCATCAATTGCGATGGCCCAGTAATTAGTTCCAGGTATTCTGTGGTTTATAATAACAACACATATCTAAAAATTAAGGCCCCAATGATAACCGCTGCTTACGCTTCTTTGCTCACTTTGTTGTATGTTTACCTAAGCATACGAATAATTAGCATTAGAAGAGGAAAAAAGATCTCTTTAGGTACTGGTGCTGATAAACAGCTTGAAAGAGCGATTAGTGTGCACTCCAATTTTTCTGAATATGTTCCTTTATCACTGCTTTTGATTTTAATGCTTGAACTTCAATCAGTAAATTATCTGATTGTTATATTTCTGGGATTATTGCTACTCGTTGGTAGATGTATTCATGCTTATGGAGTTTCTCAACACCAGGAAGATTTCCGGTTGCGTGTATATGGCATGATACTCACCTTTATGACCCTAATATTTTCCTCTGTTATTAATCTAGGTTATTTTGCTCTTCACCTACTGGTAAAATCATAGCATGTATATATCGTGTATTTTTAAGATTAAATAGATACTCCTTAACAACACATAAATGAATCTTAATCATGGAGCTGATGAAACAAAGGCTTTTTTTCAACCTGACCATTGAAACTCACCAGGGATGCTCATGAACTAATTACAAATTTGGATGTGTTTCTCGATTTTTTAAAATGAAATTAAAAATATAGCATGCATGCAAAGGACATCATCCATACTTGGCAAGCAGCTTTTCTAGTTCCTGAATACGCTCATCTTTAGCAAGGTCTGCTTTCATATATTCTGAAAAATCAGTGATGACTGTTACTGTTCCAATAAATTCACCTTCTTCAATATTGGATTTGCCGAAATTAAACACCAAATGCCAGAACCATTTTTATGGCGTAACTGGAATTTATAACGTTCAGATTTACCTTTGGCTCTATCAGAGAATTTTTTAAAGGAAACTTTGTTCCACTCAGGATCTGAAAAAGTGAACATGGATTTGCCAATAAACTCTTCTTCCGAATAACCAATCATTTTTGTAACTGCAGAGTTGATAAAAGTTGTAACGCCATTCCGGTCAACAACCCAGATACCTTCAAGTGTAGCGTGGATAAAATTTTGAAAATGTTCTCCAGCTTTACGCAGCTGGTCATTACTTAGTAGTTTATGTTCTGTAACATCTATGATAGCGCCATAAGCTCGAATTGGCATTACATCACCATTAAACTCGATATTACTTGATCTTTGACCCAACGCAGTTTTTTGTCATTCTCTCGATAGATTCTAAATTCCGACGAGTATTTACCGCCTCCATTAAGGGCAACTTTCATCGCTTCAGTTACACGAGAAACATCCTCTGGATGAATTAGATTCAAAAAATCATTATACCCAATAGATTCTCTATTATTTCGACCCAGTATTTCATAATATTCAGCATTGAGAACGATTTTTTGTTGCGTAATATTCCAATCCCACATGCCAATTTTTGCTGCTTGTTGAATAAGTTCAAAACGCCCCACCAGAGTATTTAATTCTTTTTCCCTCCGTTTCCGTTCATTAATATCCTCTGTAGTCAACAAAATTCCACCAATCTCATGTTCATCTAAATACCATGGCAATACATGCCAACGCACCCATTGATGAACGCCCATTGGATATTCAACTTCTTCTTCATTCTTAATAACCGTCTCACCCCGCAAACCTGCTTCATGAGCTGCTATCCAATGATCTGGATGATTAGGAAAAACGTCATAATGAAGCTTTCCAATTATATCACTCTCAATTTGATATGTTTGCAGCCATGCTTTGCTGGCAGCGATATAACGCATACTTTTATCAAACATAGCGATAGCAAACATCGACTTTTCGACAAAATATATGAGAGGGTTCACCATCAAAATTACTCTCGTCTTATCGTTCAAAATATAAGTATGATTAAGTCAATTTTGGCGGACAGTTTATGCTTTCGTTATCCTTATAACTTCATGCCTTTTGACTTCTAAACTGACCAATCTTGATCGCAGAGTCATCCGAATTTTTCTACAAGGTCTTACATATAAGAACATAGCTTTAGATTAAGCATGACCCAAGTGGAGCTAGGAAACTTTTAAAAATCAAGAAACAACACCAGTGTAATCGAGCAAACCAAGCGCCCTAGTCCAATTTGTGGTATTTTTGCAACAGCTCTTTCATTTTGAAGCAATTGACCAGTTTCGCCACAATTTAGCCTGTAGCCAGGATCATGTTCACTTCAACGCCTCCTTGGCGTTTCCTCCCAAGACTTGGACCGCTGGTTTTCAGCAGTCCTTTTTTGTCTGAGATGGTCTTTCTTAGATAACTCCTCATCCCCAAAGGATGCATTCATGTCCTTAAGTATGGTGACGAGTGGTCAGCTAAAGCTGTGTCGTGAGCAGGAAAGTTATAACAAGGATATAATGTTACACTTTCTCACATTGCTGTCTCTTACATTTTGGTATGGCTTTCATATCTTAATGATATTAGTGTTGTTGTTTATTATTATATTTCTTATACTTCTTTTGTTTAGATAATTGTAAGAAGAAATCTGACGATGTTTATCTACAATTCAATAAAATTTATGTACAAATTTATTCATCGCAATATTTTGTTGCTGGTAATATTTTCATACATTTTTGCAGCTCTAATGCCCGAAACCGGCTCGTTAATTAAGAACTATTCATTAGGCTCACTAGTAGTTTTTGAGCAAAGTGTTAACTGCTCCCTGCCTGCCATCATGCTTGCAATCTTATTATTTAATGCAGGCTTAGGAATAAAATTAAACGATTTAAGAAATTTATACGAATATAAGAAACCACTTATAGTTGGCGTTATTGGGAATGCAGCCATTCCTCTTATTTTCTTATACTCACTCAGCCTGGTAACTAGATATTTGAGTGATCAACAAAGCTCACATGATATATTAGTCGGGGTAGCTGTAGTCGCATCTATGCCAATTGCGGGATCATCAACCGCATGGTCTAAAACATCTGGTGGCAATTTGGCTTTGAGCTTAGGGCTGGTACTACTAACAACTATCTTAAGCCCCATCCTAACACCTATTATACTCCATTCAGTTGGCTATCAGATATATGGTGATTATTCGGAGGAATTACATAACCTTGCAGGCGGTGCAGTTATCTCCTTTCTTATTGCTTGGGTAGTAATACCTTCAATTTTTGGCGTAGCAATTAGGCTGATTACTAAACATAGCTACTATGTTGTTGTTGATCCGTTTCTAAATCTCATCAACATTGGCATGCTACTTTTGATTATCTACTCAAATACTTCTGTCTATCTTCCAAAACTAATTTCAAATCCTGATATTAAATTCATATCTCTCGCGTTGATCTCAGTTGCCACCCTTTGTTTTTCTATGTTTTTTGCTGGCTTCCAAATATCAAAATTATTCTCCTTACCACGCTCAGAGACTGCATCTCTGACATTTGGCTTAGGAATGAATAATAATGGCGGAAGTCTGGTTTTAGCCTCCACAGGTTTGCATAGCCACCCTCGAGTGATGCTCCCGATTATGCTTTATATTCTTTTGCAACATCTGTCCGCCGCATATACAGATAGAATAATTTCAAATATGAAAAGATAATTTCTTACTTTGAGATTACTGATGCATTCTATTTTCTAAGTTTTCTCATCCCATTTGCATGGTCTTTTTTTATAGCATGCAGCATTGCTATAATTATATTGAAGTTAATTCCAATGGCGTGTATTTAAAGATTAAAATAAGCCTTTGAAGGAAATCAACATGAAGAAATCACTTGGCGCTCTTTTCTTAATACTTGGCACAATAACCTGTCAGCCCGCCTTTGCTGAATACACCTGTATGGGAACATTCGTGAAGAAGTCCGATGAATATGAAAAAGGCTATAGAACGACAGTCTATGATTATTATTATAAAAATGGCGATTTACTATATGGCATTCCAAAAACTGGTTACGTCGACGGTAAGCTGATCAAACTTGATAAAGACTGTGTTCTTCAGAAACTTGAGCGACGGATAGAACTTGAAACCGTTCAATAAATTGAATGAGACGAACATTTTGAGCTATTGAGCGCAGCTTGCGCTTAAATCTGTCTATTTTCAGGGCAATTTCTTATAAGAAATGTTAGAAAACTTACATTTTCTAATGATTATCCTACAAGCGCCTGGCTACATTCAGCATGCTCCCCAAGCATCTCGAGGAAGTCCTTATACTTTGTTATGTTCTAGGTGGAATCATGAATAGTTTAATCAACTAAGCTTTCACGATAGCTCACGGAAATAGGAAATATATCCCTAGACCTAATTGGGTAATTCATAAAAAAATGGGCTGCCGTTTCCAGCAGCCCAGTTTGGGGAGGGTGGGCACGTTAGATGTTCTGGAGGAAACTCAGGTCCGCCGCAAAGCGAAATCCGCTGTTTAAAGGGTAGGGTGGTGGAGAGCGTGAAGCAGAAGCACACGCTCTCCAGAGCTAAGGGCAGCCAAGAGGGCTAACTCCAACTGCACATGTTGTTTGTCTAGGGTCAAACTACATTTAGCTGCTTCAATTTGGGTCTTACATTGCTGCTGTGCAATATACGTTTAATAGTCAATTGACCCAAATATTGTGCAATCTACATTAAATATACTGATCGATAACGATATCATATCAATATATGTCATATTTTTATTACATTCTGCATGAAGTTATGCTCTTCTTCATCCAAAAACCTATCAAGACTTCGACTGTCTATTCGAGAATTAGTCTCGGTGCATGATAGGCATTTTTCCCAATAAATCCCAGATAAATAGAATAATTTCATACATCGTTGAAATTGGATCTGTTGTATTTTTACAACACAGCTGACTTTTGGTTTCTTAAGCCAGGATTTGCCACAATTTAGCCTGTAGCCGGGATCATGTTCACTTAAACGCCTCCTTGGCGTTTCCTCCCAAGACTTGGACCGCTGGTTTTCAGCGGTCCTTTTTTTTCAGAACCTTGTTCTTTGGCGGTATTTAACCATAGCTTGGGACAGCATGTGTATCGGCGGCGTAATTGCACAGTTAATAAGTTATCAAAACATCCAATGAGAGTAATAATGTCTGAAAAAGAACGATATGACGATCCAAGAGCGACAGAGTTGAGGGTTACTAAAAATTCTAGCTCGTCTCCAGGTAATAATCGTCGTGAATTTATTCATATATCTACTCTCCTTGGAACGGCAACTGTTTTTGGTGAAGTAGCAGAGCCATCAAAAGCGAAAGCTCGTAACATTGTGAATAAGAAGAATGTACGAAAAATAGCTCTTGAGGAACACTTTAATTCTCCAAGTTGCGCACAGTATCTAAAGAGCGTGGATGATCTATTTGATCCAGAAATATTAGCTAATATATCCGATCTTCTAGTGGAATTTGATGAAAAACGTATTGGAAAAATGGATGCAGCAGGGATCAGCATAGCTGTCTTATCCCAGACATCTCCGGGCATACAGCAGGAAAAAGATTCTCAAAAAGCTACGCTTGCAGCGAAACTAACTAATGACTTCTTAGCATCAAACATGAAACGTCATCCTGAAAGATTTCGGGGATTTGCATGTATCGCACTACAAGACCCAAAGAGTGCCGTAGCAGAACTTGAGCGCTGCATTAATGAGCTTGGTTTTGTTGGCGTATTAGTAAATGGTCATACCAGAGGCCACTATCTAGATGAACCAGCCTACGATATATTCTGGAAAACTCTAGTTAAACTAGGAGTGCCACTTTATCTCCATCCAACTAGTACATTTGACCAACCAGATATGTTCAAAGGAGCCCCAGGCTTAGATGGTGCTTTCTGGAGTTGGACCTGTGAAACTGGAAGCCACGCATTGCGCTTGGCTGTTAGTGGTATTTTTGAACGATATCCTTCTGCTCGTGTTATACTTGGGCATATGGGTGAGACGCTACCCTTTCAATTTTGGCGCTTTAATAGTCGTTCAGCAGTTCGGCCTAAGAACCAGCAACTACCAAAAAAACCTTCAGAAATAATAAAGCAAAACTTTTTAATCACTACCTCAGGCGTTTGTTCTGACGCAGCGCTACTTTGTAGCTTAGCTGAATTGGGAGAGGATTCCGTGATGTTTGCTACAGATTATCCTTATGAAGACGTATTGATTGCTGGAGATTGGATTAACTCGGCACCAATTACTGATGAAGTACGACGTAAAGTCTGTTGGGATAATGCTTCTCGTCTTTTAAAAATAGAATAGGATTTAGCTGAATTAAAAATTTGCAGTTGTCTTAATCATACACACCGCCGCACCTGACATACACTCACCAATCCCGCTATTTTCTCGTAAGCATCCGGCCTAGGCCGCAGATACAATGCTGATGCTGATGCTTATTTATTATGGTGATGATTTAAGCGGCTATTGCAGACGCGCTTGCTGATTTAGATCGCCAGTTCCATGGCAGAAGTTCATCAAGTCTTTGAACTGGATGCTCTGCAATGCGCGCAAGAACACCTGTGAGCCAGGCTTGTGGATCGATTCCGTTCATTTTGGCTGTGATGATCAGACTATACATGGCTGCGGCGCGCATGACGCCACGATCTGAACCGCAAAAGAGCCAGGATTTACGCCCCAAAGCGATGCCGCGTAGACCACGCTCCGCTGCATTATTGGTAAGACAAACGCGTCCATCATTTAGGAAGAGCGTGAAGGCGCTCCAGCGCTTCAGCATATATTGGATTGCTTTCGCCAGATCATGCCCGCGCGATAGTTTTGTCAGCTGCTCCCGCATGTAACTTTCGAGCGCATCTACTAGAGGTCGGCTCGAGCTTTGACGAATAGCAAGGCGTTCTTCAGGAGTCTTGCCGTTTATCTCGCGCTCAATTGTAAATAGTGCATCCATCTGACGGACGACCTCAATCGCGATGGGCGAGAGTGGGATATCTTTTTTGCCTGCCGCCTTACGACGAGTATTGATCTCAACATCCGCCAGAGCG
>SXGU01250747.1_pt1 | contig 11640 bp, 10 predicted proteins | sample 3174531 | NCBI WGS metagenome assembly SXGU01 (sample SAMN11356863, study PRJNA531348) | freshwater metagenome | isolation source: freshwater sample F1-140 | place: China: Fuxian Lake, Yuxi | collected 2017-12-25
CGTCACCGTGGCGACGGTGGCGACCATGAGGCTGAGTCGGATGGCGGCCCATTCTTCGGGCGTGAGGGCGAGCCAGTCCATCAGTCGAGGACGGAGAAGCCGGATGCGGCGAACAGCGGCCGCGCGGCCGCCGACTTGATGTAGGCGAGGAAGGCGGCCGCATCAGGGTGGGCGGCGCCGGCGGTGAGCGCGACCGGATAGAGGATCGGCGGGTGGCTCTCCTCCGGGAAGGTGCCGATGACCTTCACGCTGGGATCGGCGACGGCATCGGTCCGGTAGACGATGCCGAGCGGGGCCTCGCCGCGGGCCACCAGGATCAGGGCGACGCGGACGTTCTCCGCCTGCACCACCCGGCCGGCGACGTCATTCCAGACGCCGAGCGCCTCCAGCGCGGACTTGCCGTACTTACCGGCAGGCACGGCGCGGACATCGGCCATGGCGAGGCGCCCGTCGTCGAGCAGCGAGGCGAGCGGGAATCCCGGCCCGATCCGGACGGCAGCCGGCGAGGTCTTAGACGCGATCAGGACGATGCGGTTGCCGAGCAGGTTCGAGCGTGTCTCCGATTTGATCAGGTTCTTGCCGGCCAGGTAGTCCATCCAGTCGAGATCGGCCGAGATGAAGATCTCTGCCGGCGCGCCCTGCTCGATCTGGCGGGCCAGTGCCGGGCTGGCGGCATAGGAGATCACCGCCGTCTTGCCGGTCTCCTTCCGCCACCGGGCGGCGACGCCGTCCAGCGCCTCCTTCAGGCTGGCGGCGGCGAAGACCAGGACATTGCCCGATTGGGCAGCGGCCGGCGCCGGGGCGGCGAGCCCGAGCAGGACGGCGGCGAGCAGGCCCGCGATATATCTGAGCGGATACATCGCGGCATCCTAGCAGCTCGTTATATCTTTTGAAATATATCGAGATGTCGCCTAGGCGAGCCGCCGAGCCGTCCACGAGGCGCTGCCGAACTCGCGCATGTTGAGCGGGCCGGGTGCCGAGTCTCCGGACGTCCCCAGCAGCACCGTGCCGCTCAAGCCGCCGTCGGCGAGAGTGCCGGTGAAGGCGTAGGAGAGGTTGCTGCCCTCGTAGGGATGCAGGCTCGAGAAGGCGACGCGGCTGCCGGCGATGCTGCCGCTGATCGGACCGACCAGGTCGATCGTGGCATGCACGCCGTCCAGCGTGCCGGCGGACTGGCGGAAGCGTACCCGATGCGGCGTCGTCTCGGCGGCGAAGGCGATCCGGACCTCCCAGAGTCCGGTGAGGTCGAGGGCCGGCGCCTCAATCGGGGAGGCAGGTTGCGGCTTGGCGGATGCCAGCGCCTGGGCGATGGCGGTGCCGACGATCCCGGCTTCGCCGGGGCCGAGGTTGAACGGCAGGATGAAGACCGAGCGGTCGGTCGAGCCGCGGTCGTCCAGCATGATCCGCGGGTCATGCGCCAGCAGCCGCTCGCGGAGATCGAGGCCGTCGAGCCCGATGCGGTCGCGGTCCCAGGCGATGCGCAGCTTCGGCACCTGCTCATGCGCCTTGGCCGGGGCGATGATCTCGGCGGTGACGGTGCCGACCTTCCGCGCCAGCAGGGCGATGGTCTCGAGATCCGTGGTCCAGCGGTTGTGCTCGGCCTTATGGTCGCGGCCGTCCGCCCAGAACTCGACCGCGGCAAGCAGGCCCATCACCTCCTCCTTGCTGATCTTCATCGGCCGGCCGATGGCGTGATGGGGCGAGGCGTTGAGCCGCGCGGCCTCGATCCAATGCCGTTTGCCCAGCAGCAGCCCGGTCGATTGCGGGCCCCGCAGATACTTGCCGCCGCTATAGGCGACGAAGCTGGCGCCGCGGGCGAGATAGGGATCGGGCCGCTCCAGATGCTCGGAGGCGGCATCGACCAGCACCGGGATGCCGAGCGGCTCGGCCAGCGCCACGCACTCCTCGAGCCGGATCGGGAGATCGGCGTCCTTGGTGCCGATGGTGGCGACCAGCGCGGTGCCGGTGCGGAGCGCCGCCGCCATCGCGGCGCGGTCGGCGACCTCGACGACATCGGCGCCGGTGGTGCGGATGGCGTGGTCGTAGGTGAAGCGGGCGCCCGCCGGCATCACCACGCGATGCGCCAGACCCTCGGTATCCGGCAGCCGCAGCATGCGCTCGGGATCGCCCTTGCTCATGGCGCCGGCCGTGGCGGCGACCAGCGAGGCGGCCCCGCCGGATGTCACCAGCGCCGACTCGGCGCCGGTGAGCTCGGCGATGCGGCGGCCGGCAGCCAGCACCAGCTCGTTCAGGTTGACGAAATGGCCGGCGGCGCGGGTCATCGCCTCGGTCACCTCCGGCAGCATCAAGCTGCCGCCATGGACCGTGCGGGTGCCGCAGCAGTTGATGAACGGCCGGACGCCGAGGCGGGCGTAGGGATCCTGGGACATGGTCATCCTCCACGGATGCGGAAAAGCAGCAGCGCGGCACCGAGCGGTGCGACGGCGACGATCAGGAAGGCCGCCCGGTAGCTGCCGGTGGACGCGATGATCAGCGAGCAGAGAGACGGGCTGATCGCATAGGCGAGGAAGCTGAAGAAGCCGGAGCCGGCGGTGGCCTCGCCGACCTTGTCCGGAGGAGCGATGCGCGAGACCTCGCCGAGATAGATGCCGTTCCAGCTGGAGACGGCGACGCCCGAGACGGCGGCAGCCGTCAGCACCGCCGCCCAGGGCCAATCGGCGCCGTGGAAGGCGATCACCGTCGCCATCGTCGTCGAGCCCAGCGCCAGCAGGATCAGCGTCTTCCGGGCCGAGCCGATCCGGTCGGCGACCCAGCCGACGACGACACGCGAGCCGACGCCGACGGCCTGCATCATCGCGAAGGCGGCGCCGGCGGCGACCAGGCCGAAGCCGAGGTCGACGGCGAGATAGGTGACGTAGAAGCTGAACACGGCCCCCTGCACCATGGCGAAGGCGAACCCGGACGCGGTGAGGGCGATCATGCCGGGGGCGAGGCTAAGCGCCTGGAAGGGGGCGACCAGCCGCCGGGGTGCGAAGATCGCGGCGAGCGGTATGGGCTCACCGTGGCGCCGCCCCGCATCGAGCGCCGCCCGGAGAGGCTGCACCGCAAGTACGCTGGCGGCGACCATCGCCGCCGCGGCGAACAATCCCGCCTGCCAGCCCCAGAGGCCGGCGGCGGCCGGCACCGCCAGCCCGGCAATCGCGCCGCCGAGGGGGACGCCGCTCTGCTTGACCGAGAAGATCAGGCTCCGGTGCTCGGACGGCGCATGCCGGTTGAGGATGTCGCTGCCGGCCGGCGGTGACGGGCCATAGGCGACGCCGATAAGGAAGGCGGCGATCAGCAGCAGAGGCCATGAGCCCGACATCGCCAGGATCAAGGCGACGACGGCGAGCCCGCCGCCGAGCTGCAGCAGGCGGACCGGACCGAAGCGGCCGAGGAGCGGGACGCCGCCCATCAGGAACCACATGGTGCCGAGCGCGATGGCGGCGGCGACATGCCCGATGCTCTCGGGCGGGACGCCGGCCGCCAGCGTGACCGCCGGGCCCAGCACCGGCAGCACCCGCGATGCCAGCGCGGCGGTCGTCTGCATGGTGAGGGTCGCCGCGAGCGCCTTGACCCAGGCCGGCATGCCCGCCCGCGCCGTCAGATCACCCACTGGAAGCCGTCGATCTTGAAGTCTTGTCCGGTGATGAAGCTGGGCTCGGATGTGGCGAGGAAGACGACGAGCTGGGCGACGTCGTCGGGCGAGCCCAGGCGGCCCAGCGCGATCCCCTTGATCAGCTCGGGCTCGCGTGCCCGGGTCAACGCATTGCCGAGCTCGGTCTTGATCACGCCCGGACAGATCGCGTTGACGGCGATGGTCGGCCCCAGCTCCTTCGCCAGCGCGCGGGTCATGCCGAGGATGCCGGCCTTGGCCGCGGCATAGGCGAACTTGCTGACGGCGCTGGTGACGCCGCCGGTATAGGCATTCAGCGAGGACATGCTGGCGATACGCCCGCCGCCCTGGGCCAGCATCACCGGCGCGGTCGCGTGGATGTAGTTGAAGCAGCTCTTCAGGTTGATGGCGATGGTGCGGTCGAACTCGGCTTCGGTGATCTCCACCATCGGCTTCGGCATCGACTTCCCGGCGTTGTTCAGCAGGAAGTCGATGCGGCCCCACTCCTTCACGACGCCGTCGACGATCTCCTTCGCCCGCTTGTGATCGGCGACGTCGGCGGGAAAGCGGAGCGCCTTCCGGCCGATCGCGGCGATCTCGCCCGCCGTCCGCTCCATCTCCGGTTCCAGGAGATCGACCAGCGCGATGTCGAAGCCTTTCGCGGCCAGCGCCAGCGCGCAGCCGCGCCCGATGCCCCGCGCGCCGCCGGTGACGATGGCGACCTTCGGGGCGGCCTTGCTCACGCGCGGAAGACTTTCTTGTCCGTACCGGAGTAGAGCGCGCCGATCTGGCGGTCGACCGAGACCTTGTGCGCGGCCAGCGCCGCCGCGTCGATGTCCGCCTGCGGCCGCGGCTCGGGCAGGAAGTGACCGTACTTGTCGGTCCCGCGGACCAGCAGGGCCGAGTCCTCGACCTTGGTCTGGCGCACATGCGGCGGGATGTAGCGGATCGCCATGCCGATGCGGCGGTCGTCGCTGGTGTTGGGCTCGGAGCCGTGAACCAGCTTGATGTGATGCAGCGAGATCTCGCCCGGCTTCAGGATCAGGTCGACCGCCTTGGCCGGATCGACCTCGACCGCCACCTCCTGGCCGCGCGAGAGCAGGTTGTCCTTGTGATAGGTGTCGGTGTGCGGGATCTGGTCGCCGACATGGGTTCCCGGCATCACCTTCATGCAGCCGCTGACCGGGTTCGAATGGGTGAAGGAGACCCAGGCGGTGATCACGTCGGCCGGGTCGAGCCCCCAATATGTCGAGTCCTGGTGCCAGGAGACGAAGCCCGGGCTCTTCGCCTCCTTGATGAAGAAGGTGGAGGTCCAGCACAGGATGTCCGGGCCGATCGCGTCCTCGATCGCGTCAAGGATGGCCGGATGGTGGACCAGCTCGTCGGCCCAGGTGAACAGCAGATGGGTCTTGTGCCGCCAGTTGGACTGCAGCGGCGCCCCGGTCCGGGTCTCGTGGGCCTCGAGGCGCTGGCGGTAGCGGGCGATCTCCGCCTCGCTCATCACCCGCACCGGGGCGTAGTAGCCGTCCCGGTGATAGGCTTCGACGGCGGCGGCTGAAAGGATCTTCGGCATGGCGTTCTCTCCCGGAGAAAGCCTTGCACGATCCGGGGTTTCCGTCACCTGCCGACGGACGTTGACCGGAACGCCGGGCGGCCGATAGCGTCCGGCCCGGAAGCGAGGGTTCATGCGGGATTATGTCGAGCGGCTGCTGGCCCGGGGCGAGATGCACATCGTCGAGCGCGAGGTCGACCCGCGCTTCGAGCTCGCCGCCGTGATCAAGGCCTCCCAGGCCCGGGACGACCTGCCGATCCTGTTCCGCCGCGTCCGTGGCTCCGCCATGCCGGTGGTCAGCAACCTCTACGGCAGCCGCCGGCGCCTCCGCGAGATGGTCGGGGCGGGGGCAGAGGGGTTCCCGCGCCGATGGCTCGATCTCTGCCAGGGTATGCAGCCGGGGGCGACGAGCTTCCTCAAGCCCGTGGCCATGCCCGGCGACCTTCGCGACAGCCGGATGTCGGCGCTGCCGCAGGTGACATATTGGGAGCGGGACGCCGGGCCCTATTTCACCGCCGCCATCTATCTCGCCAAGGACCCGGAGACCGGCGTCGCCAATCTCTCCTTCCACCGCTCGATGTATGTCAGCGACGAGGAGCTGCGCATCCGGCTCGGCACCACCCATGACCTGACGCGCTACCAGGCCAAGGCCGAGGCCGACGGCAAGGCCCTGCCTGCCGCGTTGCTGATCGGCGCCGCGCCCGACATCTTCCTCGCCGCCGCCGCCTCGCTGCCGATCGAGACCGACGAGCTGTCGGCGGCGGCCCAGATCCGCGGCCGTCCCGTGGAGATGCGCGCCTGCAAAACCATCGACCTGATGGTGCCGGCCGACACCGAGATCGTGGTCGAGGGCGAGATCCTGCCGCATGTGCGCCGGCCGGAAGGGCCGTTCGGCGAGTTCATGGGCTACTACGTGCCGGTCGGCGACCAGCACGTGTTCCGCGTGACCCATGTCAGCCATCGCGAGGGTGCCCTGTTCCACGGCCTCCTCTGCGGCTCGCCCGAGGACATCGTGCTGCTGCAGGAAGCGATCGCGGCCCGCATCTACAAGGCGCTGATCGGACAGGTGAAGGGAGTGGTCGACGTCGCCGTGCATTCGACGCTGCTCTGCACCGTGGTCAGCATCCGCCAGGAATATCCCGGCCATGCCCGCCACGTGGCGATGGCGGCGATCGGCTCGCAGCTCGACTACAACAAGGCGGTGATCGTGGTCGACGAGGATGTCGACATCCACGACCTGCACGACGTCTGGTGGGCCTTCCTCACCCGCGGCCGCGTGGATACCCGCACCACCGTGATCGCCGACGTGCCCGGCTTCTACCGCGATCCCCATCGCGATCATTGGGGCAAGCTGATCATCGACGCGACCAAGCCGCTCGGCCGCGAGGACGAGTTCGAGCGCCGCCGCATCCCGGGCGAGGACGCGATCCGCCTCGACGACTATTTCGCCCGCAAATGACCCTGCTGCAGGCGCTCGCCAGCAATACCTTCGAGCAGGGGCTGCTGTTCGCCTTCTTAGGATTCGGCGTGCTGCTGACCTTCCGCTTCTTCCGCTTCCCCGACCTGACGGCGGAAGGCAGCTATCCCTTGGGAGGCGCCGTGGTCGCGGCGCTCCTCGTCGCCGGCGCCAATCCCTTCGCCGCCACCTTGGGCGCGGCGCTGGCCGGCGCCGGGGCCGGCATCCTCACCGCGCTGATCCACACGCGCCTTCGCGTCAACGCCATCATCGCCGGCATCATCGTGATGACGGCGGTCTACAGCGTGAACCTGCGCGTGATGGGGCGGGCCAATACGCCGCTGCTCTCGACCCGCTCGGTGTTCGGCGACATCGTCGCCGGCCTCAACGCCATCGGCATCCCGGCGGTGGAGAATGCCGCCACCAACATCGCCATCCTGGCCGTCTTCGTTGTCATCGTGGCGCTGCTGCTGGCGGCTTTCCTCCGCACCGATCTCGGCCTTGCCGTCCGCGCCACCGGCGAGAACGAGACCATGATCCGCGCGCTCGGCGTCGACACCGACTGGACCAAGATCGTCGGCCTCGGCCTCTCCAACTTCCTGATTGCGCTGTCGGGCGCGCTGGTCGCCCAGAACCACGGCTTCGCCGATATCGGCATGGGCATCGGCATCCTGGTCACCGGCGCCGCCGCCGTCCTGATCGGCGAGGCGATCTTCGGCGACCGCACCATCGGCTGGTGGATCGCGGCCGCGCTCGTCGGCGTCCTCATTTATCGGCTCCTGGTGGTGCTCGCCCTCTATGTCGGCCTCCAGCCGACGGATCTCAAGCTGATCACCGCTGTGCTTCTGCTTCTGGCGCTTGCCTTGCCGAAGCTCAGAGGGGCGCGCTGATGCTGGCGCTCGCGCACGTCACCAAGACCTTCGCTGCGGGCGGGGCCGCCGAGGTGAAGGCGCTGGACGACCTCTGCCTCGCCATCGATGACGGCGACTTCGTCACCGTCATCGCCGAGCGCGACGACATCGACGTCATCGGTGTCTACGCCGAGGGCTTCGTCGATCTCGACGGCCTCGCGGTCGTCCACGCGGTGCGCGAGGCGACGCGGCGCGGCAAGGTCGTCGTCTTCTACAAGGCCGGCCGCACGGAGTCGGGACGCTCGGCCGCCGCCGGCCACACCGCCGCGGTCGCGGGCGACTACGACGTGTGCCAGGCGGCGACATCCCAAGCGGGCGCGATCGTCGTCGACACCTTCAAGGAGTTCGAGGAGCTCATCGACCTGGCGACGGCGCTGCACGGCAAGACGGTGCGCGGCGTCCAGATCGGCGCCATCTCCAACGCCGGTTTCGAAGCGGTCGGGATGGCCGACAGCGTACTCGGCGCGCACCACGAGGTCGCGATGGCGACCCTCTCCGACGACGTGCGCGCCGCGCTGCGTGCGGGGCTCGAGCGCCACGGCCTGGCGGGGCTCGTCAATGCGCGCAACCCGCTCGACCTCACGCCGATGGCCGACGAGGAGGCGTACGAAACGGCCGTGCGCGTCCTGCAACAAGCGTCCGAGGTCGACGCGCTGGTCGTGTCGGTCGTGCCGATGACGCCGCGCCTCATGACGACCCCGACCGAGCTCGCGACCCCGGGTTCAGTCGCGTCGCTCGCCACGCGCGTGCCGCGTTGGGCCGAGGCGTCGAACAAGCCGCTGGTCTTCGTGGTCGATGCTGGACCGCTCTACGACCCGCTGGCGCAGGCCGTGCGCGCGGCCGGCGTGCCGGTGTTCCGCTCGGCCGACCAGGCGATCCGCTCGCTCGGGTACTACCTGCAGCGACGCAGCGCGAACTGACCCCGCGCGCTTTCTTGATCTGGACGCTGTTTCGCACCGACACGCCCGGTCGGCGCGCGGATCGCCCCGGTCAGTCGCACTGTGACACGAGCCCCGCGCAGCCCACGGTGTCTTCCACGGTCGCGTAGCACTGGCGCGGCGAAGTGCAGGCCCACGGCTTGCCACTCGGGCAGCAGCCCATCTTGCCGCCTGCGCAGCACAGCGGCGTATCACCCGGACAGCACAGGGTTTTCTCTGCATCCTCGCTGCAGAACACCGCCGTCGCATCGAAGGGGCACACCGCGTCGCGCGGGCCAGCATCGCGCGGGCCATCGAGGATCAGGAAGGCCAGACTCATCAGGAGCGCTTGCATGGCTCACCTCCGACTGGAGGCTCTGCACGCTCCATTCCGCTGTGCTCAGCGCAGCGCGCGCTCGGTGACCTTGACGGCGTTGTCCGACGTGGCGGGCGCCTTGCCCGGGGCCGTGATGCGGGCGCGGCGCCCGTCGGTCCGCTCGGCGTAGAGCCCCGTCCAGACGGCGACGCGCGTGCCGCGTGCGGAGCTCGGCATGCGCACGACCATCACGTCCTCGATGAAGTCCTCGGGGACCCAGCGCGCGACGCCATATTTGCCGAAGACCGGATAGTGATCGGCGTTCACGAGTACCCCGTCGTCCATCCCGCGCACGTGGACGAAGATCTTCCAGTCACCCGCGAGCGGCTTCAGCGAGCGCCACCACGAGGTGATCGTCACGAGCTCGCCCGGCTCCCAGTCGGCCGGCTCGAAGCGCGTGCCGACGAGCTCGACGGCGTCCTCGAAGCGCGTACCCAGCTGGTCGGCCGGCGGCAAAGTCGGACCCTCGCGATGGATGTACTCCTCGGTCACTTGGAGGGCGGCGCGCTCATTGTCGCCATAGGCCGACAGGTAGACGTAGCCGGTGACCAGGAGGAAGAAACCGATCGGCAGCACGTAGCGCGCTGGCCGCCAAAGCCGCGCCAATCTCGCGCGCGCGGAAGACCCCGCGGGGGCCGGCGTGGCGACGGGATCCGGGTCGGGCCCGTCGGTGCGCGGCGGGCGCCCGGCCCAACGCTCCCAGCGCGTGACGAGCCAGGGCGCGAACGCGGAGGTCAAGACCGCAAGCAGGATCCCGCCGACGATATCGGTGACATAGTGGTAGCGCAGATACGAGGTCGCCAGGATGAGCATGACGAGCGGCCCGACGCACACATAGAAGAGCTTGCGCAGGTGCCGCCACATGAAGATGAGGAAGACCATCGCCCACCCGACGTGCAGCGACGGGAAGCAGTTGCGGGGCGCGTTGCCGCCGTAGGCCGCCTTGTCGGCCAGCTTCTGTGAGAGGACGTAGAAGCTGAGCGCCTGCGAGTCGTCGTCGACGTGCTTCACCGTGCCGTCGCTGGGCTCGCCGGTCGTGAGCTCGACCGTGTAGATCGTCGGGTAATAGTAGACCGGTCCGACCACCGGGATGATGAGGTAGCCGACGTAGCCGACGTAGCCGGCGAGCACGAAGGCCAGGAGGAACGAGCGAAAGGCGCGCATGCGGCGGGCGAAGAAGAGCGCCATGCCGATGACGAACGGATAGAGGTAGAGCGAGTCGTAGAAGAACGCGAAGATCTCGGTGAGGGCCGGCGACGTGATGTGCTGGAACCAGATGTCGAGGTGGCCACCGAAGAGGATCTGGTCGAGGCGGAAGATTGCAGCGTCCTGCAAATGTGGATTCGCGCGCACGACGAGCCAGAGCGCGTTCTCGTAGCACGCCAGCAGCACGATGAACGGGAACCAGGCGCGCACGAAGGCGAACATGTCGAGGACGACGTCGCGCCCGAAGGGCCACAGGCCGGGGGACTGGGGGGCGCGCGCGGCCTGGAGAGCGCATCCGGCGACCCAGGCCGTGGCCAGGACGATGCCGACGGCGAGCGCGTCGCCGTCCCAGGGGATGACGCGCGTACCGATGAGCGCGATGAAGACGAGCGGCACGACGGTGAGGAGGGCGACGACGACGCCGGGCAGATCGTCGGAGCTCCCGCGCGCGCGGCGCTTGGCGCGCCAACCCGCGACACCGGCCGAGAGCAGGAGGAAGATCCCCGCGGCGTCGGCGCCGGCCTTGATGAAGTTCGTGCCGATCAGCAGCGTGGTGATGCCGAGCGCGTCGAGGGCGACGAACGCGCCGATGACCGCCACCAGTAGGTACTCCTCCGGGCGCACGAGGGCCCAGAGCCTGGTGCGAGGCGTGGACGTGGCGGTCGGAGCGAGGATGGCGGAGGTCACAAGGCCGTAGGGGTGGCATGCGCCTCGGGACGAGTCAACCGCTCGCTGCGCCCGCTCGCGGCAAATGCGCGTTGCGCGGGGGTGAGCGACCAGGGTTGGTGGACGAGCGCGGCGCTCAGGTGGGCTTGCCGTCGGTCCCGATCTCCGCCGCGATGAGCGCCTCGAGCCGCGGGAAGAGGTCGTCGATGAGGGCGCGACTTGCGACGAGGTCGGCGGCGAGGTTCGTGTTTTCGTCTGGATCCGTCTCGAGATCGTAGAGCTCGAGGTCGTTGTTCGCGACGAGCTCCTCGAAGGTCGTGGGCGAGTGGTAGTGGTCGCTCGCGAAGTAGCGCGCGAACTTGTAGCGCCCATCGAAGATCCCGCGCAGGAACGGACGGGCGGAGTTCGAGGTCGCGTCGGGGCGCTCGCCGCCCTTCTGGCCCGTGAAGTCGACGGTGCCCCCGAAATCGAAGGTGAAGAGCACCTCGGCGCGCGGCGAGGCGGCGTCCGGCGCGGCGAGCAGCGCCGTCACGTCCTTGCCGGCGAGCCCCGGACTGGCGGCCTGGACCTCGTCGTAGGGCTTGCCGCAGAGCGCGAGCAGCGACGGCGTGAGGTCGACGTGCGCCGTCAGACCGTCGACCGTGCGACCGCCCGGATAGTCGGGGTGCACGATGACGAGCGGCACGCGGTTGTTCTCGTCGTAGACCATCGCGCCCTTGCCGCGCAAGCCGTGGAACTGGCCCATCTCGCCGTGATCCGAGGTGAAGACGATGATGGTGTTTTCGGCGAAGCGCGAGCCTTCCAGGGCATCGAGCACGGTGCCGAGGTGGCGATCGGCGTCGCGCTGGCAGTTGTAGTAGTAGTTGATGAAGGCCAGCATCTGCTGCCGCCCCTCGTCGGTGTCGGGGTAGCTCTGCGCGGTATCGTAGAGCTTCTGATA
>SXGU01132580.1_pt1 | contig 11639 bp, 8 predicted proteins | sample 3174531 | NCBI WGS metagenome assembly SXGU01 (sample SAMN11356863, study PRJNA531348) | freshwater metagenome | isolation source: freshwater sample F1-140 | place: China: Fuxian Lake, Yuxi | collected 2017-12-25
GCTTGCCCTGTTCGGCCCGGGCAGTCAGATCAATGGTGTATTTTTGCAAGGCCTGACGCTGTTCTTCCACGTTGGGATCGTCAGCCTTCTGGCCACCGCGCAGACTGGCGATGGCGGTTTCCAGCGTGTTGCGCCGAAGCCCCGCCTTTTGCAATACGTCCTGTAAACTGCCCTTGTCCTCCAGACCGGCCAGCACGAACAGTTCGCTGGTAATGTAGCTATCGCCCCGTTTTTGCGCCAGTTTGTCGGTCAGATTGAGCAGACGGGCCAGTTCACCGGAAATCTGCACATCGCCACCGACACCCTCCACCCGGGGCATTCGTTTCAGGGTATCCGTCAGGGTACTGCGTAACTGGCTCACGTTGACGCTGCATTGCTGCAACAGCGGCTTGATGGTACCGCCGTCCTGATCCAGCAGGGCTGCCAGTACGTGAACCGGTTCAATGAATTGATGGTCGTGACCCAGGGCCAGACTTTGGGCATCCGCCAGGGCCGATTGAAATTTGCCAGTCAGTTTATCCATTCGCATTGGAGTTTCCCGTGAAGTGATTGATGATGACTGCAAGGTTGGGATGATCGGGGCGATTTTCAAGCCAGTCCTGGCCGGCACCACAATCAGCGGCAGTTGGCGGGTGCGTAGCGAGCCGGAAGGGTTCCGGTCGAGCCGATGGCAAAACTTTTTCCCGCCGCCTTGCAGGCCCACTGAATGATGTCGCCGGGGAGGGTACCGGCCACCAGGGCGGTGGGGGTGGGAGCCGCATCAGCGGTGGCCCTGCTGGTGTAGTAGGGGACAAGGATCAGGCTGCCATTACCGGCTGCGGCGGTGTAGGTGATGCTGATTTCGCCGTTGTTGGCGTCGAGGCTCAGGCTGGCCACATTGGCGGTGGCATCCGGGGCTTTCCAGCCAAGACTGAGACTGGTCGCACTGGTGAGGGCGTTTTCACTCACCACGGCCTTGGCCGGTTCGGCCAGATTGAGGCCTTCGCTCACCCGGGCGCGAACCAGATAATCCTGGTAGGCGGGGACGGCAAAAGCCGCCAGAATGCCGACGATAGCCACCACGATCATCAGTTCCATCAGGGTAAAACCGGTTTGTCGGGAACGGGGCAGGGAATGGATCATTTTGAACACCTCAACTGTTTGCTGTTATTGACGGGACGGGTCTTTGGCAAGCCTTGATCTGAGCCGACCTGCCCGTAACCGCGAGATGACAAGGCAGGCCAGCACAGTAGCAGGCAACCGCGCCCAGTTTATCACTAATTGTGAACGGCTGTCGTCGTTCAGGGGACAGGGGACAGGGGACAGGGGATAGGGGATAGCATGCAGTGTTCACTCACCCCTCGCCCCTCGCCACTCACCACTCACCACTCACCACCCACCATTCGCGGCCAGTTTGGCCGCGCCACTTGCCCAATCCCGAACCCGAACAGACGTTATACTATTGGCCCGTTTCTTCCCGTGATCGACCAAACTACCGTGTACACGCCGCATTTCCCCCGGGATCATACTGCTCCTCCCTGGCATACCCTGAGCGTTGATGAAGTTTTCAGGCTGCTTGAATCGCGTCCGGACGGATTGACCCGGAGTGAGGCTGGGGCGCGGCTGCAGGAGGCCGGGCAGAATGTGGTGGCCGCAGCCTCGCGTCGCTTGTCCGTGCGGGCTCTGGTGCTGGCCCGATTCCGGAACGTATCAATGCTGACCTTGCTGGCTGCTCTGGCCTTGTCCGTGTATTCCGGGTACCGGGTGGAGCCGGCCATGATCGGAGTTATCCTGTGTTGTTCGATGGCTCTGGGTTTTGTACAGGAATACCGGGCCGAGCGGGCGATGGAGTCGCTGGAAGCCTTGACCATACCCCAGGCTACCGTACTCCGGGAGGGGCAGGTACAAACCGTCCCGGCTCGTGAGCTGGTGCCCGGCGATGTGGTACGGCTTCAGGCCGGTGACCGCATCCCGGCTGATTTGCGCTGGGTTGACGTCACGCAGCTCAAGGTCAATGAGACCTGCCTGACCGGTGAGTCGGTGGCAACCGAAAAAACGGCAGCCGCCCTGACGGATCGGGGCGGCATACCCTCTCTGGCGGATCGACCCAATCTGGGATTCGCCGGTACCACCGTAACCTGCGGTCGTGGTGTCGGCATCGTGTTCAGCACCGGGATGCGAACCGAGCTGGGCCGGATGGCCGGGCGGCTGCGTAATACTGAATCCCGCCAGACCGCCCTTGGAAAATACCTGGATCGGGTCGTCAATAGCCTGACCATCCTGACCCTGCTGATGGTAGCCCTGATTGTGGCAGTCGGCATTTTTCGGGGTGAACCCCTGCACGACATGCTGCTGTTCGGTGCCGCCCTGGCGGTGGCCGTCACGCCGGAAGCCCTGCCCGCGACGGCGACCGTCTTGCTGGCTTTGGGAGCCCGGCGCATGCTGGGGCACCACGTCCTCATCCGGCGGTTGGCGGCGGTCGAAACCCTCGGTCTTGGCTCGGTAATTTGCGTCAACAAGACAGGTATCCTGACCCGAAACGAGATGACCGTGCGCAAACTCTGGGCCGCAGGTGAAACCGTCAGCGTAAGCGGTGTCGGTTATGATCCGGTTGGACGCCTGCTCAAACAGGGGCAAGCCATCGCCCCCGGCCCTGTTCTGACTGAACTGCTGCAGGCGGCTGTACTCTGCAATGACGCTGACCTGGTACGCATACGCAGCAACCAGTGGCAAATCAGGGGAGATGCCACCGAAGGTGCCCTGGTGGTCGCGGCCCTCAAGGCCGGCCTGGTTCCGGTCAAGCTGAGGGCCTGCTGGTCACGGATCGGGGAAATTCCGTTCAGTCCGGAAAGTCGGCAGATGACTACCCTGCAGGTCGGGCCGGACGGCCAATCCCTGCTGTGCAGCAAGGGGGCGGTGGAGGTGGTACTGGCGGCCTGCTCGACCTGGCAGGGTGGTGCCGGTGAGGAAGCACTGGATGAAGACACCCGGGTGGCCATCAATGCTCAGGCCGAATCCATGGCAGCGGATTCGCTGCAGGTACTGGCGGTGGCTCACCGTTCAGGTGCGAGCCTGACCGATGCCGGACAATCGTTGTGTTTTCTGGGCCTTATCGGCCTGCTGAATCCGCCTCGTCCCGAATCCGCCGAAGCCGTAGCCCGTTGCAGCCAGGCTGGTATCAAGGTGGTGATGGTCACTGGCGATCACCCGGCAACGGCCCGGGCAGTGGCCCGCGAGCTGGGCATACTTCGCAAGGGGGTGCTGATTACCGGGGCGGAGTTGTCGGCCCTGGATGATACGGACTTTCAGGCCGCAGTGGATCATATTGAAGTGTATGCCCGGGTGGTACCGGCACACAAACTGCGTATTGTCCGGATGTTGCAACGGCAGGGACAGGTGGTTGCCATGACCGGAAGCGGTGTGAATGATGCGCCGGCCCTCAGACAGGCCGATGTTGGAATGGCCGTGGCAATCGGCGGTACCGATGCTGCCCGCGAAGCGGCTGACGTGCTGCTGACCGATGACAGGTTTGCCTCCATTGTCACGGCGGTCGGGGAGGGCAGGGGTATCATCAGCACCGTCCGCAAGTGCCTGATGTATTTGTTGTCCTGTAGTATCGGCCAAATGGGTCTGCTGATTGCCACCATGGCTCTGGGGCTGCCCCTGCCACTCAATGCCGCAGAGGTGTTGTACCTCAATCTGGTGGCAGTCGGTGTGTTGGCAGCGGGTTTGGCCGTGGCCCCGGGCAAAGACACCCTGATGCGGCAGGCTCCCGGCAATCCCGATGAGACCCTCTTCACTCGCCCGGTAATCGGCCGGGTGCTGGCCGGAGGACTCTGGTCAGCCCTGGCCAGTTTGGCCGTTTTTGCCGGGGTTTTCTACAACGGACACCCACTGGCCGAGGCCACCACCCTCAGCGTTGTTACCCTGACCCTGATGCAGCTTCTCAATGCATACCGCCTGGCTTCGTACCAGACGCCCTCTTCAGGCACCCGTTGGCCAGTCGCAGACTGAATCCGATGGTACTCCCGGAGTGGCTGTTGCTGATTGTCATCGTCGAGGTTTCGATTGAATACGAGTCGCCGCATTCGTGGTAGAGTAACCCATCCCCATCCGGTTCTTCGATTCAGACCTATCGACTCATGACACTGCTGCATCCCTGCCTGCCCCGCGACTTCATAGCAACCTGCGACGACCTGGTTTTTGCCACGTTGTCCCACCATCTGGAGAATAACCGGATTCTGGGGTTTTTGCGCTATGTTCATTCAAATGGCGTGTGGCATAAACTGGACACTCAGGCTGCCAATGACTGGCTGGCAAGGCATCGACCGGACTATCTGTATGATTCAAAATTGCTGGCTGCCCGTTTGCACGGTATCCCGGTGGAGGATGTCCGCAAACACTACCAGCCCCGTGTTCGTCTACAGGAATTATTGCAGGAAGAGGAGCCGGATTATCTGCTGCAAAGCACCCGGCAACTGTGCCGTTTGTTCGAAGCAGAGGGGATCAACCTGAGGAATCTGGGTATTACCGGTTCGTTGCTGATCGGAACCGGCCATCCCGCCTCCGACATCGACGTGGTTATTTATGACCGTGCGACTTTTTTCCAGACCCGAACCGCCCTGCTGCTGTTAATGAACCGGGGCATCATCAGCCGACTGGGTGACAGTGACTGGCAGCAGGCCTACGCCCGGCGGGGTTGTTCGCTAAGCTTTGATGAATATGTCTGGCACGAAAAACGTAAACTTAACAAAGGTATCTTCAATGGCATCAAGTTTGACATCAGTCTGGTTGCTACCGGCCAGGATCCGCTCCCCGTGGCTGCCACCAAGTCAGGCTCTCATCTGCTGAGGGCAAAGGTTACGGACAGCCTGCGTTCGTACGATTACCCCGCCGTTTACGAGCTGGATCATCCGGCCATTACCGAGGCCTGGAGTTTCATCCAGACCTATGCCGGACAAGCCATGGAGCAAGAGTGGGTGGAGGTCAGCGGTTTACTGGAAACCGGACAGGATGGTAAAAAGCGGGTCGTGGTCGGCTCCAGCCGCGAGGCTCCCGGAGAATACATAAAGGTCATTGCTGCCTGATACCCATATACCCATTACCCCAGATTTTCTCCCGTTTCCAAGGTCGGCATTCATGGTTGTTCAAGTCATCCGCGTTCTGATTTGCCTGCTTGCGGTCAGTCCCCTGATACAGGCTGCAGAGCCGCTGCATGATGTGCGGATTTTGATTGACACTTCCGGCAGCATGAAAAAAACTGACCCGAAAAACCTGCGGGTACCGGCCCTGAAGCTGTTGGTCAACCTGTTGCCCGCAGACAGCATAACCGGGGTCTGGTTGTTCGATACCGCACCCAACCGCCTGCTGGCACCGGAAAAAATCACCCCGACCAGCCGCGCCGCCATGCTCAATTTGACCAGCCGGATACATTCGCAGGGGCTTTACACCGACATCGAATCGGTTCTGCGTGAGGCAACCCGGGACTGGAACCCGCCATCCCCGGCTACCGAAAAACGTACCATCATCCTGTTGACCGATGGCATGGTGGATCTGCCAAAAGGGGCAGAAGCCAGTGCCGCCTCGCGGGAGCGCACGGTGTCGGAGCTGTTGCCAAAACTTCAGGCTGCCGGTATCACTCTCCACACCATAGGGCTTTCCGGGCAATCCGACCGCGCCCTGTTGCAGCAACTGTCGCTGGCCACCGGGGGTTCGGCGGAAGTAGCTCTTGATGCCGGGGAACTGCAGCGCAATTTTGTCAGGATTTTTAACCGGGTCGTCCCCAAACCCACCCTGCCCATCAAGGACAATCAGTTTACGGTAGATGGCAGCATCGAGGAAATGACGGTTCTGGTGTTCCTGAAACCCGGTGCCAAAGCCAGCCAGCTTATTACGCCCTCCGACACAAAAATCAGTGAAGCACAAAAACCGGATGGCGTACGCTGGGTGCATGAACCAGGTTACGATGTCATCACAGTGGTGCGTCCGGAAACCGGCCACTGGGGACTGGATGCCGAAGTAGATCCCGGCAATCAGGTCATGGTGGTCACCCATCTCAGCCTGGATGTGACGCCCATCCCGCCCCTGTTGATGCAGGGAGAATTGTCCGATATTACCGCGTCCTTCAACGAGCAGGGTCAATTGATTGATCGCCGCGACTTTCTTGATCTCATCACCGTAGCCAGCCAGATTACTGAAGGGACACTGGCCGTAGACAACCCGGTCATTCGGGAAGATACCCGGCCCACCCATTTCCAGATCCGGTTTACCGCCCAGCCCGAGCCAGGCAAACATACCCTGACCGTCACGGCTGACGGCAAAACCTTCCAGCGTCAATCGGTGCAGGATTTCATTTTGCTGGAAGACTGGGTTACGGTGCTGCAAACCGAAGATCATGAAAGCGATCCGCCCCGTCTGTTGATCAGCCTGCTACCGGCTGCGACAGCCTTGATGGCGGACAGCCTGTCGGCCCATGCCCGCCTGACTGATCAAGGTGGACAGAGCCGCGACCTTGAACCTGAACACCATAATGGCAGTGTCATATTTGCTACCCCCTTGCCAGGCCCGGACGATCACTGGATCGTCAACCTGACGGCGACTGCCAAAAAACCGGATGGCAGCAAACTGGATATTCCGCTCAAGCCGGTGCGGATTGATGGTAAACCCGTTGCGCCGCCGGTTGCTTTGCCACCTGTCGAGCCAGTCGCAGTTTCACCGGAATCCGGAGAGCCGCCGCATGAGGAGCCTGCCGAGCCGGCCTCGCCCGGGCCTCCCGAACCGGCAGCGGAAAATTCTGCCAACGTGGTGGACAGCCTGACCTCGCTACTTAACGAGGCCAACTGGATGATTACCCTGGTCATTACCTGCGGAATCAACCTTGCCATTGCCGGTGCATGGTTTTGGGCCTACCGGATGATGAAAAAACGGCAGGAGATACTGATTACCAACCTGATCAGCAAGCTTAATCCCACCACCACTTCCACCTCCTGACCATGATCGAGATTCCTGCACTCATCGCCATACTGGTGGCCGAAACCCTGATTTTGCTGGTCGGTTTCCTGGTTTTTCAGGAATATCGCAAATCCCGCAAACGGCAGCATGACCGGATGGAAACCAGTCGCTTCATTGAGCGAATCAACCTGACCCAGCGGGATCGATTGGGGGACTTGTGCGCGGCCCTGCTGCACCATAACCTGGGTACCGATTTTCAGGCCTGTCGCGAACACCTGGATGAAATCATCCGCAGTGAGAAACTGCTGTACCGTCAATTTTTTGATGCCTACCTTAATCATGATTCTGCCAAGATAAAAGCCCTGGACGGACTGGTCAGGGACTTGACGATCCCCTACTGTCGCCTGGCCAAACAGTTGCAGGACATCCAGATGGCAAATATGGTGGACGTCGAAACCCAGAAGGAAATCATTGTTGATCTGGAAACCCGGTTGCACGCCAGTCTGAAGGAGGTTGACCAGCTTAAATCGCACTTGTCCCTCGCCACGACTTCGCTCCGCGACATTTCGGAGGAGTACACCCAGATGTTTGGCAGTTACAAGGGCGTTAGTCAGGTACAGGATAGCCTGGATCGGGTGCTTGACATTTTCAAACTGGTTGAGCAGCGGTCGGCTGCCCTGGATCCCAAACCGGCGATTGAGGTTTTCCCCGCACAGGATACCGAGAGTCCCGCATGAGCCTTCTGCTCTGGTTTTTGCTGGGTGAACTGGTCGTGCTGGCCGTTGGTATCAGCCTGGGTTCGTTCATTCTGAACCGACGCCGGGAAAATCGTCTGCATGAATCCGTCGCCCGGCTCTTGCAATCCATACTGGATTCTGAACCTGAACGACTGGCGCAGATTCAGCAAAACCTGCTGACACAGTATCCACTCAGCGGCAAAAACAAGGTCGAAAAACTGGGTCAGCGGATTATCGAGGGGGAGCGTGAATTCTTTCGTGAACTGGTTCGGATCTTGCTGCTGGGCGATATGAACGCCCTCCCGAATCTGCACCAGAATCTGCGTGGTCTGATGACCCGGCACATGGAAATTCTGCAGCAACTGGCGGGTGTCCCGTCGACTGCGGCCACGGCACAAAAGTCGCCCGAACAAGACCTGACCACAACGGAGTATTCCACGGAAGACGATACGGAAAACGATACGGAAGACGATCTGGACAGTTTGCTGCAGGCCGCCGCCCTGGGGGATTTTGACGAAGAAGCCATGCTGGTTGCCGGTGGGGACGATGAGGAAGGAACGACCCCGGCAACACAACCTGCAGGTGCCGCCGCCGTGTCTCCGCCAGTGACCCCACCTGCGGCATTGCTGGTGGCGGATGCTGAACCCGGCGAGGAAGACGATGATCTGGATGCCCTGCTGCAGGCTGCTGCCCTGGGCGATTTTGACGAAGAAGCCATGCTGGTTGCCGGTGGGGACGATGAGGACGGAACGACCCCGGTGGCAGAACCTGCAGGTGCCGCCGCCGCGTCTCCGTCAGTGACCCCGCCTGCTACATTGCCGCTAGCGGATGATGAACCTGACGAAGATTCTGATGAACTGGATGATGAACTGAAAGCCCTGCTCCAGGCTGCCCTCGCCCTGGAAGAGTCCGGCGAGGAAACGGTACTGATTGCCGGTGGGGACGATGAAGATGAGGCCGAAGTGGCGACAGAACCTGTCACTGCGATCCCCGCCAACCGACCCGTACCGGATGAATTCGATGCCATGCTGGATAATCTGGCCAACAGGGATGCCACTCAGGCCGAGTCCCCGGCAACCGGGGGCGAAGCCCTGGAACTTGATATTGACGACATACTCAGTGACCTGGCCCTGCTGGAAAACGACGCTGCGGCTACGGACGAAACGCCAGTCGCCCGCCCTGGCCGCGCTGTGGGCGAGGGATGAGAAGCTGGGAGCGCGGCCATCCTGGTCGCCGGTGTGCGAGTAGCGAGGGGCGGGTGGCGAGGGGCTAGTGGTGAGGGGCGAGGGGCGAGGGGCGAGTGCACACTGCACACTGCACACTGCACACCGCACACCGCACACTGCATACCGCATACCGCATACCGCATACCGCATACCGCACACCGCATACCACATACCGCACACTGCACACCGCATACCGCACACTGCATACTACATAATAACCCCTGACCCCTGACCAACCCTATCAGCAAGAGGCCCTGCCATGCACACCTTACCCGAATACATTGACGGACTTCCCAATATTTGCGGCTCTGAAGCCACCGTGGAAACCGTACTGGCCACCCGCCCGGACACGGTTTTCAGGGATGCCAGCCCGATCCGGTTCGATCACGTCAAAAGTGCGGCGGCCATCGCCCTGCACATGCATCAACCGTTGATACCGGCAGGCGGCCATGATCTCCACACCGCCCACGTCATCAGCAATCTGCAATACATGATGGAAAACCAGCACATTGGCGACAATCACAATGCCCCGGTTTTTCACTGGTGTTATAAACGAATCGGTGAATTTGTTCCGCAACTCATTCATGAGGGCAAGGAGCCAAGAGTCATGCTGGAGTACTCCGGCACCCTGTTGCATGGCCTGCGGCAGATGGGGCTGCACGATGTGATTGACGCCCTCAAAAACGTCACCTGCAATCCTGACTATCGCCGTGCCGTCGAATGGCTGGGGGCACCCTGGGGTCATGCGGTGGCCCCTTCGACACCGCCGCAGGATTACCGTCTGCACGTCAAGGCCTGGCAGCACCACTTTGCCGCCGTATTCGGCACGGAGGCGTTGGCCCGGGTCAGGGGGTTCTCACCGTCAGAAATGGCCTTGCCCAACCACCCCGATATTGCCTACGAATACATCAAAACCCTGCGTGACTGTGGCTATACCTGGGTTCTGATTCAGGAACACACGGTGGAGCAACCGGGTAACGGTCATTCACCGGAACTCAAACACCTGCCGCATCGCCTGGTCTGTGTCAATTCGGAGGGAGCCCGCATCGACATTATTGCCATCCTCAAGACCCAGGGCAGTGATACCAAACTGGTTGCCCAGATGCAGCCCCTGTACGAGGCCCGTAGCCTGTCCCGCTGGACGCTGGCCGGGCGGGCGGTACCACCGCTGGTTACCCAGATTGCCGACGGTGAAAATGGCGGGGTGATGATGAATGAATTCCCGCCCAAGTTCCTGGAGGCTTCACGCGAAGCTACCGGCTCTGAAACACCGCTGATGAATGTCACCGAATACCTTGAATACCTGTTCGGGATGGGCATCACCCTGGAGGATTTGCCGGTGGTACAACCCCTGTTCCACCAGCGGATATGGGATCGCTATCAACCGGGAGAAGGCCCGCAAAAACTGGCAGCGACGATTGAGGCACTGAAACAGGAGGATCACCGCTTTCACATGGACGGAGGCAGCTGGACTTCCGACATCTCCTGGGTCAAGGGTTATGAAAATGTTCTGGGGCCCATGGAGGAAGCCAGTTCAGCCTTTTATGAGTACCTCATCAAGCCGGCCATTCCGAGCCACGACTCCCGCTATCGCAACGCCCTGTTTCACCTGCTCTCGGCCCAGACCAGTTGTTACCGCTACTGGGGCCAGGGACTCTGGACGGACTATGGCCGCGAACTGTGCCGTCGGGCCGTTGCAATAGCCCGCAGTGTTGCCTGAAATCGTCGGCCAGTTGTGACTACCAGAACGGGTTGCTATGCTACGCACCAAAAGCAGTCAGACAAGTCGGCAGGAAGCCTGGCACGATCTGCCGTAGCCCCGGCTTCGAGTCTCGCATAAAGAGAAAAAACATGAAAAAACTGGTAGTCGCACTCCTGATTCTGGGTTTCCTTGTTTTCGGCGGAGAGATTGTGGTTGAAATCATGCACCACATTCTCGAACTGGCATTGCATGCCGTATTGATCGTACTGGAATATCTGGAACTGTTCACCGAGGAAATGCTGGAAGCTGCCCTAGAGATCGCCCCTCGTGAGGCTCAGACACTGACTGCGTGGCTGGGTCTGGGATTATTCCTCATCATCCTGACGCTGATCGTCCGCAAGCTGATGGATGTCTACCAAGGCTTTCGCGAATGGTTTGGCCCCTGGTGGCAGGAGCAGAAAGCCTATCTGAAGGAACTTTATGCCAGACTGGGCTGGCCGGTCGTGGGTTTGGTGATTTTGCTGGTGGCAGGGTATCTGTTCCTGTTCTGAGCCAGGTCGTGCGGTGAGCCACAGCGTTCACTTCAAAAAAAAACCCGCCTGAGGCGGGTTTTTCTTGTAGATTTTTATTATTTTTTACAGGGCAGCCACGCTGTGGTGAACCTACCCGCCAAGACCTATGTTTTTTATTATTATGTGAAGCCCCGACAGGGGGCTTTCCTCCTCTTTGACGACTCCAGATGGTAGACCTTCTTCCCTAAAGCGGGGCACAGTCTACCCAAAAAAATGATTGTGTCTACTATTTTTTTACAATCAAAAACCATTTATTTTTTATGGAAAAGCCGCTGCCCGCCAGAAGGGCAGAGTGGCGCGGATGAGAGTGGCGCGGATGAGAGTGGCGCGGCCATCCTGGCCGCGTGGCAGGCAGATGGCGGATGGCAGATGGCGAGTGGCGAATGGAGAGTGGCGAGTGCACACTGCACACTGCACACTGCACACTGCATACTAACCCCTAACCCCAAACCCCCAAACCCAAAAACCCCAA